>Ga0129311_1000238_pt1 | contig 51283 bp, 45 predicted proteins | sample Go1ome_FD_94435 | JGI IMG/M metagenome (GOLD analysis project Ga0129311, IMG submission 94435) | Western lowland gorrila individual fecal microbial communities from Wisconsin, USA - Go1022B metagenome | ecosystem: Host-associated > Mammals > Digestive system > Large intestine > Fecal | place...
TATTTCATGTGCGGCAAGCTCTCGCACCTGCCAGCACGTAGCGGTACATAGGACTGCACAATACGCAGTCCAAGAACCGACGTGCTTCTAGGGCCGCACATAAAACAAGGACAGAGGCTCCATCTGCAACTCCGGAACTCTTGCCTACAATCTACACGAAGAAAGCAAGCAAGCCTTGTTCACTTGTAATATAATGAAAAATAAGTACAGAGCTTTGCATATCTCCACCGTTCCTCACCAAACCGCAATTTATATGGAATGAGAGAAACTGCCGTAACCGGAGCTTCTGCCATATACCCCTGGTGGGGCTCTAGAAGCACGTTGGCACTTAGGCTGTGTTCTTTACAGCCTTACGTGCCGCTACGTGCTGGCAGATGCGAGAGCTTGCCCCACAGGGGTATATGACACGAAGCGACAACGGGAAGAAACCTCATCCATATAAACCGCAATTTACTTCTCTTTCCATTTAATAAGATTCCATTGTCTCCAACTGTGGCATCAGCGCATCATAGATTTCCTCTGCCACCGCCAGCTTATATGCCAGTCTGGTCGGCTGTGGTGCTATCTCCCTATAATAAGACTCTGTATGTCCTTTTATCGTGATTGCAAAATATACCTGTCCCGGTACCGAACTGTCCGGATTCGCCGGATCCACATTCCCCATGGTTCCGGTGACACCAATGCCAATATCTGCACCATATGCTTTCGCACAAGTTTCCGCCATCGCTACCGCTGTTTCTTTGGAATAGACCGTATACTTATCCAGAATCTCTGCCGGTACTCCCTGCATAATCTTTGCTTCATTACAATAGGTAATAAACGCACCTTTCAGAACCGCTGATGAGCCTTCCGTATCCGTAATGAGTGATGCGATCTGTCCGGCGGTCGCACTCTCCATGGTTGTAATTGTCATATTATGCGCAATCAGAAATCTGGTAAGATCCCTGTAATTTTTTCTGATATCTGATTCTATATATTGCTTCATTATATCCTGCTCCCTGTTTTTCTTGAGATCTTCTCTGTCTGTATTTATTCTATATCGGTTCTGCGCTCTCTACAACCTCTATTTCATTCATAGTCCCAGTATGAGCCGGAAATTTATACTCTATCTTATCTCTAATAGAATCTACCTCATATTTTTCTGCACTTCCACAATCTCCTCTTCACTACATTCTGCAATGCTCATGATATCCACGAATGCATAGCCACGTGACAGCATATTCCGTATCGTCTGCCGCTTATTCTCCTGCTTGCCTTCCTGCCAGCCAAGCTCTCGTTCTTCTTCTCTCATATCCTGGATTGCCTTACAACCCTTTCCGGCTTCCTCTGAATCTTCCTCACATTGGATGACCTCCATGACTTCATCCAATGTATAACCATGTGCTAACATACTCTGTATCATTTGTGTCCTACCTTCCTGCTGCCCGATTTCCCGCTCTTCTTTTCTCATATCCTGGATTGCTTTACACATATTCACGACCTCCTCTTCTTCATCCATTTCCATCTCGGCTCCGGTCACTAGATTTAACAACTGTACCGCCTCTCTTTCCATATGTTTAAACCGTTCTGCATCTGCCTGCATGATCTGTGCCAGCTTCCTCTTATCCTTTGAATACTTGATGAAGTTCAAAACCTCACGCATACTGCTCTGAAACTTACGTAATTCATCCTCCGTCATATCTGCCGGAGCAATCACATGAATCTTATAATCCTGTACATATTTCAGAACTGCCGGATCTGTTGTATTCAACATTTCATGAATGGATTTCGGTCCGTTCCATGTCTGATCCTGAAATAAGATAACAATTGTAATGATCGGCAATAGCTTATCCTGTTCTGTCATCCCAGACAAAAACTCTGCATGTATCTGCCCCTCAATCGGCGTATGTTCCTGCATCTGATTCCCCTGCCTGCCTTGCTGAAACCGTTCCCTTCGAATCTGCTCCACCTGACGCATATACCGCATAGCATCATTCAGCATATTCCGAACCGGCATCGCATAATGTACCTCTGATTGATTCTCAAGACTAACCAGCATGTAAATAGCATCCTTATCCTGCCGGATCACTGCTTTCTTCATCACATCCCGATAACGCTGCTGCTTATCTTCTCCCTTCAGCATCAGTTCTTCGCTTCCTAATTCCATCAAATCTGCAGGATGTACAACCTCGGCCCCATCATACACCATGTAATTCACAATATCAGCAAATACCCGATTATTCTCTGTATATAACTTCTCTGCAATATCCTTCTTTCCCAATCTGTAACTCCTTCCTGTATCAGAATCCCTGGAGCTTATACCAGATATGGCGCCGCATGATGCCAACTTCTGCCTAGTGTATCCATTCCCCAAAGATCCTGTCCTCTGTTCTCTTGAATTTCAGCAAGACCTTCTTTCCAGAATGGTAATGACTACCTGCGACTATAGAAAAAATAGATAATATATACTTGCTTGATACTAAGTATACATTACCTATTTCTGCTTGTCAATATATTTGTTTTTATTTTTTTACTGTTTTTACATTTTAATTCACATATAAATCTCTTCGTCTGTCGTTACACAGTAACAGCCGAGCACACCGCCCTGCTCCCGGAAGCCGGATCCGGAGTCAATATCCATGTAATACCGTGTTCGGTAAAACGTATTCGCCATAGTTTCATTAAGTCTGAACACCGGCACATGTCCAACGATCATATAAGTATCAAGCTTTTTCTTCTCCGCCTCTGGTATCTACTTATTTTTATAATATCTATCTAATTGTTCCAAAAACTTATCTCTTTCCTCATCTTCGTACCCTTTATAGAACACTTCTGCAATATTCTCATGATTAAACAGAAACTGTCCTTCTTCTCCAATATTTCCTTCCGGATAAAGAACTCCGATATAATCATATTCTATACCACTTTCATTATCCGTCTGACGGACGCCAAAAATCATCAGCCTTTTTGTTCCATCCTTTAATAATACAACTGTTCCAATTGGTAATAATTCCTTTACTTCCATAGTGCACCTCTTCTTTATATAATACAATTATAGTAACTAATTTACCATGCTCCCGCAAGGGAATATTTCCTTGTTGCCTGCTTCCACCATGTGGTAATTCCCTCCTTCGCTATTTTTACTCCTTTACCAACTCCATCAATAACCAAATCAGATACTGCTTCTGCTACACCTTTTCCTGTAAAGTGTTTACACAGAAGGTCTGCTCCCCATGTGACTAATACACCAACACCTGCTACAACAACGGCCGGAGCTGCTGTAAATCCAATCGCAGCCAGCCCAGCTGTAACCAATGATGAAACGATTGCACCTTCTGCAATTGTTATTGCTGACTCTCCTATTGTTTCCGCTACCGCACGTTTCCCGGATATCTCCCCTCTCTTATATTCATCATAATTATCAAAGCCTGCTGCAACCACCGTTAATGCCCAGCCAACACCCTCACTCTTTACATTAAATTTGCTCTTGAATTTATCTGAAAAAGCTGCCTTAAATCTCTTCGTCGGTCCAACAACTTCCTTATATTTTTCCAGTGATTTATCTATCCCTAAAAACTTTTTCCAGTCAACTGTAATTTTATCCTTTCCCGCTTTTTTAGCCTTTCCTACGGATTTACTAACAGCTTCAAAAAATCCCTTCGCGGCTTTTACATAGCTACTTTTCTTACCTTCACCAATCCCATTTCTAACTATTTCATACACGGCACCAATCCCTGCTCCAGGAACACCTGCTTTGGATACTACCTTAACTGTAGTATCCGTTACTTCCTTTAACCAGTTGATCTTAAACCTTTGTTTCGTCTTTTTCTTACTCTTATTACCACTACTCTTTACGGCATTTCCAACTGAGAAATCTCCTCCGACCAGTGACTGCTCTGCCCTGCTATATGCAACAGATACACTTCCCAATGTCCCCCTCAATCGATTGACCTTATTATAGTCATTGAACATTACTCTATTTAATTGATTTAGGCGACGCCTAATCTGCATATTGGCCTCTGAATGTAAGGCGACCTGTGTTGTAACTCGTCTAAGATCTATTTGTAGCCTTAGTATTTCATCTGCACATTTTTTCAACTCATTCTCGCACCCAGCCAGATTATTCAGGCTAACACTAAAATCAGCCATGCAATCACCTCCTATTTCTGTAATCACAGAATATCCAATCTCTGCCGGTAATTCCCGGTTCGAGATTAGATATTCCGCTTAATATGTACTAAACAATCACATCTCCTGATAGACTAGATGCTTCCTCAACATTGGCTCTTTCTGCTTCTGAATATCCACGTGCCATCTCATTTAAGTCCGTAACATGTTCCTGAATCATTCTGATCATCTTCTGAATGTCATCTTCGAGCGCATTAAATTTTCCAACATATGTAGTTGCTGCCTCGCCCTCCCACACACTACTAAGGCTCTTTGCCAAATCTGTCATTTCAGATGTTAATGTCTGAATCTGTGTTCCCTTAGACTGAAACTCATTTGCTGTTGAAATTAACTGTTCTGGTGTTACTTTTAAAATTCCTTCCATAATTCATTCTCCTTTTATTATCTTAGTAATTTCTTGTTGTTGCTGTGTCCGTATTTACACTTTCTGCCTGTTCGTATCTTGTCGCAATGTTAGTAAGAACATTGGCATACATTTCAATTGCATTATAGAAATTATCCATCTGCACCTTATCATTATGAAATGCTGTATGAAATGCTGTATTAGCCTCACCTTCCCACATAGAATTCAGCTGCCCTTCTATGCTCTCAAGTTCTCCTACCGCAGATTTAAAAGACGAATTATATTGTCTTAATGTATCTGCCTGTGTTTTTAATGTCATTGCCGTTACCTGAATACTTGCCATAATTGATTACCTCCTATAATCCTTTGTTTTATTTGTCTTTATTTTATCAGCTATTTGTCTCTCTTTTATATTTTCTGACAAACAGCAGAAAAATCTGATGAATAACTTATTTATTTTCTCTTCTTTGTGCTATTTCCAGAGCTTTCTTCTCTGCAAGATATGTTCGTTTTGCAATATTTCTCGTAGTTTCTGCTATCTTTTTCAATTCAGCAGCCACTTCAAGAAGCTCCTCTTGTAACACATCTCCCTTCTGCAAATACAAAGAAGCACATTCACCTCTCCAATTCGCAGATATTTGTTGCATGGTATCCTTATATTTATTTTTTGACAATCTTTCTAAATTTTCTGCTACTGCTTCCAGTTCTTCCGCACGTTGAACATCACTTCGAAAATTAATTTCAATTTCTCGTCCCGTCATCTCCATTTCCTCCTTAAAGAATCACATCTGCCGGTAATGACTCTGCCATTTCCTTAACTTCCGCTTCTGTTTCCGTATATACACCTGCCATTTGGTTTAAATCCTTTACATGTTCTCTTAACCTTTTTACTATTTCCTCCATTGATGGTCCCAGTTCTTTATATCGTTTTCGATATAAATCACCTGCTTCTCCAACCCAGTATCCATCCGTCCGGTTTACCGCTGATTGCATCCCTTCATATGACTCTTGCAATCTTTGAATTTTACTCTTCACCACATCGGCCTTCGCAATCAACACCGCTGGCGTTACCTTCAGGGAATTTGACGTTGATGTTACTTGGACTCTTGATCCTACTGTTGACTCGCCTATATTCATTTTCACACCTCCCTGTTATACTCTATATATTGATAGCTCTAACCATATTCTCTATTTCATCTTCACATCTGTTATAGACGTCAGCCGCATTTCTTAATGTACTTAAATAGGCCTCTATATCCTTTGTCAGCTCATCTATTCTTTGCATATCAATATTAAATTGATTTATAAATGCATCATGTGCACTTCCTTCCCACATTCCGTTTAATTCCTGCATACTTGATACTAACTCATTTTTATCTGTCTGGGTTTTATTCAGATAATCTTCAATCTCTGCAGTATCTCTTTGAAGTGCATTTGTATTAATCTCAATCCTATTAATGCTCATTTTTTCCTCCTGTTCTTTGCTACCTTATGATTTGAATAAACTGTCTTATTTCTGACAGATTCAACCATTGAAATTCTGGTCTGGCTGCAATTATCACTTCTTCATTTCCTATATCACACACTCTTTGTTCTGTCTTTTCGTAAGCTTCGACAGCCTGTTCCAACACTCGCTCCAATTGCTTCAGTTTACCCTCTTCTTCCTTCAATATGCTTTGAACTTTTAGCAATTCCTCTGCAATTACTTCATCTTTCCATTCAATAACAAAATATCGATAATTGTCTTCTATTTCAGCCTGTATATTTCTTAATATACTCACTTGCCGTCTTAATTCCGCACACGACTGCTTAATTTGAGGTAATTCGATGCTAAACATTCTTTCTTCCTCCTGTCTATCCATATAATATTTCATTTGTTTTATCATAATCACTATATCTGACAGACAACCTTTTTTTCTGACCAATTACACTCTACACAAGAAACAGCTTGCTTCCTGTTTTAATCTTAGCCTGACTCAATGTTGTATCTCGTGGCAATACCATCTGATATTCATAGCTACACAACATCAGTTTATCAACCATCTCTTTATTCTCATGTCCTCCTGTATTTTGAAGTAACATTTCATGAATTTCATCCAACAGGTTTTCAATAGTTGCATATTCATCTAAGTAAAAATCATAAGTTTCACCCATCGAGGGGATATAAATATCAACTAATATCATCACTTTCACCTCTCATCTGAAATAAAATCTGACTAATAATTCTTTTCATGTTTTTTCTCGTATATAAATATTCTTTACGAATCTTTTGATTTCTTAATTGTATTATTCTTTTTATCCCTATTCTTTGTATGTATATTCTTTTTGCTTCCTTCGTTTTTAAATCTATATTTTCTATTATTGTCAAGTTTTGTATATTCTTTATTTCTGCTTGTATAGATAATTCCTCCTCCTGTTCATTTATTATATGTGTCTTCGAAATCTCTTCATCTAATTCATTTTCTACATCTTCTTCCGGCTCCACCGGCAAATACTGCATTTCTTCTATGTATTTATAAAAGTCTTTCTTGCTACATAGTTCCATTCCAATTTTTGCATCACAAGCTTGTAACACCGATACAATTACTATATCTTCGCCCTTTCCAATATATCCAAAGCTTACCGGCACCATTTCATCCGAAGATATAATTTCAAAAAAACTATCTGCCTTTTTAATTATTTCAAAGCAAAACTCATACTTCGGGGATATAACTATCTGTCCTCCTGTATTTTCAACCATTCCTTTTTGCAGCATTTGATTTAAAATCTGAACAAAATCCTGTTCCGACATTTTCACCGAAGTCTCAGGACCATACACCATTGCTATATCTTTTAATGCACTCAAAATCATAAATTCATTTTTTGTCATTGTATATATTCTGTCCTGACCTTTAACTTCTATCATTACTTGTACTCCTTCAATTCTGCTTTATAGCTTCTGGATAACGGCACTTGCACTCCCTGCTGTAAATAAATAACTCCTTCCGATAAAGCAACTCTTTGAATCATTTTCGTATTGACGATATATCCTCTATGACAACGTTTAAAATATTCCGGCAAATCTATCATTAAATGCTCTAATGAATCATAATATCCATACTCTTCTGCCTCCAGACATGCATATACCTTTTTTATCTTTGCTTCAAAATACATAACATTCTGAAGCGGTATTCTCTGTTTCCCATCGCTAGTTTCTATTATCATCAGTTCCCCATCGTCTGCCTTCTCATTTTGGAACTGCTTTACTACACTTTGCATTACCTTCCTATATTCTTCCAGCTTTACCGGATGAAATATCAGAGAAGCAGCCATTATAGAAGGCTTTATATATTTGATTGGCGACATTTTCGGCGATGCAATTAAAATAATATATGCCTTTTTATTTTCTTCTCGAATTCGTTCAATTCGTTCGATTGCATCTTCTTGCTTTACATCAAAACAAATAACATCCAACAGCTTATTTTTATTTAAGTAAGCATCTACTTCTTGTAATGTTTGCAATAAAACTATATTCCATTTATCCTCCGTCAGATACGCTACTTGATTTCTCGTTTCTTCATATAGTTGTTTACCTTCTTCTCCGGCATTATATGTCAGCATCGTTATCAATGCTTAACCCTCCTTTCGCCAGCGGAATCACAATTGTTTGTGCCACTGACTCCTCGTCTCCAGTTATATATGCCATTCCCTTTTTCATTCCCTTATCCTGTTCAAGATAAGGAATGTTTGTAAAATTATAAATTTTCTGTACATCAACTATATGACCACCAACATGTACACCCGTTTTATAGCTAATCCAATTGGAATATACTTTTAATCCCAATACCTTTACCTCGTCTCCCGGATTTATACATCCAATGAAGTAAAAATTATGCAAACTACCCTTCTCAGTTATATTTTCCAGATAAGCATTCATTGTTGTACCATTTTCCTGTCGTCTGTATATGCTCTGTATAAACTCCGGAATATCTGCCACAAAAATGTAAATATGCTTAAAATTCTGCATTGCATCATATAACTCATCTTCATCGATATCATTCTTTAAGAGTTGACGTTTCTGTACATTTCTCTGTTTAAATGTATCAACTGTATCCTTGAAAAAAGCAAACATTTCCTCATCATTCGTAATATATTGGGCTGATACTTCCTCTGCAATATGCTGTAATTCGCTCCCGCCATTTTCTATAATACATATTTCTCCGCTTGTTTTTGACGCTGCATATATTACGCTTTTTAGAATATTGGTTTTTCCGGTATGTGTTCTTCCGCTAATGGTGAAACAATAAGTTTTTCGAAGATTAATTCCTGCAAGCGATGCATCCTCAACATGATATGCAAATGGCAGGAAGTCCCCCAATTGAATCATCTGTTTATATTCAGGTAAAGCTACAAAATCTCTTAACATCGGCTTCTCCGGTATTTCGGGTATTTTACGTGCACACTTGCCTGACCACGCCTGCACCATTTCTTTGCACCGATCCTCAATCCTTTTTGTCCGCTGATAATCATCCTCCGTTTCAAATGCAACCGCTGTTTGAAATTCTAGCAATGCTCCATTTACAAATGCCAAACCTCGTCCCTTTACGTCAGCCTCCGGAAGTATTTCCACTCTAGTTGTTCTCAATACCTCAGCGAATTTAAACTTGTCACCCATGTCCAATGAAATGACAGTTCGAATATTATCCCCTATCCTGCTAGTAATCTCGGTCGAGCCAAATCCAGCAGCACTCACTAACAGAAACATGCCATAGCCGACACCTTCTCTTGATAGGCGGATTAATGTATTCTCATATGCTCCCTTAGTTTTCTCCTTATATCCCGCAAAATTATCAATTACAATCAAAATCGCAGGAATTGTAATTCCATTCACTTGCACATACTGGCTATAATTTCCCCCACGTAACAGCTTCTTTCTATCATCCATCATTTTCTCTAGCATATTAAAGAATCGGTTTAGCTTCTCTTCCTCTGTATCATATATTATTCCACCAATGTGTCCTGCCATCTCCATCGCTGCCATCATATGACTGCTGAAATCCAATATATACACATTCAGCTCTTCCGGAGTATATTTTGAAATCAATGAATATACAGCAGTTTGCAAAAAAGTACTCTTACCAGTTGCAACCGTTCCGCATATTGCATGGTGTCCATTCTCTGCAAAATCTATCACCAATGGCTCCTGTGCTTGATTCTCCGGATCATCATAAAGTCCAACAACCGCATCTAACGTCCAGCGGTTCTGTTTTTTCCACTCCTTCCCATTGAAGCAGTTCTGAGTAAATTCCTCTAATGTACCCAATGGCAGCATAGTTGGCAACACAGGCAACCATAATGACATTTTTTGCTGATACCCCTGTTCCTTCGCTATTTTATTTAGATAATCTACTACCACATCTAACTGCGTTTTATCCTTCAATTCCGGCAATTTCACCTGTTGGAGTGTTGCCTTCTTTTGAATCAATTCTGCGATTTCAGAATCCTTCTTTGTTCCCTGTTCTAATGATTCCCACAGTCCTATATATTCTTTAATTCGTCCAGTATTATAATTCGTTCGCTCATAATCAAAGCCGGCCAGTTGTAACTGTGCATATACCCGATCCATCAACTCTTCAAAAATCAACGCATTATGAACACATTCAAATAAATTACACTCCATTTTTTCAGTCTCTTCCCGCAAGATTCTTGTTAAATGTTGTAACCATTCTAGTCGTTTCTGCTCTGCCCGGCGACGTTTCGTTGTGTTTCCAACAATCGCTGTTTTTCCTGTTAATGTCAGCATTGTTGCAATTGATGATTTATTTCCGATTATATCCTCATCATAGGTAGCACCGCTATATCCTGATTGAAATAACTCATAAATCTCATCATTACCAACCTGCAAATATCCTCTTCCTGCCTGAGTAATATAAGCTGCATCCGGCTTATGTAACATATCATTACTGTCTTGTCGATCCTGTACACGAAGACATAACCGAAACTTACTATTACTCCATATATTGTCATCCACTGTACCACTTGGTTTTTGTGTCGCCAGAATCAAATGTACCCCAAGACTACGTCCTACCTGTGCAACGCTAATCAATTCCTTCATAAACTCTGGTTCTTCTCTCTTTAATTCCGCAAATTCATCAATTATGATAAATAGATGTGGAACCGGAATAGTCGCTTCTCCATTTTTATATAGCCGAGTATATAAATTAATATTATTTACACTATGTTCAGAGAATATCCGCTGGCGTCTCATATTCTCACTCTTAATAGAAATCATTGCTCTTCGAACCTGATTTCCAGATAAATTCGAGATTTGTCCTATTAAATGCGGCAGTTTTGAAAACAGATTCGCCATTCCGCCGCCTTTAAAATCTATGATAAAGAATCCAACATCATCAGGGCTAAAATTCACCGCCAGAGATAGTATATACGTTTGCAAAGTTTCTGATTTACCAGAACCTGTCGTTCCTGCAATTAGCCCATGCGGTCCATGATATTTCTCATGAATATCTAAATAACAGTCTGCGCCTCCGCTTTTCTTTCCAATTAAAGCCTTCATACTATCATACGTACGATTTTTTCTCCAACGATCAACAATCTTCATTTGTTCCAATGACGAAACACCTGTCATTTCAAAGAAATCTAATGAATTAGGAATCTCGCCTCCCCGTTCAACTTCGTTTACCTCTACTCCCGACAGTCTTCTTGCCAGTGTCTCCAGTTCATCCAGTTTAATAGAGTCAAATACAACTTCTTTTACATGCTGGCTTCCTTCTGCGATATTATAAATCTGACTCGCATAGCCATCGTTCTGAATAATATCCTCACATGCATTGGGCAAATCCTGATATTTTTCTGCCATTATAATAGATGTTAAGCCATAAGACGCCTGCGCATCCATTATATATTTAGACAACAATTCTCCCTCTAATAATTCTTGATTCTGAATAAATATAACAAAATGTGGCTTAACACTATTTTCATCCTTATGTTCAGCATCTTCCTCTAATCGTTCACGAAGTATCTTAGATATTTCATAACATACATCTCTGGCGTCTTCTTTGCTCTTAGCAACATACCTAATCCTTCTATCCTCTGACCAAACATGAGGAAGCCATTTCACGAAATCCCATTTCCGTTCTTCCTCCTCCGTCTCTGCATGATAGAAAAAAACCATTTTTACATCCGTATAGCAATTATTTACTGCAATCTGTGCCACCATTGCCCGTGCCACTTCTATTGCTCCATTTATATCCTTTCCTCCCACCAGGCCTATCAGAGTCTTTTTATTTAAATCAATACATATCGGAACCTGATATAAAATTTTATAGTTTTCTTTTAATTCTTCCGGCTTTTGCATTAATTCATCTGTTTCTAATGAGAACTTCTGCTTTGGCACCTTTATTTCTGCCTGAAATGGTATATCTCCTATTCCCAATCGAACTTTTAAAAAATCTTCATGGCTAAAATTTCTATTCCATAAATTCGGATTTTCTTCTGTATATTGGCAACATTCTCTTGCTGATATATACATCTGATTTAATACTCTTGCATTATATTCATATTTTTCTTTAATATAATTAGCAGTTTCTATCAAATAGCTTCCATAAGCGTTATATCGTTGTTCCCACGCTTCCCGTTCCTGTTGCTTAGAATACTTGACATTCGTGAGTCCCCAAAAAACACCAACACCAGCAGATGCAATAGCTGTAAATAATCCCGTAAACATATACACGCCACTACTTCCGCCCCGGATCTGAGTACCGATTATCGCCATTGCAGAACCTATCAACATTGGAATCGCCATTGTAAATGCCGGACCAATTATCATAAATAATGGTCTTGGTGTACTTTTCCTAATAGTTGGTGGCGGATCTATTTCTATTTCATCCTGATACAAAACGTCCATATTTCTGGGCGAACGCTTAAAATATTGGTTTTTCTTTCTCTCATTTGAGACTTGTATTCCTATTCCACTCAGATAACACTCTATTAATCCATTGATTTGAAGGATACTCGTAGTATAATGATGACAGACTGCTAACATATTCCCTAGAAAGACAATACGCAATCCAAATATAGTTATACAATCCCCGAACTTTAGAACTCTAGAGTCCGATATTCTTTTAGAATCAATAAATATGCCATTTCGTCCAACATCATATAATACCCAGCCCATATTGGTATACTGTAAAATTGCATGCGAATGCGAAATAAAATTTGCAAGCTGGTACTGAATATGGTTATTCTCTGCACTTCCAATATATACCTCTGTCATATTTGAAATATCATATTTCTGAAACACCTGAAACATCTGCTCCGATTCAACAATTAGAAATGTTATTTTTATATTCTCGGGTGTTTTAAGCTCCATCAAGTTTCCATTTTCCAAAACCCTGTTAAAACAAGAACTATTATGTGCTGAATATATTTGATATTCAGAATTCTCCGGAAATTTCCACTGGTTTTTTATTACCTCCAGCGTTATTTTCAAATCATTTCTTAGATGATATAATTGACTACTTAAAATAATTGAATAATCTGCATTGTTAAGATTAGGCAGAAAATACTCCTTTAATACTTCATTTGTATATGCCATAATTACAAGACTCATCCTATTTCCTCCCGACATCTATTTCATCTGTTAGTTCACAATCTGTTCCGTTCCCTGTATTAAAAGTAGTTTAAGCTTCATCTGCCCAATATATACAACATCTCCTTGTAATATCTCCATCATATCTTTTTGCCATAATTCATACTCATTTCTCTTCCTTTTTATATAAATAGGAACCCGCTCCGATATATTCTGTACATATAATCGCCACTCCCACATAAAGAACTTGCATTGCATACGGGATACATTCATATCCTGTATGCAGATCTGGTTAGCTCCTGTTAATCTTCCAAGTGAGATTACTTCATCTGCATTAAACACATACGATAATTGTGGTTTTGTATTTATAACTTCGCAGTAAATAAAGAACTTTTCACTTTCTTTTATCTCATCCAATTTACGACTGTTTGAAATGGATTTATTTAATTTATTGCTCAGCATTAATTCATGAATTGCCTGCTGTATTTCTGCCATCTTTCGTTTATTCATTTTCTACTCCAATTATTCAATCGTAATATAAAAGTTTAATCCGCCTAATGACAATGCATCCCCTGTCTGAACCGGCATTGCTTCTGAAATCATTCGTCCGTTCAAATATGTATGATTCGTTGAGTTCAAGTCCAGTACATATAAATATCCACCCATCAGGTAGAATCTGCAATGCTGCCTTGATACCTGATTGTCCGAAATCCTAATACTATGCACGGCATCCGAAGCAGCTTCCCTGCCAACTATTACATAATCTATTACTTCGCTCTGATAACGTTTGTCAGTATCAATTTCTTCTAATATTAATCTCACCCTGCTTCGTGGTGGTTCTAGCTGAAGACTCTCCTCGACGTCTGCTTGTCCCGCTACCATCGTAGTTGTTAAATTATTATATTCATCATACAGAATTCCTCTTCGATTTCCATCCTGCACTCCAACGCTCCTGCCTCCCTGTATCCAGAAGCTACTGGTTCGTTTCCTATCCTCTCTATTCTTTTGCATCTTCAGGCAAACAATAATTACAATTATTCCCAAGATAATAACTGTTATTATAATTATTCCTATTATTAATATCAGGCTTGTCATTTATTTTCTCCTACCGGCATCTTCTACTAATTCCAATCAATTTCGTTTATTTCTGTAATTACGCCTTGATCTAGTCTGAACACATGCCAATAAAATCCCTGTATTGCTATACCACCACTACTAACCGGAACATTAAATACTCTAGGTTCTTGTCCGCCAATATATACCTTTACCGTTGCTCCGGACTCTGCTAAGGAGAAGGAATCATCTTGCGCCATTCCAGAGTAATTATGAACAAAGAACTCATAACTCCCCTTGGCTCCATCTGTAACAGTTATTGTCTCAGGTCCATATGCACTCTGATCATCAACATCTAACGATGCAATCATTGTTCCGTTCTCGGTCGCTACCTTGTTTGTGAAATTAACATTCACATATGTGCCGTTTGCTGAAGTACCAACCAAATGTGCATCAAGATCAGACGGTTCGCTTCCCCACTCCAATACTATACGAATTTCCCCAATCTTAAGTTCTTCTGACATTGTCAGATTCTGATTAGCTACTGTCATTCCACGCATAACGCTTATTGTAAATGATTCATCCACGAAACCATTCGCTGCAGCTGTGATGGTATACTTTCCTTCTGATAATTCTATACTGTAATTTCCATGTCCATCACTTTCCAGTTCCTTAATTACCTCTCCATAAGGAGAGTCAGGTCCCTTATGAACCGTCAATTTTACACCACTGATTCCAACTCCTGTGCCTGCATTTATGATCTGTCCGGTTGCCACTCCCTGATTTGTACTATTATCCTGATTCTGATTATCTGCTGGTACAATCTGATTCCATGCTGACTTACTAATTAGATTTCCTGCTTCATCTGTCTCAATTTTGACCAGGCAGTTATTGTATTCAACCATGATATAGCATCTATCATCATCAGTTATAACATCAAAGGTCGTTCCGAATAATTCTTGTAATCTTCCTGCCGTAATACCAGACTGCATATTCGGAAACAGCTTGGACAAATCTGTAAATGTTATATAACTACCTGTTGCGTCTACCATCGGTTTCCCTGTTGCCGAATCAAACTTTTTACTGCTTGTATTCTCGAAGCAAACATATCCCCCTAACTTATCAAAAGAAATCTTTACTTCATTCGTCGTCTGCTCGACAATTGTCGCGTCGCCATAATCTCGAGTATATGTGCCATACGTACTATTTATGAGTTCATCAAAAATTCGATTATTTAATTCTATGGCAGCCATATCTTCTTGTGTCAACTCTGCCATTACATCAACCGTTTCTTCCTTTTCCGAAGTAAAGTTGATATACTTTGTCAACAAATCATTGATTGCCACATCACCCGTTTTATCATAGCCTGTACGCAGCCATGTTATAGCCGACAGATAATCTCCCAGTCCCTCATACGCTTGTGCTATGCCTATATAAGATTCCGGATCTTTATCATTTATTGCAATTGCCTCTTTATACACTTCTATCGCCATTTCATAGTTTCCTGTGGTTACATACTCTACTGCCTCTGCCAGCTTTTCTTGATACTGTCTCTCCGGTGTCTTGAAATTAAGAATGACACAACATGCCACGACCGCAAGAATCAATACCAGTCCTCCTGCTACAACTCCAATAATAATTGGCTTTGTATTCTTGCTTCCCACATACGAATTCTGCATATTATCTTCATCATTCTGATTCCACACTGCTTCATATGCATATAATTGTGTTCCACAGTTATAACAAACCTGATTATTTTCATCATTTTCTGCTCCACAATTGTAACACTGCATAATCTTTCCTCCCTTCGTTTATCCATCCCTTTTCTTCTAATTCATTCATAATCGTCTCCAGCTGTTGCATATCAGAATTCGTATTTCCTAATTGAGTACTCAACTCCTTTGCCTTTTCATAATACTCTATCATCATGCTATAATCTCTGGTTTGTGGACTTCTTCTTGATTCTACATCATAGCAATATAGTGCAATTTCCACATAAATAACATAGTCATCACCATATTCTTTTTCGAGCTGGTTCAATATATCCTGTCCTTTCCCCGGTTGATTTGCATAATTATAAGCAAAAGCAATACTAATTCGGTCTCTTTCTGATAGTATCTGAGGGTTCTTTATTCGTTCATAATAGGTTACTGCTGACCGATAATTCTGGACTCTATCTTCCCCATCAGTATTCGTTGCCTGTTTTACATATGCGTAAATTAAATAGCGATAATATTGATCTTGATATTCGTATTGAAAAGTCGTGTTTTCTAACGCAATAATTAATTGCGAATATTCTCCAGTATAATCTGCATCCTTCACCATCATTACCATCGCCTGATATCGAAGTTCATCATCCTCACAATTTATAAGAATACCCTCTAATAATTGCGTAGCCTCATTACATTCCCCAGCTTGAAATTTAATTTCTGCCCGAATCAAATCCATATCATAGGATGTTAATCCATTTTGTTCTGCCTGATTCAATATCTCTGTTGCCTCTGCTTTCTGCTCTAATTGAATTAACACTATTGCATAATCTCTATAATATTTTGCTTTTCCGCTTAATTGAATTGCCTCCTGCAAATATGGTTCGGCATCATTATACTGTTTCTGCTCTATATATTCCCTTGCACAAATAAATAAAAGCTCTGCCTTTTTATCTGCCTCTTTATCTAATAAATTTATATATTCCTCTTTATTTAAAAGCTCTCGTGCTGTTCTTCCAACTGCATATCCATCATTTGCTTCCTGCACAATTGCCTGATATTCACTGTTAAATAATTGTTCTTTCTTTCTTTTTTCAAAATTAACCAGACCAATACTAATGCCACTAATCAGAACTGTACCTGCTATTATACCAACTGTAATTCCTACTCTTTTTGCTTTATATTTCCATGAATTCTTATAAATATTTGTAACAGCCTTCTTCATTTCTTCGGCCGTCTGATAACGTTCCTGCATATTCCAGCACATGGCATTATGAATAATTGCAACAAATGCATCACTATATGGCAGGTCATAATTGCAGATTGAATACTCCTCTTCAATTCCAACATATGGAGTTACTCCCGTCATTAATTCATAAAACGTAGCTCCTAAACTATATATATCTGTACGTTCATCAACAAATATATCTGAAGTGTCTAAATGATTCATTATTCTTCGTGCCATTTCCAACTGTTCATATGAACCATACGCCTGACTAATGCCTGCTACCTTTCTCTGCTCGCCATCAAATGAAATATTAAAATCTATCAGATATGCATTTCCCTGCTTATCCAACATAATATTAGCCGGTTTTATATCGCTATGAATAATTGGTGGATTTTGCCCATGTAAATAGATCAATACATCTAATAATTGTATTAAATAATATGTTAATTGTTCTTCTGTAAAATAATATCCCAGTTTAAGATAGTGCTCCAAATCCATACCATCAATATAATCTATTACCGTATAAATCGTGCCGTTTGCTGTTTCGATAAAATCATATACCTGCGGTAATCCTTTATGATGTAGTTGTTTTAGCATATCAACTTCTACACGCGCGTTTATTTTCCCTATATAATTATCTTTAATCCGCTTAATCACTACATATTTCTGTAATCTTAAATGGTACACTAAATAAATAACACCTGTTCCACCCGCACCAATTTCGTCCACTATTTGATATGTATTATTCAGCACATCGCCTTTACTAAACATAACCAACCTCAAATATATTTGCTTATTAATAATTGGGGAACGACAGTGCCGTTCCCCATTATATTTTACTTTGAAATCATGATTTAGCCTCTTTTACGCCGAACCATAAATACAATGAATAGTGCTACACCTGCGGTAACAGCCAATCCAATCACTACCCAAAGCACACCATTATTCTGTGCCTTTGCAAGTGCGGTCGCTAATACGTTACTTGATACTGTAAAGCTTAAACCACCTTCGTCTGCAGTATCATACACATTTCCGGCTCCATCAGTACTTCGTACCGTTAATTTCTGTTCCGTATTTGATTCCGGAATCTCGATATTAATTTTTCCGTCCTTAATATCATCACCTTTATAGGTTGTAGTATTTCCATTTAAGGTTACCTCAACCTTGTCCAAGTAAATATTGTCATATACGTCTACAATCGCATTTACAGATGATTGTTCATATACTCCCTTATCCTCTACACCGGTAATAACACAAGACGGTGCTGTACGGTCAATACAGAATTCTATATCTGTTCCTTTCGACTTATTATCGGTTTTATTACCTGCCACGTCTTCGGAGTATACGGAGAATGTATAAACTCCTTCTTCTGTAATCTTATCTTTATCAATTGTATAAGTATATTCCTTCCACATTGCACTATTCTCAGATTCCTCAACCGAATAATCTTCCCCATCCTGCAATGTCACAATATCTCCATCCTTACTGTAATAGAGTTCTGCTTTCTCAAGTGCATCAACATTGGTTTCAATAATCACAAAGTCTTTCTCTGCATTTGTATAGAAATTATCAACTGCCTGCTGTGTATAATCATCCAATGCATAAACAGAACCATAACGGTTTACCCTGAAGACTATCTGTTTCTCAGACTGATGCCCCGCTAAGTCGGTTGCAGTTGCCTTTAAGGTATAGTAATCATCTTGGCCTTCTACATGTTCGAAGTCAGAATATGTATACTCAGCACCATTTGCAATTGATGCCTCAGAATAAAGTGCATCATTATTCACACCATTGCGTCCACCAACTAACTCCAGCGTAACTCCATTATTATCGAAGTTTGTATCCGTCACATCAATTGCCGGCATTACTGTACCATTGTAGGATGCGCCTTCTTCAATTGACTTAAAATTGATTTCAGGATCTGTAAGATCTACCGTAAATCGATTCTCCGCCAAAGGAGTTCCCTCATTTCCGGCCAAATCTCCAACAGTTCCGCTAACTGTATAATCTGCATCTGTTGCAAAGCTAATTGTTGCGGTATGTGTATCGCCACTACCTGACCAACCGCTCACAGTAGGAATCGTTGCTCCTGCATCTCCATTCACTGCAGATATATTCATCCGTACTGCAGCCGGATCAAAATTATGCTCTTCTACCGTAACTGTTGCAGTTCGCCCTTCTCCATAATAATTACCGTTACTTGCATTGTTATTATCATATGCGATACTAATTACAGGCTGTGTCTGATCAATCGTAAATTCATCTACTCGATTATAGTCTGCTACATTTCCTGCCATATCCATTACTGATACATTAAATGTATAATCTCCATCTTCAGCAAATGCATAATTCATTGTCCAGACATCACCGTCTCGTCGGAAATCCGGAGCAACTGAAACTGCATTTCCATCTCTTGTGACTGACAACACTACATCGCCAGAATCCGGTGCAAGGTTCTTCTCTGTAATCTTAATGGTTGCTGTTCTTGTCTGATTATAATAACGGTCATTTAATGGGGTGTTATTATCATATGTCACTTCCACTACCGGCTTTGTCACATCAATATGTACTGTTTTTTCCTGATGTGTCTCATTACCCGAATTATCTGTCATAGTCATACCTACTACAACCTCATTACCTTCATAGGTATTTCTATTCAATGTTATATACTTGTCCCATTGCTCTGTCGGCTTATTGTTCTTCAGCCCTAATTCTCCGGATGTTCCCGGATCATTTGCCAATGGTCTATCCTCACCATTAACCTTAAATGTGTAATCAATATGCCATAATCCCGAATATGTATCCTTCGCAGACATATGCAGTGCTACATCTTCGTTATAGAAATCGTTTCTCTTTTCGTTTCCATTCTGTTCTTCAATTGATACAACACCTTCATGTGTATTCTTTCTCTCAACAATTATGTTATAAAGATCAACATCCTTATATTTCTCATTTCTATTTGATAAATTATCTTCAACTAAAATCGTAGATAATTTACCATTTAGATTTGACTCATTTTTCGGTATTGTAAATGTCATAACTACTTCTGAATACTTGTTCGTTTTTTCACAAAGTGTACTCTTCTTAGTATCCACTACACCGTAGTAGGTCTTTTGCTCATTTGTTTTAGTATCAGTAGTCTGCAGTATCATCTTATTAGTATCGACATTAACACCAGCCACCTGATCTGTTGCGGTTACTGTAATCGTCATGTCTGTATTATCTGCATACCATTTGCCGCCAAACAGCTTACGTCCTGTACCACTACTCTTAATATCATCTGAAGTAATCGGCTTAAATTCAGGAGCCGTTACATCATAAACAAAATCCTTGGAATAAGGATCCTTCGTAACATTTAATGCACTATCTGTACTAGCTGCCTTAATATGATAGGTTGCTTCTGTCTGGAATTTCAATACAATCTGGTACTGTCCATCCTTAATCTTTGTCCAATTATTTTGACTTTTTAATACACCTTTTACGGCTTCCAGCCCTGATACAGACTGATCGCCAACGGTTGCCTGTACATCCGTAGATATACTATCACCTGCTACATTTATTGCTGATAATTCAATATTATCTAAAATGGTTGACTGAGGGTTTATTTCATTCATAGTTAATGTCAACGTAGAATTACTATCTGACAGCTTTCCTGTTAATACCGGTGCTGTTCCATCAATCACCAATTCCTTGGTTACTACTTCCGTGTTACGCTGTGTATCCTCATATGGAACATCATCATATGTTACCTTAAACGTATAATCCCCTTCTGATAATCCGCCTAATTCATATGTAACCACATGAGTCCCTCCAATTTCTGTTACCTTCGAAGAACTTAATGCCATTAATTCCTGACCATCTTTTATCGGAATCACTGTCAGGTGCTTCTCATCAAAATGTTCTTCTCCCAAAGTCACCTCAATGGAACTATTTAACTTACAATAACTTATGCCCGTCGGTTCTGTTACGGTTCCTTCTGAAGATTTCTTATATAAGTCAATTGTCCGATTATTATTAGTATCCTTTACTGCAATTGCGGACACCTCTGCCTGCTCAGTATCCAGCATTGAAATAGTATACTCTTTGTTTGCTGTATTCTCTGCTTTATCCTTTACATTGATTACCAGCTTAGCATTTTCATATGAATTTCCCTTAATTACTACCTGATACTCTAATGTAACCTCTTCCTGACCAAGCTTACCGGCGATCTCATCTGTATTCATTAACTCTGCTTTATATGGATCCTCTCCTATCTTTACCGAAATCGAATCATCCTTCACCTTATTATTCTCATCCAGATTTATATCCGGATTCACATCTTTTACCTTAAATGCTATTGTCAGCTGATCTGCGAATAGCTGATCCGCTTTCTCTACTGCATTCTGTCCACAAGTATCTGTAAATGTTACATCTGTGATCTCAGGAGCAGTACCATCATAAATCAATTTCAGGTCAGAAAACTTAATGCTTTCATTATCATCTCTTTTTCCCTCATCTAACGTTGTAACATGTGGTTCTATCACCTGATCCTTTACTTCAATCGAACTCGGAAATGTATATGCATTTGTCTTTGTTGTATGATCTGCAGTTTTTTCTCCGTTTAATGTAATCGTGAAGCCCTTGTTAACATTATCATATGGATTTACAATGAATGCGTCTTTATACTGCTCATCTTCAAAAGCTGCTAACTTCTCAACTAAACTAATATCAGATGCATTTACAGTAAGAACTGTCTTCGTAGCATTTACTGCATTAATGTAATAATATTCATCATTTCCGTTTACAATTCCACTTAGAACCGCAGATGCTTCCGGTGCTTTATTATCCAGCATTGGAACCTTTATTTCCTTTATCCCTGTTTTATTACCAGCCGCATCTATTGCATAAACAAAATATGACTTACTTAATACTTCCTCTCCATCGGCAGCCGTTGCTTTAAAGGTATAATTCATGGCACTTGTATAAATTGCTTCATCAGTAATATCTCCTGTTGTCTGCAATTCTGTCTGGTTCTGATTATTTTTTGCATCCTCTTCTGTTTTACAATAATAAACCGTATACGGCCCTGCATTATCTTTTACCGTAAAGGTAACCTTCTTGCTCACAGTCCAGCCAGTATCAGGCTCAATTTTAACACCACTTATTACAGGTGCTTCTTTATCAAAAATCAGATTAATTGTGGTTTCCCCTGATTGTTTATCATTTTTCATAGATAATACAATATCCTCATCACTACTGATTTGCCTATCAATATTTTTACTTTCTGAACTACCTATTGATGCATAAGTACCATTTTCAATTTTATAATCTGTATAATTATGTGGTTTAGCATTTAATACCTGCAGTGTATAAGCATCAGCGCCGCTATAATAGCAAGAAATTTTGTCCCCGGCCTTGGTGATTGTTGTCGGCTTTATTTCGTTATTACCACTGAGAATCTTAAAATCAGTTCCTGGTGTTATTTCAACTGTATCAACCTTAACGCTCGCTGAAGCTAATGTTTTACTATTCAGCTTACATTGGATGGAATCTGCCTTTGATACAGCACTCTCTGTTACAGTTATTTTTTTCCCATTTAGTCCTGATATATTACCGTTTTCCATTTTCCAGCTAAGAGTTCCACAATCCTCTGCCGCCAAATCTTTCAATCCACCTGTACTGTTTAATATCTTTCCCTCTACAGAACTATTTAATGCACATGTATACTCAATATCCGGATACAGGATTATTGTATTACCGTCTTTTGTACTAGGATTCACATCAATACTATTTCCGGTAATGCTTCCGATATAGAGCGTTACCGTTTCGCCAGGAGTAACTTCATCTTTAGCAAGGTTTATATTAATACTATTACTATTTATACCAACCTCAATTCCATTACTCCCCTTCTCCAGATAGGCATTGACAATAGCTGTATTAGAATTTGCATCTAATGTATAGCTATAATCCTTATCAGCCTCCAGTATTTGCTCTCCGGATACAATGGTATCATTATTCTTTACTTGCACTTGTGTACTCACTACCTTCAGCTTATATGTCTTTACATACTTAAATGAACTGCTTCCGACAGCATCCAACGTATAACCAGTTGCAATCTCACGAGTCGCTGTATTACCATTTGTTTCCCAGCCCGCCGGTGCGCTTTTTATTATACAATTAGCTGGTGCTTTCATAGTCAACACGCATGTTTCCCCTGCTGACACTGTTTGCAATGTTTCACTTGTATATGCTTTAGCCTCTTCATTTCCGATTTTATATGTTGCCGTCATATTTGAAGGAACAACCATACGAAATGTATATGGCGAAACTTCACCAAACGCAAAAGAAATATCTTGCGTTTGATTTTCATCTATCGTATATTTCCAGTTTTTCTTATTTGAATCTAAAGAACTTTCATATCCAGTTGGTGCCGTTAGTTGATATCCTTCAGACGCAGTTGCTATTAGTTCTACATTCTTTCCTTGATTAACTTGAATTGTTGCAGTTCCATTTGTCAAGTTTGCATCTATTGCTGTTCCACCTTGAATTGTATACCTAAGCGATGCATTATTCAGTCCTGTTATTGATATTATATATGTTTCTGTTGCCAGCACAACTTTTGCATCATTTTTTGCTTTTATTGTCTTTGCATTTGTGTCAACATCTGCGTCTACGTTTCCGCTATATTTTGTACCATTAGCATCTGTTGCTGACAGTTCGATTGTAATTCCCTCAGATGTGGTTATCTCTGCATCAATCGTGCCTTGCACTAGCTTGTCTGCCGTTTCCGCATCCGCTGTAAAATCTCCAGCTACTGCTTTCACACTTCCTGTTGTTCCCAGCGTTTCTCCGCCTTGTTTTACCGCCCATGTAATATCTACATCCTTTAGTGCCTGTGGTACTGTAACTGTAAAAGTAACAGAATACTGATTCGCTACTTTATTAGCATCCAATTCCGAGCCCACGGCAACCCCCTGAGCTCCACCAGTCCACATGCTGGTCAAACACATTAAAGCTGCCACAAATAAAGCACATACCCGACGTTCCAAATGACTATTTCGTATGTTCTTCCAAAACTTCATTCTCTCATCCTTCCTTTCCTATAATACTTTCTTGTGTATGAATCATCATAATCTGTCTTTCTAGCATAAACCCTACATCTGCCAGATTAAATTGTGACTCATTTGCTCTATGTAATGGTATATCCATATCAGATACCTTACCCATTGCAGATACTGTTGTTATCTCTTCGCTTAATATAGTAGTATCTGCCTTCGGTGTATAATTCTGCTCATATGGATTTACTAATGCCTCTGTTTTAGGTTCTTCTCGTTCCGGCGGTTGTACCAATGGTATGTTCGTCTGTACCTTCTCCGGTTCAACCAGCCGTTGTTTTCCACCACTCGGCGTTCCTAACTGTCCTGATGGCGAAATCATCTTTCCTGCATATCTATTCTTCCGCTGTCGCGATAATTGGCTCGTAAATACAGAATGCTCTTCCATCTGTTTAATTGCTTTCTTCTCAGCCCGCCCAGTTAGCGACATAAAAACATTCTTAATATCTAGAAAAACAAATAAAAATATTGTCAGTACCAGAAATGCAATCGCCAAAACAAGGCAAATGAGGTATATATTATGATAGAGTGAAATTAATTTTTCAATTTCTGCCATAGCCTATTTCTCCCCACTTTCTGTTGTTGTACTCCCCGCACCATTGTATGCTGCACTTACAGAGTTTTTAGCGATTTCTATATTTCTTAATATTTCTGATTTTAATTGCTGACATCTCTCCTGATTTAATGCGTCAATTTCTAATGAATTCATTTCACTCTCAATCGAATTTATCTCATTATTAAGAGTATCTTCTGTAACACCACTCATCTTAAATTTAGCTGCATTAGTAGCAACCTGTCCTATAATTTCTTTATCCAAACACAGTGTTGTAACCTGATTTGTCTGTTCAATAGATTTTGCTTCCATTAAATCATTCCAATATGTAGCATAAGTAAATTCAGAATCTCCGGCTATATTTCCTTGTCCACTATTTAATCTGGATTGATAGCTTCCAATCTTCTGATACACTTGGGAAGTAGCATATTCATTTTGATTTGTTACACCTTTTCCGCCATAATTATTAACAAGCTCTACGCGTCCAAACCATTGTGTTGCTTTCTCTCTAGCATTTGTGTTATAGCTAATAGCTCCGCCTTCATCCACCGTCCCATAAAAATACCAATAATCCATTGCTAATTTATATGCAAACTGTGCATATCCCGCCTGATTGGTCTTAAGACTGTCTTCTATCGTAATATTATTTCCGGTGGATGTACCTAATAAAACCCGGATATATTCATCCTCATCCTGCGTAAAAACATTGTCTTCAAGCATATGATCCAATAACGCTATATATGCCTCTTCTCTATTGGGTTCAAGACTAATCGCAGATTTATAGGCAGCCTTCACTTCTTCTTCCGTCATCATTGTCGGTGCCTGATTTACATAATTCTCATAATTAGCTCTTCTTACAGATTGCTCCTTTGTTGCACCAAAGACTGCTGCCGTACCAAAAATCACAGTCATCGCCGCTGATGCCACGAAGAACCCGAAGCTTTTTCTCTGCTTCTTCTTATAGCTAATGTCTAATTCATCGTAATGCTCCAATGCATACATTAATTCATTACAATTCTGATAGCGGTCATTCGGATTACGCTTCGTACATTTTATAATAATCTGTTCCAATCCAGACGATAGTGATGGATTCCATTCCCTAATCGGATATATCTCATATGGCGGTTCGCATGGATTGTGTCCCGTAACCAAATGATATAACGTTGCTCCCAGGCAATAAATATCCGTTCTCGCATCTGTCTGCCCGTGTCCGCCATACTGCTCAGGTGCAGCATACCCTTGCGTTCCCAAACACGTCGTATCCTCTACTCGATCGCTCTTGAATTCTCTGGCCGTTCCGAAATCTATCAGTGAAACCGTTCCATCCGGTTTCAACATAACATTTGCCGGCTTCATATCTCTATAAATGATGGGCGGTTTTCGAGTATGCAAATAGCTTAAAACATCACACAATTGAATTCCCCATTCAATTACATATTCCTGAGGTTGTGCTCCATATTCCTCTAATGCCTTACTCAACGAATTACCTTCTATATAATCCATTACAATCAGAAAGGTATCATCCCTGTCAATAACATCAATGATACTTGGCAGACTTGGGTGGCTCAATTTCTTCAGAATGTCTGTTTCTGCCACCAGACCTTGTTTTACAACCTCGAAATTCTGAGTTCCGTCTTTCCGGACTTCCTTAATCGCCCATTGCTTATTAGCGCGTTCATTCATGGCAAGATAAACAACGCTCATGCCACCTTGTCCAACTTTATTTAATATTTTATATTTTCCGTCTACAATAGAACCAATTTCCAGCATAATGTTCCTCCCTACACTGTTTTAATGACAGCAACAGAGATATTATCATCCTCGCGGCGATATTTATTCAATTCCGTTAAATAAACTATATTTTCTTTCATTTCTTCTTCGGTATTCATGGAATCAGGATTCAAATACTCATATAATTCTGACGGTTCAAGAATATGTCGAAATCCATCTGAACATAACATATATACATCTCCCTGCCGTACTTCTCCCGTAAAGAAATCAGGTACCACAATTGGCGATGCGCCTACACATTGTAATAATACATTTCGCTGAGGATCCCTTTTCGCTTCTTCCGGTGTCATACGCCCCATGTCCATTTCTCGTTGGATATACGATTGATCCTTTGTAATCTGATACAAAGAATCTCTTATCTGATATATTCTAGAATCCCCAACATTAATACAGTAGTAATGTTCGTTAAAAATCAGAATTGCAGTTAATGTTGTCCCTAAGTTTAACCGGTTTCTTTTGCCATATTCTGTAATTTTTATATTGGTATTTTCTACAATGTCTCTCCACATTTGATTTAATCGGGCAACATCAAACCCTTCCGCCAATAATAAACCAAAATCGTTCAAGAACCAATTTGCAAATTCTTTTATTAACGTAGCAGAGGCAAGCTCGCCTTTTGCGAGCCCACCCATGCCGTCACACACTACTCCAAATGCGGTTTTTCCATAATTCGTCTGTGCAACCTGAAGCAACACTGAATCCTGATTTGTATTCTTTCTTATTCCAATATCTGTATGTGCTGATATTAAGAAATCCATCCTCGTCTCCTCTATTCAATTACAATTTGAACTGGAATTCTTCATCTGAAAGCTTAATATTATCACCATCTGATAATTTAACCTCATTATTTGCACGAATCATCTGTCCATTTACAAATGTATTGTTCGTTGAATTCAAATCAATGATGTAATATTCTCCATTCTTATATTCAATATTGGCATGATTTCTACTTACTGAATTATTATTTGTAATACAGAAATCCACCTTATTTCTTTCCTTGCCCAACTTAAATACCTGACGCGTAATTGTAATCTTTTCACCCGTTTTAACGCGAATTAATGTAGCCGGTGTCTGATTTGCACCGCTTAATACACTGGTCTCTCCTGCTCCAACATTAAGTACACTGGTTTCTCCTGCTCCTTCATTAGAAATTGGCATTGGCTTTGGAGCCGGTACTGGTGCAGTTCCTCGAGACGGCGGTGTTGGAGGTGCCTGTGGTGCAACTCCCTGCTGCGGACGTGGCTGCGGCATTGCATTATACGGTGTTCCTGTCGGTGCAGGTGGTACCGGGCGTACTGGTTGTGGTGCTACCTTCTTTTTTGACTTTGAACTAATAATAACTACTATCACAACAACTACTGCAATAATAATTACTACAGCAATGATTGCAATAATAATCATCATATTCATACCAGAACCGGAAACCGGAGCAACTGCCTCCTCTGACGCACTTGTTGCTTCTGTCTGTGCTTCAGTTGTCACTTCTGTGGACACCTCTGACGCTTCCGTAGTGTCCTCTGTTGCTTCCGTAGTTTCTGATGCTGTTGTCGCTGAACTACTACCGTTGCTTTCATATGCAATACCTAATGTATCTAAGACTTCTGTAATTTCACTCATCTGAAGTGAATAAAAGTTAGTATCATCTACTCCAAAAGTATTAACACCTATAACTACACCATCACTATTTAATAATGGGCCACCAGAATTGCCAGATGTCAAAGTCGCATTATGCTGAATATATGCAGAACCATTTCTGGTAATCAGCTTTGATACAGTACCAGAAGTAATTGTTACATCATCACTTGTATAAGATGAACTATCCTGTACCCATGTTACAATTTCCGGAAATCCTAACGCAAATACTGTTTCTGTCTCTGTAACATCACCGAATTTATCCAGCTTTAATGTTGTCTTATTCTGTAAGGGCTGATCTAAATGTAAAATCGCATAATCAGAATTCTCGCTCTGATTCTGAATGTTAGCCGTTACAACTACATCCCCTTTTACAACAACCTCGATTCTTGTATTTAAATTATCCGTTTGAAAATATTCCTTCGCTGCAGCAATTGTCGCATCATCGAGATTAACTACATGATAATTTGTAACAACCGTCTGTGCTCCTGTAGAATCATCTCCTATCAGAAATCCACTACCCCCTTGAATCAATGATGCACGTCCTGTTGATGAATCAACATAACTCACATTAACCTGCACTATACCATTCTTTGCATCTTTTACTTCTAAACTTTCTGTCGGTGCTGCTGCTACATTTACAATTGAGATTGACATCGTAAACATAAACGCAACCATCAGAAAAGCAAGAGCTTTTTTTAAGCTTTTCTTCATTTGCCTCTCCTCCTAATCTACATTTATTAATTTTTTATTAATTGGGCATGAGTTATTATACTTTATCTTCGCTCAATTTTGGTCTTTTCCCAAGCGACATTTCGCCTTTTTTCGTCTTTTTATTACCATATACTCATTTAATTATTAAAAAATAATAGATTTTTCGATATTATATTCCAACTATCCTTACAATCCGAAGCTCTTCACAATCTTCCGGAACTCCGGACAGCCGGCGAATGCTTCTAATACACTCTTCCTGCTTTCGCCCCGGTTCAGACGACCTACCCAGTAGTTCAAGCCTCCTCGATCTGCTTCTCGTCCCATAAAGGTCCGATAGAGCACTTTTACATAAGCCGTGTTATTTAACTTCTTTTTCGTGAATTCCGGTGCAAAGAAGAATTGTTCTGCCACCTGTACCGGCGTCTTACGTCTTGCATTGATCTCTGCAGTCCAGTATTTTAATCCTGCGATTTCCGGATTTCTTCCCAATGCCTTTGTATAAATTCGTGCTACATATGCTTCGGTTTTTGTATAATTGCGTACTGTGATCTTACAGGTTGCCTTCTTTCCGCTGCCATCCTTTGCCGTACAGGTAATCGTAACTGTTCCTACTGCTTTAGCTGTTACCTTTCCAGTACCGCTGACAGTTGCAATTCTGGTATTAGAGGACTTCCATGTAACTGCCCGATTGCTTGCATTTGTCGGTGTAACCGTTGCTTTTAGTGTCAATGCATCACCTTTGACCAGCGTTGCACCGGTTTTATTCAGTTTGATGCCGGTTACTTTCACAACTGTTGATGCCGGGTTCGTCACTGTCACCCTGCAGGTTGCCTTTTTGCCACTTCCATCCTTTGCAGTACAGGTAATAGTAGCTGTTCCTGCTGCCTTTGCGGTCACCTTTCCACCGGATGTAACCGTTGCCACTGCTTTATTGGAAGAACTCCATGATACGGTTTTGTTACTTGCATTTGTCGGAGACACTGTTGCAGATAACTGCAATGTCTTCCCTTTCACAAGACCGGCACTGGTCTTATTTAATGTTATTTTTGAGACCTTTACCACCGATGGTGCCGGTGGATTCGGTGCCGGTGCGTCCGGATTCGCTGTCTTTTCTATAGAGAATAACTGTGCCTTATTTCCGTTACTTCTACACATCTGAACATTGCTTCCTTCACCCTGCTCAGAGTTTGCAATATCAAGAATGCACTCCGAGCACTGTGACTGCAGCTGACAGGTACCGGTGTTTCCATATAGATACCAATGCTGTGCAGGATGTCCCCAATATCCATAAGTCTGTACATTAATTCCGGATACAGTCCCTGCGCCCTGCACATCCAGTACAGTTCCATCCAAACAATTGTAAATAACATAAGCTCCATCACTTCGACGAACGAAATGCCAGATCTGACGTCTGATATTATCACAGTTTCCTTTACTGCGGATAGATACATTGCTGGAGTCATTCGTCAAAACCTTATTTGCCAGATTGCTGTAAATATAGGCATAGAAATCATCTCCCATATTTGCCGGGTTATCCGGCAGGATTATGGATGCATTGACCTGATCTATGCTGAATGACTGCGCCTGATAGCCGTTATATGCACACATCTGAATGTTTGTCCCATCCTCTTTTCCGGAGTTCGCCACATCCAGAACGCATTCCGTGCATTGCGCCCTCAAGCGGTAGTTTCCATAACTACCATAAACGAACCATCGCTGTGCAGGGTGTCCCCAGTAACCTAATGTCTGTACATTCGCACCCGAACCGGTTCCCGCTCCTTCTACCTCTAACACATTTCCGTCCAGACAGCTGTAGATAATATAAGAGCCATCACTCTGACGAACGAAGTTCCAGATCTGACGTTTAATTGCCTCCCGGCTGTCACCATAACTGCGGATAGATACATTTCTGGAATCATTGGTCAATGGCTTCTCTGCCAGATTACTACGAATATAGGCATAGAAGTTATCCCCCAGATAGACCGGGGTATCAGAGCTCACGCCACCACGATTGATCAGAACGGTACACATTTTATTGGAACCTCCTACTGCATAGTTCCAGTTCTCCTCTTCTATATCTCGCGTATGTCCGGTTACAACTGGTGTACCATTACCGTTATATCCAATACAAATCGTTGCATGCGACCATTCATATTTATTTACATCTTCCTTCCATTGATAAATAACCGGATTTCCTGGATATATCTGATCTGCAGTCGGATTTATAATCACCTGGTATCCCCTAGCCTTCATAGCATTTACAAACGACACACAACCCACCCAAGGTGAAGAATATGGCTGCCAGTCTCCACCAAGTTCAAGGCCACCGGCTCTCAAACATTGGGATACGAAATTCATACAATCACCTTTATACTTTTCATAAGCGGGATTTCTCCTTGATCCACCCCACTGCCTTGCATATGCAGCCGCACTTGCAGGATCATACCCACTTGCTGCTACCTTCGTCACAGGCGTTAGAATCCCTGTACTTGTCAGTACCACTGCAAGTGCTATCAGAATTCCAAGCCATCGTTTTCTGTTTCTTACTTTCTGCTTCATAATTTGCCTTCTCCTTTTCTATTTGTTTCCTCTATCCATCCTTTATTGTAATCATTTCTCCGGATTTTGGGTCTTTTCACACAAGACATTTCCGTCATTCTCTCGCAACAGACCCGACCAGTTCTGTCCTCTTCAGTCCGTATATTTCTGAGAAATAACAGATTTCATTATTTACCACGTCTGCAGAATAGATTCCCTTTTCCAGACAATATTTCACGATCTGATCCGTCAGGCTTCCTTCCTCAAAATGATATCCGGCCAGATAAAGCAGCTGTTCTGCCTCCCGAATGCTAAGTCCCAATGCCAGACAATATGCCATTGCGGTTGTCTTATATGGCTTATATTGATCGGTTGCATGTTTTAACTTATTGTGGACCCTGCGGTCAATACTGCCCCGTTGATAAATACTGCATTCCTTAAGGAACTGCTTTTTATCCAACATTTCCTGCATCCGTGTTAATACATATTTTCGGAAATTCATCTTCGGTTTCTGTACATAATACTCATCCAGATATGCCCGTATTTCGCTTTCGATGTTTGTCACTCATTTTCATCCCCTTCCGCTTCCTCTCTTGTCAGGTATTGTAGAATATGCTAAACTTACTTTACTTTTGTCGTTGCAGACGCTACATGTGAACCGTTGATCTGTCTCTAAAATAGCCTTTGCGACGACCGATAGCTAGATTACGAAGTATTACAGAACACTTAGTAATATGGGAATTGGGGGAATGTTTATGAATTTTCGCAACGCAGTATCTGATACTGTTCCATCGGTAGAAGCGATTTGTACGAATGTACTGAAGATGAATCCTTTTCCATATGATTTAGGGAAACCGTCAAACCGGACTATGGCATATTCATTATTCTTTTATGCAGAATGCCTGACACCGGATTCCTCGGAAGAGGAGATTCTTGCACAGTCCATATTTACAGATGATTTTATTCGCAGGCTATCTCATATTGATCTGACACATGACACGCAATATGAGAATCCGCTGCTTTACTACATAATTCACCGTACGGAACCGTTTCCGACGAGCAGTAAATACAGCCAGTTTCTATCGAATTTATTTCAAAAAAATTATTCCGGCAAGAATCAGCCGAAACAGATCCGGATGTTACTGAATTCCATAGACCTCAAAAAAATGTCGCTTCGAATAGACGATCTGATTCAAAATCAATCTACCGCACATTCTTCGGAAACAGACATCCCGGAAATCACAGAAATCTTAGATCACTATCTGAAAGACCTTACCCTTGCAGAACCCGCACTCACATATATTTTTGCAGAATGTAAAGCAGACAGTATCAGCACCGAACTGGCACTTGTTCTTTTATACAGTTTGTTCAATGAGAGCAGTTTTCACGATTATATGACTGCTAATCTTTTATGCGATACCACCTTAACTCCGGAATATCCGACATCGGAACCGGAAGCTTCGATTAACATCGGTTCCGATCGGGATATCACCCTTTCAAAGAAGTACCGCAGACTGCATACCGGCTATCACGTTGTAACAATTACCCTAATCTGCCTGACAGCACTGCAGATGGTCCTGCTTATTATGCCATTCGCCAATGCCTATACATGGGAGTCTTATCATCCGGAAAGCGTTGCTTTCCTGCTTTTCATGTTATTAATATCACTGGCACTTTTTTCTCTGCGAAAGATTCCTTTTTCCCTCGCTAAAAAATCTGCCGAGTACCGGTTACAGCTATTGCCGGAGGAAGACTTCTTACTGAATGATGCCACCTCCCGCTATCACCGCTTTCAGGCAAATAGCCAGCATTTTAAAACTTATGATCTAAAGCGAAAAATCTGCATTTTTTCAGAAGGACTGCTCTGGCTGATTTTTATCGGCCTGGGTATGATTTTCCACAGCCTGCCATTATTCATTGCAGGAGCCGCACTGTCTCTGGTTATTTATCTGGAATGCGATCATCTCCTGAATCGCCAATATGCAGTTCATTATGATAAACAGCATCCCTTACATACTGACAATCCGGCTAAAAAGGGAACCGTTGCTTCCGGTGAAGGTAAGATTTACAGTTGGGACTATGATGCGGCAACTGATTCGTTTCATCATCATGGATTTACTCAGCTTCCGAACTGTTCCGCTGATTGTATCCGGTATATTTTCTATGCCCGGATCGATCGATATCAATATCAGTGGACAATTGCTGGTATCGTCCTGACAACTCTGACAGCATTTACAATTATTATTGGAATCCTGCAGTTTATGCTTCCAATCTCCGATTTCATCCGTATTCCAAATCAGAATTGGTTTTTATTTTTCTGCCTGATTCTTTTGATTACAACCGGAATTTATTATATAATTCTCTTGTCACGTACAGAAGAACGCTTCCGGAATCAGACCCGCCTGGCCTATTACTGCAGTGATGCGCCGCTTTCAGATCAGTTCCTGAAAGCAGCATTTCTCTCATTATACGAACGTGGAATTATCAAAAATGTAGATATTGGTCATGGCGTTTATAGCTATGATTGTGTCATGTTTGAGAATGGAAAACAGATTACAGATCTCCGGGAAGATGATCGTATGATTGTCATACATCGTTATTACGATGCCGTTCGACGCATCTCCCTTGATTTTCTATTCTTTACAATTGCCTATATTTGCTTCTTTGTCTGGCATTTAGGTATTACTTCTGCCCTTTGGGGCCTGCCGGCCATTGCGATTATATATTTTGTGTTTGCATTTTACCTATTCCCGAGATGGGATAAGGCCCTTATGAAACACAAGATCCGGAAATATACACTGTAAACTGTAGTAGAACGCTTACTCACCGATATATCATGCCAAGTACTGTAAGGAGAATCCGTTGTCATGCCTACCCACAACAAAAAATCCCCTCAGATTCCTTCTGAGGGGCATACTATACTCTATAAGTTATTAATTATTGTTGTCTTTATTTTTGCCATGCAATTCTGTGATTCTTTCTGTACAGAACTTTTCAGTAAGCTCCAATCACTCTATACAACAGACTTCCTGATCATAGGACGTGGGATGACAAGTCAGAATGCACTTGCCTATTTAAGTATGGTGAATTTCCCGTTTTTGATCGTATCCTGGCTGGCACCGCTCGGTCGGATTTTGATTGACAGATGGGGTAGGAATCTTATTTATCTTCTGAATATCTGCTGTATGATTCTGGGCTGTATCGTATGCTTCTTTGCTCCAAACCTGATTATTTTTCTGTTTGGAAATGCGATTCTTACCTTCAGCTATTCTCTGGACATCCAGTATATCTATATCGTAGACGAAGTATCGCCGGGACATCGTGCCACTATCCGGGGCATTACCAGTGGTATTTCTGCCCTTGCATCTATCCTGTTGCCGATTGCCCGGAGGCTTCTGATCACACAGCTGGATCTTTCATGGAAATATATGTATATTACGACTATCGGTTTCTGTATACTGTTACTGCTGGCATCTCTTCTGCTACTTCGTAAATTAACCGGCCCGCAGCCAACCGATTGCCACACGCATTCTCCGGCATTCACATCAACCGGTAAATCATCTCTGCTCCGCCGCCTTATGAACTTTCTGGTTCATCTTCATACTTTGTCTGGATTCCGCCAGATTGCTCTGCCACTGGCGTTCGCCGGTGTTGCGACTGCCGGAATCAGCTTCTATAACGAGCCGCTCCTCGCCTTTAGCAGCCGAAATGAATTGACAGTTGATACCATTCTGATCATCCAGCCAATCGTATTACTGGTTATGTCTGTAATTTATGGTTTCCTCGCCGATCATGGGAATCGCCGATTGGTTCTGGCTATCTGTGCAACCGTATCCGGCATCTCCCTGATCTGCTTCTGCGTCATTGCAGAAACCGGCACCGGTGTGTTGCTCCCCGGTATCTGCTGGGGTCTCATGTACAGCAGCTATTATTCTCTGGTTAATCTCCTGCAACTGATGATTATTGAACTGGCGCCTTCAGACGCTACCGGTAAATTCTCAGCCGCGTCTGTAGTCATCTACGGATTGGGTGATACCATCGGCCTTCTTCTGACCAGCCTCCTGACCGGAGTCCTTGGCATGACTGTATCAAAGCTGGTCACAGCTTTACCGTTTCTTTTGATTACGCTCCTGCTGCTCCTTTTTTATCCCCCTACTCCTCAATCAGCTCCCGATACACATCCCGCTTGCTGATTCCGCGATCTGCTGCCACCTGTTTCATAGCCGCCTTTTTATCCATGCCCTGCTCCATATAGTAGGTCACATGCTCCGGAATGCTCATCGTCTCCCATTGTTTCCGTTCCTCTTCTTCCAGTGCCTCGAAGCTCACGCCCTCCATAACCAGCACACATTCTCCCTTTGGTTCCTGTGCTGTATAATATTCTACAGCCTCCTGCAATGTGGTCCGAAGGACAGTCTCATGCTTTTTCGTCAGTTCCCGGCAGACGGTCAGTCTGCGGTTTCCAAGTGTCTCTGCCAGCTCCTGCAGCGTCCGCACCAGGCGATGCGGTGCCTCATAGAGCACAATCGTCCGTGTCTCTGTCTTCAGCTCTTCCAGCACCCGGCTCCGTTCTTTCTTATCCGTCGGCAGGAATGCTTCGAAGCAGAATCGTCTCGTCGGCAGTCCACTGATCACAAGTGCATTCACGCAAGCACACGCCCCCGGCAGAGAAGTCACCGTAATCCCGGCCTCATGGCACTGTCTGACCAGCTCCTCGCCCGGATCAGAGATTCCCGGTGTTCCGGCATCCGTAATCACCGCTATATTCTTGCCCTCCTGCAGGTATCCTACCAGCACGCGTGCCTTATCATACTTATTATATTCATGATAGCTGGTCATCGGCGTATGGATATCGAAATAATTCAACAGCTTAATACTGTTCCTTGTATCCTCTGCCGCAATCAGATCTACCTCCTGCAGCACCCGGATTGCCCGGTACGTCATATCCTCCAGATTTCCAATCGGTGTTGCACACAGATATAATGTTCCTGCCATGTCATTGCTTCCTTTCCTGCGATATCAACCGTTTACTTTCACCTTATACTTATGTCGCAATGTCTTCATACTCCAGTCATCATACCCTACAATACCATCCTTTTGCAAGCGTCCAAGCACAATACCGGGATCCCTTCCTATTTCATTTGCAAACTCTCGAATTGTCTGGAGATCAAATTTTTTCTTTTCCACAAACTTCCGGTACTCTTCCGGCGGAATCAGACAATCCTCTGCATACCGATCCGCCGCATCCTCTTTTTCACTGTTTTCTCCTTCAAATGAAATACCATAATCTCCATTTATAATATGCCCTATTTCGTGAAACAGCGTAAACCAGAAAGTATCTGCGTTTAACCGCCTGTCATTTACCATAAGCAAGACATGATTTCCTATTTTTTTTGTAGCACCATTGGTTTTGGATCCGGATATATTCGGTAATATAACAAATATTACTCCGGCCTCCCGAAATACGGTCTGAATCTGATTATAAAACCCGGTATGATTCTCTGTCAGCGATAAGGCATATTGAACTGCCTCTTCAAATTTCTTTTTATTAAATCTGGGCACCTGTTCTCCCAATGCCTGATTCACAGCAATCTGCACCATTGCATTTGCTTTTACCGTATTGGCCTCTGTCAGCTCCTTTGCACTTCGGAAGCTAACCGCCATATCTTTTTGCGTTAATACAGAAAGTGTAGCCACTTTTAAAAACTCACGTACACATTTTATTTGCTCATCCTTCTGTCTTGGTAAATCCGGCAAATGATAATTCTCTCTGAAATATTTATATTCCAAATATTCAAAGACTCTTCGTTCCTCTGTAAGTTCTTCTGCTGATTTAAACTCGGCAATTCTGGTATCGTATGCATTTTGAAGATTTAACCAATAATATATACTGGTTCCCAGCATTCTGGATAGTTTCATCGCAATATCTATAGAAATGCTCTGTTCTCCTCTGACCAGCAGGCTTAAATTCTTCGGTGTTGTTCCTAAGCGCTTCGCAAAATCCTCCTGTGTAAGCCCACTGTCATCAACAATTTCCTTTATATAATATCCCGGATGAACCGCAATTGTATCATTATATTCTACATAATTACTCATAATGCTTACTCACCTCCATAATTTCCACAATCCTCACCACTTCTGCTATTTCATCTATATTACATGGATTATATGGATTCTGATTCTCATCCAACGGCTCTAATATAATTCTCCACGCATCTCGTCTGGATTTCACATCAATCGCAAAATAAATAATCTGCTTGCTACCTTCAGACTGGTACATTGCCGTTCAATCTTGTCTGTTGCATAAATAACCCTCAATACACTCCTCCATAATATAAAATTACCCATCGGGTAATTTTATATTATCACTGTGTGCACTAATATGCAACAAATATTTTACATATTTCTTTCCTGTTTCTCATATATCCCCCGCACTTCGTCCGTATATACACCCTTCTCCTGATATACGATCAGCGGCGGCTCCACCTTGATCCTTGACCGGCCGCCACGGACTGCCTCCACCATAACCATGCCCGGCTCCTTATCCACATAGGACTGGATCATGCGCATCCGCTTCGGTTCCATCTTATACTTCATCAGTACGCTGAAGATTTCTGCCAGACGGAAAGGCTTATGGATCATACAGAAACTGCCTCCCGGCTTTACCAGATAGGCTGCTGCCTTCACTACATCCTCCAGATTACAGAAAATCTCATGTCGCGCGATATTTTTCGGCTCGTATGCATTCTGTAGGCCATGCTGATTTGTCATATATGGAGGGTTCGATGTTATGACATCAAAAGAAGCTGCAGGAAATAATCCTGCGGCTTCCTTAATATCTCCCTGTTTAATTGTTATCCGATCTGAAAGTTCATTCAGGCACACACTGCGCTCTGCCATTTCCGCACTCTCTGTTTGTATCTCCAGTCCGGTAATATGTGTAGCCTCTGTCTTTGCAGCCAGAAGAATGGGTATAATCCCAGTTCCGGTTCCCAGATCAAGAATCCGATTCCCACACTTGACTTTCTCTTTCACGAATTCTGACAGAAACACCGCATCCACACCGAAGCAGAACCGCTTCGGATCCTGAATGATCCGGTAACCCTTGCACTGCAGGTCATCCACTCGCTCTCCTGCATGCACCAGTGGCTCCACCTGCACATTCTCGTTCATCAACTCAGTATGTGCCGGTTCTATCTTATTTTCCATCACACTCTCATCCTGTCTGAGCTTCATCTGCTGCCCATCGTCCGCTTCTGAATGAATCCGTCCTAATCATCCAGCTTGGACTTACCTTCCTTCTTTTCCTGTTTCTCCAGTTCTTCCAATTCCTTCATTTCCTCTGCACTGACTCTGGATTTATCGCGTCTGCGCTTTGGCTTGAACCGCAGCTCATCCACCTTGAAGTCCAGAACCTCCTTCTCACCGGCATCATTGGTGACTACCACCTTCACCAGCTGGCGCAGTACATTCGTACCGGTTACTTCCCCCTTCTGACCAGTCGGTGTCTTTACATAATCACCGATATTCGGCATCCGGTCATTCAGATACTCATAGGTCTGCTCCTCATAGCTCAAGCAGCACATCAGACGTCCGCATACACCGGAAATTTTAGTTGGATTCAAAGAAAGGCTCTGCTCTTTCGCCATCTTGATCGATACCGGTACGAAATCCGATAAATGACTGTGACAGCACAGTTCACGTCCGCAGATACCGATACCGCCTACGATCTTGGTCTCATCCCGTACACCGATCTGCCGCAACTCGATTCGTGTCTTAAACACAGCCGCCAGATCCTTAACCAGCTCCCGGAAATCGATTCGGCCGTCTGCCGTAAAATAAAACAACACCTTATTGTTATCAAAGGTATACTCTGCCTCGATCAGCTTCATTGCCAGCTTATGCTTCGCGATCTTCTGCAGACAGATATTAAATGCTTCCTTGCTCTTCTCCTTATTCCGTCTGTCGCGCTCCGCATCTGCCTCCGTTGCCTTCCGGATGATCGGCTTAATCGGAGTCTGCAGACTCTTCTCATCAAAGGAATATCTGCCCCGGACCACCTTGCCGTACTCCATGCCTCTGGCAGTCTCCACAATTACAAAATCTCCCGGCTCTACCTGTATATCTAACGGATTAAAGGAATAGATCTTACCATTTTCCCGAAATCTAACTCCGATTACTTCTATCATTCTGATTCTCCTTTATTGTTAACAGCAGAAGCTCCATTGCTATGTCGAAGTTTACATTCGCTTCTAGCCGTACCTTAACCTTATCCAGTGCCTTCAGCACATTCTCAATACCTTCATAAGAAATATAATTGGCCTGCTGCTTTAATGTCGCATACTCTTCCTTGAACAGCAGCTTATCCGGCGATCCGGACACCTTTAACATCAGAATATCCCGGTACCACATCATCATGATATCCAGATAATCATAAATATCTAATTTATACTTGGACATCTTCTTCACCGCATCGATCAGATCGTAGATCTCCATGCGATTGATATCCTTCAGAATCTGCACACAATCATGCTTGATCTCATTATACTCCTCCGAGGTGGCCAGTCGAACAGCCTTCCCCAGATTGCCGAATGCAAATCCGACACAGAACTTGGCCTTTGCCTGCGGAATCCCCATTCTGGATAAATACTCCATCATGTCCAGCTCGCCTACCGGCTTCAGGTTCAGTGTAATGCACCGCGACAGGATCGTCGGCAGCATCTTGTCCAGATTATTGGTCAACAGCATAATGATCGCATATTCCGGCGGTTCCTCAATCGTCTTTAACAATGCATTCTGCGCCTGCGGATTCATCAGCTCCGCCTCCGGAATAATGTAGATCTTATACCGGCTGCTGTATGGTTTGATAATAATATCATTATTAACCTGTTCACGAATATCATCTACCGAGATCACAGTCGGCTTCTCATGTGTTACCCATATAATATCCGGCTGGTTTCCACTGTCACACTGGATGCAGGAACGACAGGTTCCACACGGATCCGTACCACCGGCCTCACATTGCAGTGTCTTGGCAAACAGTCCCGCCAGCATCTTCTTTCCGGTGCCCTTCTCTCCATGGATCAGATAAGCATGTGCCACTTTTCCCTGCTCAATACTGCTCTTGAAATGCCCTATAATACTCTCATGTCCTACTACATCACGAAATGTCGTCATGGCATACACCCTCTTTCTGTTACGTCAAAATGTCAATCAGCATTCCCCGTATCTCATCAATTAACCGAAGAATCTCCAGATGATCCTTCTCCTCTGACAGCAATGCCTCTGCCAGTTTATCCAAATCTTCATCTACCTGATGAATGATTCCATATACCCGGTGTCTTCCCTTCCGATCCAGAAAGTTCTCTCTGGAAAATGTATGGGAATGGGTCGTAATTTCATTCATAAATTCCTTAATCTTCGCCCGATACCGCTTCATGTCCCGGATATCCTTCCGCCTGGCGATCCTCTGCCCCTCGGACTCGATCTCCTTCATCAGGCCCTCCAGCTTCGCCTGAAGCTCACTCTCCTGAAGGTGACTGACCAGAGTAAATTTGAAATCATCATTTCCGGTATTCTTTACTGCCTCTGTGGCATCGATCTGTGTTAACTTCGATATGGCATCCAGATTAATTTCCATTACTCCGACCTCCTTCCGGTATCATGCAATCCTTATAATTATCATCCTATCATTATTATCGGCTGAAAATCCGTTCTTCAATAGCTGATACTATTTTAGCATGAATCTCATCTACCGGTAAAGAAGCAGATATCTTCATAATTCTATCCTTTTCACGGTCTGCCAGCAGCCGGTAGCCCTCTACGACCTTCTGGTGGAACTGCAGTCCCTCTGCTTCCATCCGGTCCAGCTCCGCCTGATTCTTCTTCCGGCGAAGACCTTCCTCCGCAGACAGATCCAGCAGGATCGTCAGCTGTGGTCGCAACCCTTCCAATGCATAATCATTGACCGTATAGACCTTCTCCACGCCCAGACCTCTGGCAATCCCCTGATAAACGACCGAAGACTCCAGAAATCGGTCACAGATCACCGCCTTGCCTGCATCCAGCGCCGGCCGGATGACCTCCTGCACCAGCTGCGCTCTAGCTGCCGCATATAGCAAAAGCTCTGTATTCGGACTCATTTCCGTATACTCTTTATTCAAAATAATCTGACGAATTGCCTCACTGATGACCGTTCCGCCCGGTTCTCTGGTGATGATCACATCATATCCCCGTGCAGTCAGATATGCCCGCAACAGTTCGATCTGTGTGCTCTTACCGGCTCCGTCCGGACCTTCCATGGAAACAAATAATCCCTGCATCTCGACGTCCCGAACCTTTCTTATCTGTTTATAGCTCTACAATACCTTGGATAAAAATTCCTGTAATCTCGGATTCTGCGGATTACCGAAAAACTCCTCCGGCGTATTCTCTTCCTTGATCTGACCGCCATCCATGAACAGGACTCTGGTTGCCACTTCTCTGGCAAAGCCCATCTCATGGGTTACGATTACCATAGTCATACCTTCATCCGCCAGCTCCCGGATCAGCTCCAGTACTTCTCCGACCATCTCCGGATCCAGTGCGGACGTCGGTTCGTCAAATAACATCGCCTCCGGATTCATAACCAGTGACCGCACGATCGCGATTCGCTGCTTCTGCCCGCCGGATAATTTATTCGGATACTCATCCTTCTTCTCGTATAATCCGATTCTCTTTAACAGGGCACTTGCCTTCTCGGTGGCTTCTTCTGCCGACTGCAGCTTCAGCGTTACCGGTGCCAGTGTCAGATTCTCCATAACCGTCAGGTTATTAAACAGATTGAAATGCTGGAACACCATGCCGACCCGCTGTCTTGCCAGGTTCACATTCACCCGGTTCTCTTTCTCGATCTGTTTTAAAAGATTCTTATATTCACTGCCCTCATGCTTCTCATTCAGCAGATCTTCCTCTTTGATCCGACGAATCAGCTCCTGCTCCAGCTTCGCAGATAACTCCTCTGCCTTCACGCCGGACTCCGCCTTTGCCATCTCCTCTGCCAGAAGCTTCTGGTAGGTCCGTGATGCCTTCATAACCTCCGGATGCAGGTATGGGTCTGCCGGTGTCAGCAGCTGGTCATCCAGCCAGATTTCACCATAGGTAGGCTCCTCTAACAGGTTCATGCAACGAAGTAGGGTACTCTTACCGCTTCCGGAAGGACCGATGATCGCTACCTTCTCGCCCTTCTGGATCTCGCTGCTTACACCCTTTAATACATGTAAATCTCCGAAATTCTTATAAATATTTCTAACGCTTATCACTTGCCCGCAGCCCCCTTTCCATCATCTTTAACGCAAAGGTTATGATCAGAATAATCACAATATAAATCACTGCCATAACAAGGAATGGCATCATATACTCATAATTTCCGGAACCAATGTTACGGAATGCCTTATACAGATCGACGACACCGATGAAGCTGACTACCGAGGTCTCCTTCACCAGCGAGATCAGCTCATTACCCAGAGTCGGCAGAATATTCTTAACTGCCTGCGGAATGATGATCTTCCACATGGTCGTTCCATAGCCCAGTCCCAATGCACGACCGGCCTCCATCTGTCCGATATCCACCGATAAGATACCGGAACGCATAATCTCCGATACATAGGCACCACTGTTCAGACCCATGATCAGGGTAGCCACTACGATCGAAGACAGATTAATTCCAAGCAGCGGAAGGATTACGAAATATCCTAACAACAGCTGTACTACCATTGGTGTTCCCCGGAAGAACGCTACATAAATCCCGGATATCTTCTTCAGAACAGCCAGAGTCTTCCCCCATGCGCCATACTTCTTCGGCTGTACTTCAATTGCCGCAATGATCGTTCCGATGATAATACCGAGTACCAATGCCAGCAATGCAATAATCAGGGTATTTAATAACCCTGTTAATACTTCCTTATAACCACCCTTGTTCAGGAAGGTGTCAAAGAACATATTCCATTTTGTTACAAGTGATTGAATCGTCATAGTTTTTTCTCCACGCATAATATGAGAAAAAACCTGTCGTATTCAGACAGGTTTCCTCTCAATGCCGCTCATTAATTTGCTGCATTTACCTTCTTCACAATCATTTCAGCCGGTGCTTTATCAATCATTACATAATTGATATTACCGGATAACATATCGTTTACTGCCAATGAACCGGAAGTATAACCTACCCAGCTCATATTGGAAATTCCATCGAATCCCCAATCAGAATCGCCCTTTACATAGAACTCAGCGGTTGTTCCGCTCTGTCCGCCGATACGGCCTGCATCCTGATCTGCCAGAACTGCCAGTACATCATCGGCTGTCTCGCAGGAATCAAATGCTGTATCACTGCTTGGTACGATCAATACCTGAGACGCTGTATAGTAAGAGTCAGTAAAGTTTACACTCTCTTTTCTGGTCTCATTAATGGTCAGACCAGCGATTGCCATATCAGCCTTTCCGGTATCTACATAAGTACAAACAGCCTCAAAATCCACATCCAGGATAACCAGTTCCTTGTTCAGATACTCTGCAAGTCCCTGTGCGAGCTCCATATCAATACCGTAGAAGGTATCACCTTCCTTATACTCAAACGGCGAGAACTCAGCGTTGGTAGCTACTACCAGCTGATCCTTAGAATCATCTTCCTTTGCGGAGGTAACACCAACCGGCTCACCATCGCCGAAGTAATGCTCGCAGATAGAATCCAGTGTTCCGTCACTCTTGATCTGCTCGATATACTTATTGGTCTGCTCTAACAGGTCTGCATTGTTCTTATCCACTCCAAATGCGTACTGCTCATCGGTCAGCGAAATATCAATGGTCTTAACCACACCGGCTCCGCTTCCGGCTCCGGCACCACAGCCTGCCAGTGACATCGCCATAGCTGCTACAAGTCCTACTGCAGCAATCTTTGAAATTAACTTTTTCATGTTACTTACCTCGATTCCTCATTCTAAAATCTTTACTTACATCTTAGCGAATTTTACACTATTTTCACATGATTTGTCAATGGTCTGACCTATAGTTCCGCCATTTGACCACACTTTTGTCCTATATTTTCTAAAATATTCTAATAATAGGTATACTTTCCGTTATTTTCCTCTACCTGTACTACCGGCTTTGGGTTCTTGCTTGATGCAATCAACAGAAATACAACGGATGTGATCGGAACAATAATGCTGACGATTGCAAATGGTGTAGCCTGTGATTCATCTACAAACATCTCATACAAATCCTTATATGCAGAGTAGGTAATAAAGATTCTTGCCACCATAATTGCGATCGGTACCAGCGATACGATAATCGGTCCGATAACCGGAATCACCGTAAAAGCAGAGAAAATACCCTGAATCACACTACCACCAAGCGTAATGGCAAGCCAGATCCAGAATCCGGTCGAACGATCGACTTCCTTATTAAATGCCAATACCTTCAGCTTCTTATCCGGAAGTGTAAACAACAAATAAGTGTTTGCATATGGAATCCATGCCATCCATGGATACTGATGGCCTAACTTATTTGCCATCTTATAAAGTGCGACTGCCTGCAGCACATAGACGGCAATAGACAGTAAAAGCATAATACCTATGATTGCAATTACCATTATCAGTGCTCCGGATGCAACCAGCCCTTCTACTAATGATTCGACGTCACTATTAGACATATTCATTCCTCCTTTGAATTATCTTTCTTACTTTTATGTCATCTTTATAGTGTATCATAAGCTTTTCCAAAAAACTACCTATATTTATTTCAATCTCTTTACAAATTGCTGTTCTTTTCATCTTTCTCCGGATTTTCTTTCAGAATTTCTTTCAGTACCTTGATTCTTCCTTCTGCAATTCCATATATTGTCAGACCGGCTTTCCTACAGGTTCCCAGATATGTCACCTCTCCCGCTCCGATCAGTTCTCCCGGCACCAGCTGCGGAATCCCCGGCGGATACACCGTCACATAATCTCCGGCAATTCTTCCGACCGCCTCCTCCGGTGTAACGGTCTCCGTTTCCCGGTTCCATGCCTGTGCCGGAGTCAGTACCTCCCTTGCATCTTCCTTGCATGGAGAATACGTATATGTTGAACTTCTCCTTGCAGAACCATTTCCCTCCGGATGTACTTCGAACTCATCACCTGCTTCTTGATCTTTTCTTTCCCTCAGAAGCTGCTCGGTCGCTGCCAGTGCCCGATCCAGCCGTTCAAAGGCTTCTTCCGTGTCTGCTACACTGGTCATTGCCAGTGCATAATGTAACGAAGCCATCTCAAACACCAGTCCGTACTTCTTTTCCATATAGTTCAGAAATATTTCACCACTCCATCCGCCTTTCATACAGAATACCAGCTTGGAACAGTCATAATCATATCCCCCCCGTGTCCGGACTTCTTCCTCCGTCAGCAAATGGATTGCCTCATATGCCTCCCATTTCTTGCGATATTTCTTCAATCTCTTTCCATACTCTTTCATCCGGTTGTCACGCCAGCTATCCATTGCTGCGATCACATCCTCCATATTCGCTACGAATAAATACGATGGCGAGCTGGTCTGATACATACTCATATACTGTTCAACCCGTTCCCGAAGTTCCTGCTGTCGGTCAGCTCCGGTCCCTTTAGAAGCTATCAGATCAACACCCTTTCCTATATGAAGAATGGCACACTGCGTATAGCATGGCAGAGTCTTATGCAGGCTCTCGATCACCAGATCTGCGCCGCACCGGATTGCCGTTTCCGGGAACATGTCTCCAAACTCCATATGTGCTCCATGAGCTTCATCCACGATCAATTTGGCACCTGCTCTGTGTACCGTATCACTGATCGTCCGTATATCAGACACAACCCCTTCATAGGTCGGTGAAGTCAGAACCATTGCCTTCGCCTCCGGATGCTCCCGGAACGCCATCTCAACCTGCTCCGGTAAAATGCTTCCACAGATTCCGTATTCCTCCATTGTCTCCGGATAGATATATACCGGTTTCAGACCAAGTAACAGCACTGCATGATACACTGACTTATGACAGTTTCTGGCCATGATCAGAGTGTCACCCTGCCTGCAGCACGCAGAAATCGCAGTTAAGATTCCACAGGTACTGCCATTTACCAGATAATATGACTTCACGCTTCCATATACCTGCGTCAACTCCCGCTCAGACTCTGCAATCGAAGCTTCCGGTGCATTCAGATTATCCAGCCCCGGCACCTCCGTCACATCCAGCTGATTCCCCATTCCAAGCGTTGGAATGGCCTCTGCTAATGATGCCTGACGCTTATGCCCCGGCATATGCCATGGATAATAATCTTTTCCACAATATTCACTTAATGTCTGATTAAATATCCGCTTCATTCGTTATCTTCCATTATGATATTACTCACATTTATTTTTTTAATTCTGTAGTCAATTTTTAACGTATACTAATACTCATTATTATTAAAATAAATGTAGAAATCATTCCAAGAACAGCTATTAAACAAAAGAAAGACTGTATTCCTTTTATACTATGTACCTCTTGGGCCATCTTACCTATCGTCGAATCAATATATTCCTGCCGCTTTCTCTCATTTATTATTTTTGCTGCGATTCCTTTTTCTATCGGAGATTCTGCATTTCCACTAATTGCTACTAATTCCTCTGTTGACTTCATTCCATAGATTAACATTAATTCCTGAATATTTTTTTCATCCATATCTTTTCTCCTCAATAATATTATTTTTAAATTATTTCTCCCTTCTCTCCCTAATCAATCAAAATTGAACCACTCTTCTTTATCATCAACATTTGTTAATGCCGGTGTTAAAGTCATCATAGTTTTATCTTCATTAAATCTGACTGTAATTTTTTTCCATTTTTCATACTGTTTTACTTTTATCGTATTGCCGCCAATAACCTTATACTCTAATGTACCTATTGTCGTATCCAGCCAAAAATATCCTGTTTCAACCCTGTATTCAATTTCATCTTCTGAAAAATCTAAAATACACAAAATATAAGAACCATTTTCTCCTTTCACATTTTCCCAATCACGCATTAACTCTTTCTTCAAATTAGATGTCCTTATTGCATGGACAACAAAGCCAGCAATAACAAATAATAATACTATTCCGATTATTATTCCTATTTTTTTCTTTGAATTCCTCGTTTTTACTTGCTGATTTTCTTCAATTTTTGTCCCACATTTCACGCAAAACAAAGAATCACCCGGCAACACCTCGCCACAATTAGGACAAATCTTCCCCTTCTCATCTTCCATAACAAATTCTCCTTCTCCTCATTTGATATTTGCATTATACCTTATATTTTACCATCAAACATTATAGAAATCTAGAAAATTCTATTTTCAACTATTAAATGTGACTTGGTGTTATATTATCTATGCTATAATTCCATAACAAAAAAGAACCCAACCTTATGAAAAGATTGAGTTCCTTGATTTCATGCCCAGAACCGGAATCGAACCAGTGACACGAGGATTTTCAGTCCTCTGCTCTACCAACTGAGCTATCTGGGCCAGCAGCAGTTATTATATCACATCCGTTTCCGTTTTACAATTTCTTTTTACAGAATTCTTCTCGATTTTTACAGAAGGAGATTTTTCCCGATTTTCTCATGGGCGAGAGTGGTATTTATCCTCAAACAATACCACTCCCTGTTTTAAGACCTCCATTTGAGATTTCAAATAATATTCGTCCCCAAACATAGCATAATGTACACTTGCGCGAACAAATATAAAAATCAGCGGCGTTATCGTTGTATACGGAATTCCGATCTTTGGCTCCAGCTGCTTTGCATACTCGGTATATCGCTCATTTACCTCCTCAAAAAACTTCTTGCCATATTCAATATATTTCGGGTGGGTGTAAATCTGATACATCAGCCGGTATTTTTTTCCGTGTTCTCTCGCCGTCCAATAAGGTACTTCCTCAATAAACCGCATAACATCCTTAGGATCTGTTGGTGCTTTCTGCATGAATTCATCCTCAACCTTGGTCATGCAGTAGGCGGTCGACTCAGTAATCAGCTCATCAAGATTTCTGAAATAAGAGTATAGGTTTGCTTTTGTGCATCCACAGGCTTCTGCTAATGCCTTAATCCCTGTACCGGTCAGGCCGTTTTCTGCATAACATTCAAAGCATTTCTCCATGATCTCTTTTTTCCGCTCGTTGTGTTGCTGTTCTGTCATCTTCATGTATGTGCCTCTTTCTTATCTTTCCTTCTTAAATACAGTCATACCGGTCAGCATACCACCACTGATAAAGAGCAATGTGATCCACAGCATAAGGTTACTGTTATCACCGGTCTGCGGGACTTTTCCGTCTGCTTGACCCTGTTTTTCTGTCGTGCTTGCTGTCTCTGTCGTACTTGTTGTCTCTGCCATACTCGTTGTCTCTGTTGCACTCGTTTCTGTTGTTTCTGTACTTTCCTCTGCCTCGCTTGTCGTCGGTTTCGGATCTGCAGGCTTTTTCTTCAGCGCATGGATTGCATCCTCAATTGCCTGTGCCATTGCATCCACCTCTGCCTGCTCTGTAATATTCTTTCCCCGGATAACCGCTTTCATCGCCTTCTCCACCGCCGTGAAATCCTTGTAATCATTCTTATTCAATGCCTTTGCCTTCGCTATCGCTGCATCAACCTTGCTGTAATCCGCATCCTTGTATTTCAATGCGGCAATAGCATCCTCAATTGCCTGTGCCATTGCATCCACTTCCGCCTGCTCTTTAAAGTTTTTGTTTCGATCAACGGCTTTTACTGCTGTTGTAACATCAGAAAAGTTTTTATACAGATTTCCATTCAGCGCCCTTGCCTTGGCAATTGCAGCATCGACCGCTGTATAATCTGCACTACGCAATACCAGAGCTTTCACTGCATTCTCGATAGCCTCTGCATATCCGTCTACCGTTGCCTGTTCTGTGTAATCCTTGTTATATTCAACTGCTTCAATTGCTTCTGTCACCGCTGAGAAATCAACGTAATCATCCTGATTTAACGCATCTGCTTTACGAATCGCTTCTTTCACCGCCTGATAGTCCGCCTTCAGTAATTCCGGCTGTTCATATACGGTATAGACTAGCTGGAAGCTTCCACCCTCTATATCACCTCTGTTCCATAAAACATCCAGACGGTCGGAATCGTCAAGAATCATTCCCGGTGCCGTTGCGAAAGCATTCTCATTACTTCCGAGCAGTTTAAGTGGAAGTAACATGAACTTGTCGGCCTCACTGTTATAATAATACAACCGAATATCTTCCTGACAGAGATCACACTCCTTATTCTGCTCGTCAATCCATTTTCCATCCGCTGTTTTTGTATATTTTTTGCCGCCAATCGTGACTTCCGTTTTATCTGTTTTCAGGGAAGTATATTCTCGCGCTGAAATGTAAGCGATCGAGCCTTGTTTAGAGATAACCGAGTATCTTGTATCTCCCGTTCCGGATACATCCGCGATCGTGTCTGTCTTTAAACCTGTTGAACTGTCGGGACTTCCGGTGATTCTGAATATATTGCCATCATGGTAATAGTCTAATTCCGACAAATCTGTTTCAACAATAGAGAAATCTGTATCCGCTGGTACAATATTATGAACTGTCCCCCTACCAAATGTGGCTAAATTCAGCTCTTTTGTTTTCACCGGTTCCGGATCAAGCCAATAGCCTTCCTTGTAAATTATATTATAAAGCACGTCAGAGACCCGCGTGCCATCTGTCGCTTCTTCAAAAAGAACCGTGATTGCATTGTCCACTTCGGCAACAGAATATGCAGAAATATAATTGCAATTTTCCGCAAAAACCATAGGAAGCAGCTTTCCGTTCTCATCCGTTGCATTATCATTGGTAGAGAAGCTGTTTGCTTCCGGATCATAATACAGACCTTCTATCGAATATGCACCGGCATCATTCTTAACATCCTCGCAGACAACCCACGTAATCAGCACCTTGTTTCCAACCTTCGTCACACGGGAATTATAATGACAGACATCATCCGAATCACTGCCCGTGAATGTATATGGTTCAAACGAAGGTGCCAAGGTTTGTGAGTTCATAACTGCAATGGATATTCGCATAGAACCCGCCACCTTCGCCTTCGCCTCCTCCATCTTCTCATTGCTACTGGCTTTCATAATTTCTTTATTTGCATCTGTCCAGGTAATAATTATGTTGTTATCATTCGATGCATGGCTGTCCGCATATACATACGGCTGCATATCACAGGTCGTATCATCTTTCAATAGGTGCGGAACAGAAAATGTACCATAAGAAGTCTCGATGCTGTAGTAAATCCCATTATTGCCCTCAGCATTTTCACCGTTATCAAGGGACATCAGCAGCATTTTTCTTGATGAATTCGGTATTTGCACTAATTTAGTTTCACTGAATACCCCCATTCCTCCTATTAGTAGGATATCATCTTTACTCTCTGCTGCAGATACCCCTGTCGGTATCAGTCCCATCATCAATAATAAGGCCAGACCAAGTGCCTTAATTCCTGTTCGTTTTTTAATATTTTTTTTGATCATATGAATTCCCCTCTTTCTTTTAATATTAAACGACCGTTCGGTTATGATTAATATACCATAGGTCTACAACAAATTCAAGAATTGTTTAAATAGCAAAAACCCCGATTATATCGAGGTTTTACTAAAAACATTTTCAAAATATTTTCCTGTTTTCATATAGCACTGGATGGAGGTGGATTCGAACCACCGAAGCAAGATGCAGCAGATTTACAGTCTGTCCCCTTTGGCCACTCGGGAATCCATCCATATTCTTTCATATATTTATATAAAAGAAAAAAGCCGATAAACGGACTCGAACCGTTAACCTGCTGATTACAAATCAGCTGCTCTGCCAATTGAGCCATATCGGCATAAA
>Ga0129311_1000241_pt1 | contig 51080 bp, 49 predicted proteins | sample Go1ome_FD_94435 | JGI IMG/M metagenome (GOLD analysis project Ga0129311, IMG submission 94435) | Western lowland gorrila individual fecal microbial communities from Wisconsin, USA - Go1022B metagenome | ecosystem: Host-associated > Mammals > Digestive system > Large intestine > Fecal | place...
ATGAGAGAGAGTCAGGTAGCCGAAATACCCAGAAGGAAGCGGGCGCGAGGGTATGAGAGAGTGTCAGGTGACCTAGATACCCAGAAGGAAGCGGGCGCGAGGGTATGAGAGAGCATCAGGTAGCCGAAATACCCAGAAGGAAGCGACCGCGAGGGTATGAGAGAGTGTCAGGTAGTCTAGATACCCAGAAGGAAGCGGGCGCGAGGGTATGAGAGAGCATCAGGTGGGCAGGATACCCAGAAGGAAGCGACCGCGAGGGTATGAGAGAGCATCAGGTAGCCGAAATACCCAGAAGGAAGCGACCGCGAGGGTATGAGAGAGAGCCAGGTAGCCGAAATACCCAGAAGGAAGCGACCGCGAGGGTATGAGAGAGCATCAGGTGGGCAGGATACCCAGAAGGAAGCACCCGAGAGGGTATGAGAGAGAGCCAGATGGCCTAGATACCCAGAAAAAATTGTCTATATATTGCATATCTATAAAATTGACACATTTATCCACAAATTCTGCCTATTCCATAGATAGGAAACACAGTATAGTTATTAACGAAAAGTAGAAATACTTATCTTCATGCGTTTGTCCTCAAGTGCTGATTTTGACAGGGCTTATGACAGAATGATCAAGCAAATGCAGGTGGGGCATGGTAAGCCGATAGGATCAAGCAGCCGAGCCAAACCAATAAAGTCAAACAGCCGAGCAAACCAGCAACAAAGCCAAACAAACAGCCGAGCAAACCAGCAACAAAGCCAAACCAACAAAGTCAAACCAATAAAGTCAAACAAACGCGACCAAACCAATAAAGGTAAGTCTATAGAGATAAGCAATAAAGATAAGCAATAATGGTAAGCAGACAAAGGGGATTATTGTGGCATCAGAAAGGAACAATCATGCTTAGAATTGAAAACCTGACGAAAATATATGGGGGAAAAAGAGCGGTGGATGATCTGACTCTTCACATTCTCCCGGGTGAAATATATGGATTTATCGGACATAACGGTGCCGGAAAAACAACAACGATCAAATCATGCTGCGGTATTTTGCAATTTGAAAAAGGCGAGATCTATATAGATGGAATCTCTGTCAGAGAAAACCCGATTGCCTGCAAGCAGAGACTGGCATACATACCGGATAACCCGGACCTGTATGATTTTATGACAGGAATTCGTTTTCTGAATTACATTGCGGATATTTTCGGGGTAAGTACGGATGCAAGGCAGGAGCGTATTCGCAGATATGCAGATATGTTCGAACTTACAGAAAATCTGTCGGAACCCATTTCTGCCTACTCACATGGAATGAAACAGAAACTGGCGATTATTTCGGCACTGATCCATGATCCGAAGCTGATTATTATGGATGAGCCTTTTGTCGGACTGGACCCAAAAGCATCCCATTTGCTGAAACTCACAATGCGAAGCTTCTGTGATCAGGGGGCAGCAATTTTCTTTTCCACACATGTACTGGAAGTGGCAGAAAAATTATGTGATAAAGTGGCGATCATCCAAGACGGTAAACTGATCCGATCCGGTACTGTTGAAGAGGTAAAAGGGGACTCCTCTTTGGAAAATGTATTTTTGGAACTGGAGGAAGCAAAATGACCGGAGCATTATTAAAAAAGCAGATGCTGGAGGTCTTTGCCTGGATATATCAGGACAGAAAAACGGGTAAAAACCGCAGTCGTCGGGGGATTATTACCTATGGACTATTATATACTGTTATTTTCGGATTTTTGGCAGTCATGTTTTATGTACTTGCGGATACCATGTGTGCACCCTTGATAAATGCCGGATTTTCCTGGCTTTACATGGCACTGATGGGGCTGCTTGCGGTAACAGTCGGTATGTTTGGAAGTGTATTTAACACATTTGCAACGCTGTACCAGGCAAAGGACAATGATCTGCTCTTTTCCATGCCGATTCCGGTACGAACGATTCTGATCGCGAGGCTGTCCGGAGTATATGTGATAGGACTGATGTATGAGCTGTTTGTCATTGTCCCGGCAATTATAGTATATTTTTTGAATATCAGACTCACATTTCTGACGGTATTATTTACGGTACTGATACCGGTTATATTATCATTTCTGATTCTGGCAATATCCTGCATACTTGGATATGTCATTGCATGGATCAGCAGTCATTTGAAGAATCAGAAGATCCTTACCGTAATTGTTTCACTTGCTTTTATCGTAGGATATTATTGTCTCTGTGGAAGTGCGGGAAATGTTCTGCAGGTAATTCTGCAGAATCCCGGTAACTTTGGCAGAAAGGTGAGAGGGGTATTGTATCCGCTATATCACATGGGGCTGGCCGCTGGGGGAAATGTCGGTTCCATGCTGATATTCGGAGCAATCGTACTCGGATTATTCTGCGTAGTATATCTGGTTCTTGCCCATAGTTTTATCAAATTGGCAACCACCAATAAAGGTTCTGCAAAAAAGAAATATGTAGAAAAGACGGCACGGATGCATTCCGGGGACAGGGCACTGCTGACAAAGGAATTTGCCAGATTTCTGGGAAGTCCGGCATATATGCTTAACTGTGGCCTGGGAATTTTGTTTATGCTTGCTGCCGCAGTACTTCTTTTCATAAAACAGGATACAATTATCAAAACATTGCAGATGATGTCTGCCGGAAAAGACGGGATCGTGGTAGCGATTGCAGTTGCGGGCACCTGCATGACAACGACTATGAATGATATGACGGCGCCCTCTGTTTCACTGGAAGGAAAAAATATCTGGCTGGCCCAGGTATTGCCGGTATCCGGATGGAGCGTATTAAAAGCAAAGCTGCATATGCATCTGTTATTAACCCTGATTCCTGCAGCTGCAGTGATCGCCAGTGTGGAGTGGATAGTAAGACCATCCCTGATCGGTGCACTGTTTATTCCGGTCATGACAGTGCTGTTCGTCATTCTGATGGCAGCCCTGGGACTCTTATGTAACCTGAAAATGCCAAACCTCACATGGACCAGTGAGATTGTGCCGATCAAACAAAGCGCAAGTGTGGCGATTGCCCTGTTTGGCGGATGGGGAATCATCACGGTTTTTGGAGTGGGGTATTATCTGCTGGCACGCGTGATAGCCCCGTATGCTTACCTTGCTGTGGTTACACTGATTCTGGTTTTTGCGGATATTGCGGTAATCCATTGGTTAAAAAAGCGCGGTAGCCGTATTTTTGACCAACTGACATCATAAGACAGAATTTAACTGAAAATGATTTTTCCAAAAGCCGATCAGACCTTCTTTTCACATTTAAGAGATAAAAATGTTGCTGCAGCTTCAGCAATAAAGAAGTTCACAAAATTTTCACAAAAATTGTTAGCACTCTCTATTGACGAGTGCTAACAATGGTGTTATAACATAGGTATAACAAAGGAAAGAGGAGGAATGACCTATGTTGATGCCTAGTATTTTTGGAGAAGATTTATTTGATGGATTTTTTAATGACTTTGCACGTCCGGCACGTAGCAATGTCAGCGTAAATAATGCGGTACCGGCTATTATGAAAACCGATATCAGAGAACACGAGAATGGTTATGAACTGGATATTGATCTTCCGGGATACCGGAAAGAGGATGTTCAGGCACAGTTACAGGATGGTTATCTGACCGTTACTGCAGCTGCAGGGAAGAACGAGGATAAGAAAACCGAAGAAGGAACCTATATCCGCAGAGAACGGTATTACGGAACCTGCAGCAGGAGCTTTTATGTAGGTGACGATGTTGAACAGAAAGACATCACTGCAAAATTTGAGAATGGTATTCTGAAGATCGGTGTTCCCAAAAAGGAAGCAAAGCCGGAGGTGGAAACAAATCATTATATTACCATTGAGGGCTGATATGGTCTGAGGTGACGGGCGGGGATGCCGGTGTATACCGGTCATCCCCGTTCTTTCGTATTGGAGGTGAGGAAAGATGGCAAAAAGAGATTATTACGAGGTGCTCGGAGTCAATAAAAATGCGGATGAAAAAGAGATCAAGCATGCGTATCGTAAACTTGCAAAGAAGTATCATCCGGATACCAATCCGGGGGATAAGGAAGCAGAGCAGAAATTCAAGGAAGTAACAGAAGCCTATAATGTGTTGAGTGATACGGAAAAAAAGAAATTATATGATCAGTATGGTTTTGCCGCATTTGAAGAAGGCTTTGGAACAGGCGCTCATACAGGCGGTGGCGCGTATGCTTCCGGTGGCTTTGGAAATGGCAGCGGATATCAGGAATTTCATTTTAACGGCGGCGATATGGGAGATATTTTCGATGACCTGTTCGGAAATATTTTTCACGGAGAAAAAGGCCGTCAATCACAGAGCAGTGGATTTAGAGGCGGCAGCTTTGGTGCCGAAGGGTTTGGAACCGGTGGATTCGGTACAGGCGCCGGTGGATTCACAGGCGGACATTTTGCAGGCAAGGGTGCGGATGCACACGCAGAGATTGAAATCAGTTTTGATGAGGCTGTTTCCGGATGCGATAAGATTATCCATTTGCGGGATGAGAGCGGAAAACAGACCTCTTTGCAGGTTCATATTCCTGCCGGTATTGATGAGGGACAGAGCGTTCGGCTGAAGGGCCAGGGAGCACCCGGCATATCGGGAGGTGCTGCAGGTGACCTGATGCTGCAAGTGCATATCAGACCGAAAGCCGGCTATGAACGAAAAGGAAACGATGTCTATGTAACGGTGCAGATACCTTATACAACAGCAGTTCTTGGCGGCGAGGCCATTGTTCCGACACTGACAGGCAGGGTATCCTGCAAAATTGCAGCCGGAACACAGTCCGGAAGCAAGATCCGGTTAAAAAATAAAGGCATTGTATCTATGAAGAACCCTTCCGGACGGGGTGATGAATATATTATCATCCAGATTGAAGTTCCTAAGAATCTGACTTCCGAAGAGCGGCAAAAACTGGTAGAATATGATAAAATGTATAAAACACATCATAAATCTGCGTAAATAGGTATTGAAAAAGGAAATCAGGAATGAGCTTACGAGGACAATTTGGCAGAGCACTGTGCGTTTGCATGGCAGTGCTCATGCCGACCGTAACAAGCGGAAAAACAATGGCAAAGGTATTGCATTTTGTGGATGCCTTTGGAGCACCCTATGAGGTGATCGTGGATCCGGGGGTTGAAAAACATACTTACCGGTCAGATTGCTTTTACCATGAAGGCGATATGCTGTCCTATGCCGGGGACGAACGTTATGAATATCGTCTGGGCGTGGATGTTTCTTCCTTTCAGGGAGATATTGACTGGGAAAAAGTAAAAGATGCCGGAATGGAATTTGCGATTCTCCGTCTGGGATACCGTGGCTATGGACAGGCGGGAACACTGTGCCCGGATAAAAAATTTGAACAGAATCTGCAGGGAGCAAGAGAGCAGGGACTGGATGTCGGCGTATATTTTTTTGCACAGGCGGTAAATGAGGAAGAAGCGGTTGAAGAGGCTGAATTTGTGCTGCAATATCTGAATGGCTGTGAGCTGCAGCTTCCGGTCGTATATGATCCGGAGAGTATATTGGATGATGAAGCACGTACAGATCATGTAACAGGTGAACAGTTTACCCAAAATACACTTGCATTTTGTGAACGGATAGAGGAAGCGGGATATGAAGCAATGGTCTACAGCAATATGCTGTGGGAAGCGTATCAATTTGATTTAAAGAAACTTACGGATTATCCGATCTGGTATGCGGATTATGAAGAATTGCCGCAGACACCGTATCGTTTTACTTTCTGGCAGTATACGAATACAGGTAGCGTGGACGGAATATCCGGTGAGGTTGATATTGATATTCAACTCATAAAAGTACAGGCTCCGGGGGATGCCTGATAAAAATAAGGGAGGAAAACAGATGAAATCAAAAGTATTTTTTACCAGGGAGATCACACCGGAAAAACTGGTGGAGTTATATCGTATGCTTGGGGAGGAGCTGCCCGGAAAGGTAGCAGTGAAGCTCCATTCCGGAGAAGAAGGTAACCAGAATTTCCTTCATCCGGATTTTTTTGCACCGATGATTCAGTATGTGAAAGGAACGGTTGTTGAGTGTAACACAGCTTATGAGGGATCCAGAAATACCACAAAAAAGCATCTGCAGACACTGGAAAAACATGGATGGAGCAAATATTTCGACGTAGATCTGCTGGATGCGGAAGGACCGGATCTGGAGCTTGAGATCCCGGACGGAAAGAGAATTCATAAGAATTATGTCGGAAAAGATATCGCAAAATATGATTCCATGCTGGTACTGTCCCATTTTAAAGGACATCCCATGGGAGGCTACGGCGGCGCACTCAAACAGCTCTCTATCGGTGTGGCATCGTCTCACGGAAAGGCATATATTCATGGTGCCGGCGAGCCTGAGAAAATATGGACGGCAGATCATGATGCGTTTCTGGAATCCATGGCGGATGCTGCCGGCTCGGTTATCGGATATTTTCATGGAAAACTGGCTTATATCAATGTCATGAAGAATATGTCCGTTGACTGCGACTGCTGCGCGGTTGCTGAGGATCCCTGCATGAAAGATATTGGGATACTGGCATCCTTAGATCCGATCGCAATCGACCAGGCCTGCCTGGATCTGGTATATGCATCGGATGATCCGGGAAGAGACCATCTGATAGAACGGATCGAATCCAGAAATGGTGTGCATACGATCGAGGCTGCCGCACAACTTGGCTATGGCAGCAGGGACTATGAATTGATTGAAGTAAAATAAAGCAGATTCTGATCCGTGAGAACAAAGGAAGGCAGCAAAAACAAAAAAATCATAAAAAGCTCTAAAGAAACCGGAAAACTGGTCGATAACAATAGTGTAACGAGAATCCATGGAGGGAGGCGACATTATGCGTATTGAAGCATATGCACAGGTTCAGCAGCTGTATAACACCAAGAAGGTAAATCAGGTGCAGAAGAAAAACAGTGTAAGCTTTGCCGATCAGGTACAGATCTCCAGCCTGGGAAAAGATATCCAGACTGCGAAACAGGCGGTGGCAAACAGCCCTGATATTCGTGAGGAATTGACAACATCCATCCAGGGCAGGATACAGAGCGGAAATTACGATGTCAGCAGTGATGATTTTGCAACAAAATTATTGAATGCTTACAATCAGGTATTCTAGGACTGACTGGTTGAGGAGGAGTTCCGGTGGCAAGCTTAATGGAAAATCTCATGGACGTGTTGGATAAGGAATGCAATGCATACAGCAGCCTTTTAGAACTGTCCAAAAAGAAAACACCGGTCATTGTTGCCGGAAACATTGAAGAATTAGAAAAAATCACGGATGAAGAACAGAACGTGGTGGATCAGGTCAATCTGCTTGATAAGAGAAGGGCAGAGGTGACAACGGATATTGCCAACGTTATGAACAAGGATGTTAGGGAACTGAAAATAACAAATATTATCGAACTGCTTGCACAAAGACCGCAGGAGCAGAAGAAACTCTCCGGGATCTATGACAGATTAAAAGCAACCGTAGGAGAAATGGTCAGAGTTAACGAGCATAACAAGGAACTGATCGAAAGTTCTCTGGAAATGGTTGATTTTAATATGGGACTGTTACAGGCCATGAGATCTGCTCCGGAGACTGCGGATTATACGAAAAACGCGATCAATGCAGGAAACACCTATGGCGGAAGCTTTAACGGTGCCTTTGATGCCAAGCAGTAGTTCATAGCGAAGGTGGAATTAGTATGTCACTGATGAGCGCACTTTATGTGGGCAGCGGCGGTTTGAGAGTCAGCCAGAATGCCTTGAATACAACTGCACATAACGTTTCTAATGCGGATACTACGGGATATACCAGGCAGCAGGTACAGCTTGGCAATATGTCGTACAACACCGTGAAACTGAAATATAAAGGCGAATCCAACAGTCAGATTGGATTAGGCGTCATGTATACTTCGACGAGACAGGTGAGGGACACCTTTTTGGATCGTACCTATCGCCTGGAATCGGGACGAAGTGCTTTCTATGAAGTTTCTTATAATACCCTGGTACAAACAGAAAATATATTGGGCGAGGCAGAACCGAGCCAGAATCCATTTCAGAATGCACTGGATAATCTTTGGACTGCGGTGCAGGAATTGGCAAAAGAGCCAAACAGCGCCGTGAATCAGGGACTGCTGGTTCAGAGGGCTTCACAGTTTATTGCAGAAGCCGATACAGTAAAAAATGAGCTGTATACCTATCAGGATAACCTGAATACACAGGTATCCGATACCGTTGCCAAGATTAATCAGTACGGTCAGGCGATCAAGGAATTGAATCACCAGATTTTAAAGATTGAATCAGCCGGCGTGGAAAATGCAAATGATTTAAGAGACCAGAGAAATTATTATCTGGATCAGCTTGGCGAACTCTGCAACATGTCCTATTCCACGGATGCATTCGGAAATGTAGAGATCAAAGTGGAGGGAGAGATCTTTTTAAGCAGGGATACTGTGTATGAGATCGGACTTTACAGAGATACCAATGGATTCTATACACCTTACTGGCCACAGATGGCAAAGGATATCATCAATCCGGACGGAACAGCCGGCATTGATATTTCCAATGCAAAGGTTGTAAACACGGACAGACCTATATCAGCGGCACTGAATACGGATGTCGGCAAACTGGAGGGACTGTTACGTGCAAGAGGAGATCACAGAGCGAATTATACGGATCTTGATAAGGACGTGTACAATTCCATCTCTGATTCCCTGATGATGAATATTGAGGCTGAATTTGATCAGCTTATACATAATGTAGTAACACAGATGAATGATATTCTGGCAGAAGCATCCGATCCAAAGAGCGGATATCTGTGCAATGCGGATGGCAGCCCGATCCAGTTGTTTGAAAAAGTATCCGGAAAAACATACAGCTATGATGCAATAACGGATACCTGGGTAAAGGAAGAGGATGATCCGGACTATCCGGAGAACATGATGACGGTCGGAAACATCATTTTAAACCAGGATCTGATGAAACAGCCGACCTTATTGTCCTTTGTAAGAGCGGACCAGTCAACGGATTTTGAAACAGCAAAAAAGCTTGCGGAAGCTTTCAGCGAAGAAAAATATATCTTAAATCCCAATTTGGAGACACCGTCCAACTTTTCTGATTACTATATCAATCTGGTAAATCAGGTAGGAACTTCCGGATCTGTGTATAAAAGCCTTGTAGAGAATCAGGAAGATACAGTTTCCTCGACGGAGGAGGCAAGACAGCAGATCATCGGAGTATCGACGGATGAAGAATTGACCTATATGATCAAGTTCCAGAATGCTTATAATGCGGCCAGCCGTTATATTAATGCGGTGGATGAACTATTGCAGAACCTGATCAATTCCATGGCATAACCATGAGAGAAGCATGAAACAGAAAGGAGCGGTCCTATGTCATCCACATTTTTTGGATTAAATATTTCTTATTCCGGTTTGGTTGCATCCAATGCAGCACTGAATACGACCGCCAATAATATCTCCAATTCGGAAACTCCCGGCTATAGCAGGCAGCAGGTAAAGATTGCGGCGAATGATGCACTGCGTGCATTTGCAAAATACGGATGTGCGGGAGCCGGTGTAAATACGCTCGGAGTAGAACGGCTGCGCAGTGAGTATTATGATACAAGATTCAGAAATAACAGCTCCAGCTTGGGCGAATACCAGGTGAAGCAGAAATATATGAAGATGATCGAGAATCATTTTACGGATGACGAATATACGGAAGGCTTCAATACGATCTTCAATAACCTTTTCGACAGCATGCAGGAGGTTATGAAAAATGCAGGAGATACCACCTATAAGCAGGCTTTTGTAAAGGATGCGACAACCTTGACGGAGTATTTTAATTCCATGTCTGCCAGCTTAAAGGATATGCAGAAGGACATCAATGCCGAAGTGAATGCAACCGTGGAACAGTTAAATTCCTATGCGACAGAGATTGCATCTTTAAATAAACAGATCAATGTCATTGAGATCAGCGGTGGAATTGCCAATGAGCTGAGAGATCAGAGAGATCTTCTTGTGGATAAGATTTCCAAGGTTGTAGATGTTACGACGGAAGAGTCTCCGGTATATGACCCGTATAATCCCGGACGGGAGACAGGTGCTACCAGGTTCATTGTCAAGGTTGCGGGCGGACAGACCATTGTGGATTCCGATAATTATAATGAACTGATCTGTAAAGCCAGAAGCAGCACAGAGGCTGTTAACCAGTCCGACATTGACGGTTTATATGATATCTATTGGGGAAATGGCAATAAATTCGATCTCAATAATGCCAGCCTGAAAGGATCTCTGCGTGGACTGATCGATCTGAGAGATGGAAATAACAACGAATATTTCCACGGAACGGTTGCGTCGGTCGGACAGACAACGGATGCAAACGGCACCAGCCATCAGACTGTTAAGATTACAGTGGATGCGGATTATCTGAAAGATATCAACAAGAGCAATCTTTCCGAAAGCGGAAAGATCATGATTGGCAATCAGATTTCCTATTATGACAGTTTTTCCTTCCAATATGATGCGGATACGGATACCTATTCCTATGAATTTGTATTGAGTGATTCAACCAAAAATCCGGAGGCAATCGGAAGCAGTAAGATCGGTATGGATTCCAGCGTGGGTCTTGCGAACGGCTATCAGGGAATTCCATATTATATGCAGCAGATGACGGAATGGGTAAGAGATTTTGCACAGGCATTTGATACGATCCTGACCCAGCCCGGTTCAGTGGATGATTATGGGGATGCAGCAAGAAAATTATTTGTGGCAAGAAGTAAGAGTGATGCTGACGAATATGATTGCAGCAAAAATCCGGAGGCGGGGAAGTCCTATAGTATCTCCTGCTCGGACAACAGCTATTACAAAATGACGGCAGAGACATTCACAGTGGCAGACAGCATCATGAGAAATGCTGCTTATCTGGCAACCCATACGGACAAGTACGCAGGACAGGATAAATTTGATGTGATAGAGCAGTTAATTGATCTGCATACCAATAAGGATAAGATGGAATTCAGAGGATGTACGGCTGCCGAGTTTTTACAGTGTATACTTGGCGATGTAACATTAAATGCCAGCAATGCCAATACCTTTGAAGCAAAATATGAGGACCTTGAAAACACGATTGATACCATGAGATTATCCGTATCCAGTGTGGATAAGGATGAAGAGGGTGTCAGCCTTGTAAAATATCAGAATGCATATGCGCTGGCATCCAAAATGATCAATTGTTTTACGGAAATCTATGACAGACTGATACTGGAAACCGGAGTCTGAAATATAGGAAAGAAATAATGGGAGGCACGTTATGAGAATTACGAATAAGATCATGCAGAACAATTCCCTGATGAATATTAACAACACCAAGGTAATGGAGGATAAACTGAATACACAGATGGCAACGGGAAGTATCCTGACAAGGCCGTCCGATGATCCGGTTATCGCAATTCGTGCCATGCGTCTGTCCACCAATATCAGTAAACTGACACAGTACGGTAACAAGAATGCGGAAGATGCGGAGAACTGGCTTTCTGTTACCGAGGATGCGATCGAATCCGTGACAGGACTTTTAGAAGACATGTATGCACAGTGTGACAAAGCTGTCAATGATGAGAAAAACACCACAAACTATCGCGCAGTGATCGAAAAAATGAAAGAGCTCCGTGATGAGATTTATGCATGCGGAGATGCGGATTATGCGGGCAGAAATCTGTTTACCGGATACAGAACAGAGTCAAGATTATCTTTTCAGGAAAATACATCCGTAAAATATACAATTCATGAGGAGTTTACCTTACAGGATGTGGAAAAGAAGAACTATCTGGATACCGGAGATGTGATGGAATACTCTAATGCGATCGGTTTTACGTCAAACGAAACTGACGTTGTAAAGTCCGAATATCAGCGGATCCGGCTGGCTTATAACAATACAGATGATGCAACACCGGCGGAACTGGAATATCACTATACAGATCCGGCAACCGGAGCAGAAAGCACCAAAAAGATTACCTTTACGACAAAGCTTTCAACGGATACGGATGCTTATGCGCCCGCAGATGATGAGGCTTATTATCTGGCGGATACCGGAGAACTGGTACTTGGAAAAAATACACTCAATAAATTATCAGCACTTCCCAAAGACACCACATTCCGTGTTTCTTATAATAAGAGCGACTGGGAAAAAGGCGATCTTCGCCCGGAGCACTATTTTGACTGTGAGGCTGTTGATCAGGATGGCACTGTGATTACGTATGAATCCGGCAGCAAACAGGATATCTACTATGATCTTGGCGCAAACCAGACATTGAAGGTCAACACGAATGCCAACGAAGTTTTCAAACATGCGATTGGCAGAGATGTGGATGATCTGGAGGTCATGGTAAATCAGTTGGAAAAGCTGGATGGTATCGTAACCGCGATTGAGAAAAAAATCAATGACGGACTCGACGGCGCCGAGCTTGAGGCGGCAAATCTCCAGCTTGCAGCGGCAAAAAAAGCACAGGACCTGAAGAGGGATGAGCTTCAGCAGAGATTTTCTTCCACGATTACAAGCATGCAGGGTTATAGTGATGAAGCGGGTATTGCAATGACCTCAGTCGGAACCAAAGGAAACCGCCTGGATCTGATCAAGAACAGACTGAGTTCCCAGAAGGATACCTTCAAGGAACTGCTGCAGGAGAATACACATAAAGACATCGAAGAAACAACAACCGAGCTTGCAAGTGTAAAACTTGCATATGACGGTGCACTGGCAGCGACGGCAAAGATCCTGGAGAGCAATCTGTTAAAATATATTTAAACGGTAGAACCGGCACGAAAAGGTGCCTGGAGATACAAAAGGCAGAAGTTAATGAGTAACTTCCAAGTAGAAAGGAGCATGATGCTATGAAAGCGAATACCAGAATTTTCGGAGAAGTGGATATTGATGAGAGCAAGATCATTACTTTTCCAAACGGAATCATCGGATTCCCACAGTTAACCAAGTTTGCACTGATCCATGATGAAGAACGTGGTGGCGAAAGCCCCATCCGCTGGATGCAGTCCCTGCAGGAAACAGAATTTGCGATGCCGGTTGTTGACCCGCTTGCAATTCTTGGCAACTACAATCCCCAAGTGGAAGATGAATTGTTAAAATCCATTGGGACACTGGATCCGGATCAGATGTTAGTATTGGTAACCCTGACTGTTCCAAGCGACATTACAAAGATGACAGTAAACCTGAAAGCACCGATCGTTATCAATGCTGCAGAGCGTAAAGCCTGCCAGGTCATTGCAGAGGGCGATGAATATGTTGTGAAGTTCCCTATTTATGACATCATTCAGAACGCGAAGAAAGCGGGTGAGTGATCATGTTGGCATTGTCCCGCAAAAAAAATGAAGCGATCGTGATCAACAATAACATCGAGATCACGGTTCTGGAGATCAAAGGAGAACAGGTAAAACTCGGTATCAGTGCGCCAAAAGAGGTTCCCGTCTACCGCAAAGAGGTCTATCTGCAGATCCAGGAAGCAAACCAGAACGCCATGAACACCGGAGCGGATGCACTCGCAAAGCTGTTTCAGAAATAAAAAAAGTTTCTTTTTTTGATTTTTACCCTAAAGTTTTACAGAAGCACTCCGATATATAAGGTGTAAGGCAAACATGATAATAACCGGAAACGGAGAACGGTTAGAAGACCGGGCCCGTTGACTACCAGAAACCGCTTTCCGGTTACTATAAAAACAAAAAACAAAAGTATCCGTTATGAAGACGGATACCCACACTGGCACAAAAGGATTTGTGACAGTAATACAAGGAGGTAATTATTATGGTAGTACAGCACAATCTTACAGCAATGAACTCTAACAGAATGTTAGGCGTAACCACTTCTGCACAGGCTAAGTCAACTGAGAAGCTTTCTTCCGGTTACAAGATCAACCGTGCAGCAGATGATGCAGCAGGACTTTCCATTTCTGAAAAAATGAGAAAGCAGATCAGAGGTCTTACACAGGCTTCCTCCAATGCACAGGATGGTATTTCTACAGTACAGACAGCTGAAGGTGCACTGAACGAAGTTCAGGATATGCTTCAGAGAATGAACGAACTGGCAGTTAAGGCTGCAAACGGAACAAACTCCGAAGACGACAGAAGCTACATCCAGAACGAAATTGATCAGTTAACAACAGAAATTGACCGTGTTGCTGAGACAACCAAGTTCAACGAGACCTACCTGTTAAAGGGTGACAGAGATGCAGCTAAGGAGTATACCTATAACTACAAGACATTCACAGCTGATGCAGCAGCAACTGCTAACGCGGGTGCTGTAGTAACAGACGCAACTTCCAAATTAGGAGTCAAAGTTGAGTTTGGTACTGTAACCGCTTCCAGCATGGAAGATCAGAATGCTGTTGCAGCTGCTTTGAAAAAGGGCGGAATCACAATTGATTTCAAATCTGATTGGGATGCTAATGCTGATGGTGGTGCTAAGGCAGTTTCCAAATATACAGCAAAGCTTGTAGGATCAGCAGCTGACAATTACAAAGTGGTTCAGGATAAAACAGACCCGGAAAAGGCAACTATTCAGACGAAAGATGGAAAGACAGTTGCAACTCTGACAATGAGTGGTGGAACTGCTGCAAAAGCAGATGATACGTCTAAGACAGCAAGCACAGCTAAGGCAATTACATTTGATACAATTACCGGAGCAAAGGAAAACGGCAAAGCTGCCAAGTATTATGACAAGGATGGCAATGGACTTCCTTCCAATGCATTGGATAAGTACTTTACTGCTTCCACAGGAGCAGATGGAACAGCAACTCCTGCAGCAAGAAATGATGCAGGCAAGGTATATGACGCTGTTGGTAATGAAGTACTTCTGGATCCAGACAATATCTCTGCAAAACAGGATCTTGCAGGTGCATTAACATTGACACTTCATGTAGGAGCAGATGCAACCGGAAATAACCAGATCAGTGTTAATCTGGATGCTATGAGCGCGAAGGGTCTTGGCGTTAACGGCTTAAAGGTTGATGGCGCAGATGATAAGAATGCACTCAGCGCAATCGAGACTGTTAAGGAAGCAATCCAGAAAGTTTCCACACAGCGTTCTGCTCTTGGTGCTGTTCAGAACAGACTTGAGCATACCATCAATAACCTGGATAACGTTGTTGAGAACACAACCAGTGCTGAAAGCCAGATTCGTGATACAGATATGGCTACAGAGATGGTTAAGTACTCCAACAACAACATTCTGGCACAGGCAGGCCAGTCCATGCTGGCACAGGCTAACCAGTCCAACCAGGGCGTACTGTCTCTGTTACAGTAAGCTTAGTCTGATAGCAGGAATGTGAGTTAAGGACTTATAACCAAATCTAAAAAGAGTCATTGTAAGACAATGTACGAAATAATTGAGGAAGGGGCACTTCACATGGGTGGGGTGCTCTTTCTTTTTATATTATATTTACAGATTTGTGAATATTGCCTAATTACGGCTCTGATGTTGCTTGCTATAATACAAATAGATAAGCATACTTTCTTTTATATTCTGAGTAAATCTAAGATCAAATCTGACCATTCTGAGAAATCTATGCTTGCATCCATCAACATGATACAGGCAGGATTTCCGGAATGAAGAAATGATGTTTTCTATAGAGATTCTGCCGCTGACAAAGGAGAACTCTATGAGGAAAAAGAATTACGAAGAGCTGGAGTTAAAGGATGACTTCATGTTCGGGAAAGTCATGGGTAACAGGGAGTTATGCAGGGAAGTGCTGGAGACATTGCTTGGCATTCAGATCGACTCGATCGAATATCCGGAACAGCAGAAGAGCATCCGGATCACAAGCCACGGAAAAGGTGTCCGGCTGGATGTCTATGTGCAGGACGAAAACGATACCATTTATGATGCAGAAATGCAGCAGGGCGTTCTGTCGCTGTTGCCGAACAAAGAGCTGCCGCTGCGAAGCCGCTATTATCAGGGAATGATCGACCTGAACCTTTTAGAGCGGGGCATTTCCTATCAGGAACTGAAAGAATGCTACATCATTTTTATCTGTACCTTTGATCCGTTTGGAGAGGGAAGATGCAGATATACGTTCCGGAACATATGCGTGGAAGATGGCAGACTTTTGCTGGATGATAAATCGGTCAAAGTATTTTTTAACACCAAGGGAACAAGCAGGGATGAGCCGGAAGAGCTTCGCGAACTGCTCCATTACATTGAAACCAAAGAATGTATGAATGACCTGACCGGACGACTGGACAGGGAAGTGGAACAGGCCAGACATAACGAGAAGTGGAGGCGAGAGTATATGAAGACATTGTTACATGATATGGAAGTACGGGAAGAAGGAAGACAGGAAGGCAGAGAAGAAGGCAGAGAAGAAGGTCTGCAGGCTGGCCGTGAAGAGGGGCTGCAGAGAGGACTGCAAACCGGTAAATACAGAGTAAACCAGCTAAATATAATATTAGCCAGACAGGGACGAAATGAGGAACTGATAAGAGCGGCTTCGGATGAGAACTATCAGGAAAAATTGTTTGAGGAGCTGGGAATTTAAAAACTATAGATTTAAAATATTATCCGGTTTTGGAAATGATTTATTAACATTTTTAAATTTGTGAATATTGACTAATTACTAACTTATATACGATTGTTATTATAATAGATAAGCATACTTTCTTTATATTCTGAGTAAATCTAAGATCAAATCTAACCATTCTAAGAAATCTATGCTTGCATCCATCAACATGATACAGGCAGGATTTCAATAGTGGGAAGATCAGTGCCCTCATAGAGATTCTGCCGCTGACAAAGGAGAACTCTATGAGGAAAAAGAATTACGAAGAACTGGAGTTAAAGGATGACTTCATGTTCGGGAAAGTCATGGGTAACAGGGAATTGTGCAGGGAAGTACTGGAGACGCTGCTTGGCATTCAGATCGATTCGATCGAATATCCGGAACAGCAAAAAAGTATCCGGATCACAAGTTGCGGGAAAGGTGTCCGGCTGGATGTCTATGTGCAGGACGAAAACGACACCATTTATGATGCGGAAATGCAGCAGGGGGTTCTGTCGCTGTTACCGAACAAAGAACTGCCGCTGCGAAGCCGCTACTATCAGGGAATGATCGACTTGAACCTTTTAGAGCGGGGCATTTCTTATCAGGAACTGAAAGACTGCTACATCATTTTTATCTGTACCTTTGATCCGTTTGGAGAAGGAAGATGCAGATATACGTTCCGGAACATATGTGTGGAAGACGGCAGACTTTTACTGGATGATAAATCAATCAGAGTATTTTTCAATACCAAGGGAACAGGCGGGGATGAGCCGAAGAAACTCCGGGAACTGCTCCATTACCTTGAAACCAAAGAATGTACGAATGACCTGACCAAGAGACTGGACAGGGAAGTGGAACAAGCCAGACATAACAAGAAGTGGAGGCGTGAGTATATGAAGACATTGCTGCATGATATGGAAGTACGGGAAGAAGGCAGAGAAGAAGGACTGCAAACCGGTAAATACAGAGTAAACCAGCTAAATATAATATTAGCCAGACAGGGACGGAATGAGGAACTGATAAGAGCGGCTTCGGATGAGAACTATCAGGAAAAATTGTTTGAGGAGTTGGGTATTTAAATTTTCAACCGCTTCTTCCAAAATATTTTACTTTGAAAATTAAGGAAACTATTAATATTTTTTAGTATATGCCGATATAAAAGACAGAGATGTATAATGAGTTTTCCCGGAAAGAGAACTGTAACAGACGTTTAGTATCACACGGAGGTGATAGATTATGGCAATTGAAGCAATGAATGGAGCAATTTCATATCAAACACAGGGGTACACACAGACCAAGCCTGTAGCTGCTGAAAAAAGTACCACGGATGGTACGATGCAGGATATTCAGGTAAATGTGGATCCCAGAACGGCAGCGGTTGTGAAAAGCCAGGAATCCGAAACAGAGGGAAATGATTCCGGAAACAACGGGGCATCCGATAACCGCGAGGCAAATGAACAGCTGAAGAAAGCAATCAGTGAGTTGAATAAAAACTCTCAGAATACGCAGGTACAGTTTGGTGTACATGAGGGAACCAATCGAGTTACGATTAAAATCGTAGACAAGGACACCAATAAGGTGGTAAAAGAATTTCCGGCAGAAAAAACACTGGATATGATTGCAAAAGTATGGGAATTGGCAGGCTTGCTCGTAGACGAGAAGAGATAAGGAGGTATCTATGTCGATTAAACTTACCGGTATGAATTCCGGACTGGATACAGATTCCATTATAAAAGAACTCATGTCCGCCCAGAGCGAGAAGAAGACAAAGCTGGAAAAAGCGCAGACAAAGCTGGAATGGAAGCAGACTGCTTGGACGGATCTGAACAAGAAGATTAAGAGCTTTTATTCTTCAGTATTAAATAATATGCGTTTTAGCAGCAATTACATAAAGAAAAAAACAACTTCTTCCAATAACAATGTAGCTACGGTTACAGCCGGGGACAGCGCAGTGAATGGCTCACAGACATTGGTTGTAAAGCAGCTTGCAAAATCAGGCTACCTTACCGGCGGAAAACTGAGCAATGATAAGAGCATTACTGAGAATACCACGCTGTCAGAACTGACAGGCGGTAAGCTGGGGGCAGATGATAATGCCGGTTTTACGGTAAAGGTAAATGGCAATGAAACGAAAATAGAACTGAATGGTAATACCGGTATAAAGGATGTGGTAAGCCAGCTGAATAAAGCAGGTGTAACAGCCAGCTTTGATGCAGATAACCAGCGTATTTTTGTTAGTGTTGCCAAAAGCGGTGCGGACAATGATTTTGAGTTAAATGCCAATAATGTAAATGGCTTACAGGCACTTTCCGGTTTAGGACTTTTGACAAAAGAAGAATTAAATCGATATGCTTCAAACAACTCAGAACTGGCCGGATACTATGACGGAACAAAGTTGGATACGACAGCTGCGAAGAGCTATATTACTGAAAAAGCCACTTCTTTTGCAGCGGAACTTGAGTCAAGCATTGCATCTGTAGATACAATACAGTCCTACTATGATGCACTTAAGAAACTGCATGATGATTGGGATTCTTCTGATAAAAAGACGGCATACGAAAAGGCTGTAAATGATTATGGCAGTTCGGTAAATGTTGCTGAAAAACAGCAGATACTGGATGAAAAGAAAGAATATCTGGCATTAGTAGAAAAGAAAAATGCGCTTGCGGAGGGGGAGAGCCTTTCTGAAGAAGATGCGCAGAAACTGGCAGATTATGAAAACAAGTATTCCTCGGTAACACAGGAAGAAATTGATGCTGAGCAGAAACAGCTGGACGAAGCAGCGACAGCATTTTCCGATTATGATAAGTATCAGAAGAAAGTATCGGAGCAGGAAGCGCTCATTAAGGCGGCTGCAAAAGATGCTAAAATTTTGAATGATTATTATGCAGAGACTTATGCAGATCAGTTAGGTACAATTGAAGGTAATACCTATGCTGAAAAACTGGAATCTATAGAAGCACAGATCACAGAAGCAACTGCAAATGATGAGGATACGGCGGATCTGGAAAAGCTTCAAAAGCTGTTAACAACCATGAAAGAGCATGAGCAGGTATACAGTGACTCACTGATCGGTGCGGATGATATTGTATACGACAGTGCAGACAGCATTACAGGCAGAGCAGAAAAAGCTGTAACAGAACAGGCTGCGGCAGCATATGAGGTGGTTAATAATTCAGATCAGTACTTGAATGGCATTCAGAACGCGGTCCGTGTTATTGGTCAGGATGCAAAGATCGAACTGAACGGGGCAGAATTTACTTCCTCAAGCAACAGCTTTTCGGTTAACGGACTTACCATTACAGCAAAATCTGTCAGTAATGTTACCGGAAAAGATGAAAACGGTGATCCGATTTATGAGGCAACACAGATCAATACCGAAGATGATGTGGATGGAATCTATGATACAATCCGCAGCTTCCTGAAGGAATACAATAATCTGATCAAGGAAATGGACACCTTATATAATGCAGAGTCTTCCAAAGATTATGAACCGCTGACCTCTGATGAAAAGGATGAAATGTCGGATGATGAAATCGAAAAATGGGAGAAGAAGATTAAAGATGCATTACTCCGCCGTGATTCCAACCTGAGTGATATCAGAAGTACACTCAAGAATTCCATGCAGGCGTCATTTACAATTAATGGTAAGAAGTATTCTCTGTCAAGCTTTGGTATTTCAACTCAGGGATACTTTGAGGCAGCAGATGGAGAAAAGAGCTTGTTGCACATTGACGGTGATTCCGAGGATAGCGTTTCCAGCGCAAACGCGGATAAACTGAAAAACATGATTGCTATGGAACCGGAAACGGTATCCGGCTTCTTCAGTCAGCTTGCGAATAATTTATATGAGACCATGCAGAAAATGTCACGCTCATCCGACAATCGTTCATATGGTAATTTCTATGATGATAAGGTATTAAAAAATCAGTATGATGATTACAAGGATAAAATTTCCAGTCAGGAGAGCCGGCTGCAGGATCTGGAGGATCGTTATTATAAGATGTTCTCTAGTATGGAGACGCAGTTGTCCAAGATAAATTCAACATCAAGCTATATCAGCAGTATGTTTGGTTCATGATGACGACAATGAGAATAGGAAACATGGAGGTACCTGTTACATGGTAAATAATCCTTACGCACAATATGTAAATAATCGAATTTTAACGGCGAGTCCGGCAGAACTTACATTGATGTTGTATGAAGGCGCAATTAAATTCTGCAATATTGCAATTATTGGTATTGAAGAAGGAAATATTCAAAAGACACATGATAACATCATGAAGGCAGAGCGTATTATAGAAGAATTGAATGCAACATTGAATCATAAGTACCCTGTTGCAAAAGATTTTGAAAACATCTATAATTATCTTATCCGTAGGTTGCGTGAAGCAAATACTTACAAAGATAAGGAAATTCTGGAAGAGGTGAATACGCATCTTCGCAGTGTGCGTGATACTTGGAAAACAGTAATGCATAGTAAGTAGAAAGAGGGATGACATGCCTGATACAGAACGATATATCCGAATAATGATAGATAGTCTGAAAAAGAAAATCGAGATTCTGGATAATCTGTTAGAGATGAATGAGGAACAGGAAAAGGCAATAAGAGAAAGTGCCGATCTGGATCGGTTTGATGAGATAGTATCCCGGAAATCGGAACAGATTGAGCTGATCAAGAAGCTGGATACCGGGTTTGATGCAGTATACCACCGGGTAAAACCGGAGATTACCGGTCATCCGGAATTGCATAAGGAAGAAATCAGCCAGATGCAGGAATTGATTACCCTGTTAACAGATCGTTCTGTGAAAATGCAAGCCTCCGAGAAGAGAAACAAGCAGCTGGTGGAGCAATATTTTTCATCTAAACGCCGGGAACTGCGTACGACAAAGAAGAGTGTTAGTGCAGCGAGCAATTATTATAAAAACATGACGTCTACACAGTATGTTGATGCACAGATGATCAATTATAAACAGTAAAGTCAGAGAAAAAGAAATGTTACATACAGAAGCATATACGATTCTGAATATTGATGGCATTCTTGTAAAGATTGCATATCGGTCGATTAAAAATATCAATATTTATCTGCAACCTCCCTTCGGGGAGGTTTTAGTGACTGCGCCGAAATATATGAGAGAGGAGCAAGTCATAAATTTCATAAAAGAAAAGGAAATGTGGATCCGCCAACACCGGAGCCGTATGCGAGAGAAAAATGAAAATTCGGGAAAAGGACAAATGGAGTCTGAAAGGAAAGTAACCGGAGAACAGCTTGCATGGCTGAAGGACAGAATTGAGTTCTATGCAAAAAAGTGGGAGCCTGTTATGGGTGTGCATTGTGAGCATTGGACAATCAGAGACATGAAGACCCGCTGGGGCAGCTGCACAGTGCAAAAGCGGACGATAAGGATTAACCTGCAGTTAGCGAAGAAAAGCGAGGAATGCGTTGAATATGTCATAGTTCATGAATTGACACATTTACTGGAACCGAGCCATAACAAACGTTTTCATGCATATATGAAAAAATTTTTGCCGGATTATAAAAACAGAGAGAAAATGTTGTAAAATCTTCTAATCCGTATATACTTATGTATGGAAGGTATGATCTGCAAATCGGGAGGGAAAAATATTGAAATATGATTATTTAGTTGTGGGAGCCGGATTGTTCGGCGCTGTTTTCACATATGAAATGAGTAAAAAGGGTAAAAAGTGCCTTGTTATAGATAAGAGAGATCATATTGGTGGAAATATTTATACCAAGCCCATCAATGATATTAATGTACATGTTTATGGGGCTCATATTTTTCATACATCGGATAAAAAAATATGGGATTATGTGAATCAGTTTGCAGAATTCAATCATTACATTAATTCACCAATTGCAATATATAAAGATGAACTTTATAATCTGCCCTTTAATATGAACACTTTCAGTAAGATGTGGGGGATCAAAACTCCTGCACAGGCGAAAGAAAAAATTGCAAAGCAGATTGCAGAGGCCGGAATTACCGAACCGGAGAACCTCGAGGAACAGGCAATATCATTAGCTGGGCGGGATGTGTATGAAAAATTGGTAAAAGGATATACAGAGAAACAATGGGGCCGTGATTGTAAGGAGCTCCCTGCTTTTATTATCAAACGTCTTCCACTTCGTTTTACATATGATAATAACTATTTTAACGATCCATATCAGGGAATTCCGAAAGGCGGATATACGCAGATCATCGAACGAATGCTTACGGGTGCGGATGTAAGAACGGGGATCAGTTATCGGGAATTTTTACAGGAACAAAAAGAAAAGGGTGATGCAGCGGATTCGTTTGAAAAGGTTCTGTATACAGGCATGATCGATGAATATTTCGATTACCGTTTGGGGGCATTGGAATATCGTTCTGTGAGATTTGAAACTGAAGTGCTGGAGCATGAAGATAATTATCAGGGAAATGCCGTTGTAAATTATACAGAACGTGAGATTCCGTATACCAGAATTATTGAACATAAACACTTTGAGTTTGGGAAACAGGATACAACGGTTATCACCAGAGAATATCCAAGCGAGTGGAAAAAGGGTGATGAACCGTATTATCCGGTTAATAATGAACGAAACAACGCATTATTTGCACAGTATCAGGAACTGGCAGCGAAGGAAAAGAATGTATTGTTTGGCGGACGCTTAGGACAATATAAGTATTATGACATGGATAAAGTCATTGCGGCAGCTCTTGAAATGGTTGACACTATATCTAAGTAGAAAGACATATAAAAAGACAGGTAGAATGGAACATTTGAGATTTCCTCAAATGAAACATTTTTACTTGTCTTTTTTTTATTCCATGTTATAATAAAAAAGGTTTGAGAATCAAACAATTTGAAATACAATACAAATAAGTAAAGGAAGATAGATATGAACTGGGAAGAAGCAGAAAAAGAATTGGATATAAGACGAGCCAAAGCGCAGGCCGGCGGTGGAGCGGAGAGAATAGATAAACAGCACAGAACGGGGAAAATGACAGCACGTGAACGGATTGAGTGCCTGTTGGATTCCGGCACTTTTGTAGAAGTGGACGGGTTTATGGAGTCTCGCATCAATGACTTTGGATTGGATAAGAAACGTTTTCCGGGAGATGGTGTTGTAGTTGGATATGGAGAAATTGACGGAAGACTGGTATTTGTTACAAGTGAGGATTTCACAGTAATCGGAGGTACATTGGGCGAGTATCATTCGGCAAAAATATGCCGGATTCAGGATATGGCGTTGGAAAATCGTGCACCGTTGATCTGCATCAATGACAGTGGCGGAGCCAGAATTGAGGAGGGCATATCCTCACTGAGTGGCTATAGTGGAATGTTTTTAAGGCATACAAAGGCATCTGGGGTGATCCCGCAGATTGCAGTCATTCTGGGACCGTGTTCAGGTGGCGCCTGTTATGCACCGGCAATTTGTGACTTTATATTTATGGTCAGGGGAACTTCCAAGATGTTTATCACGGGTCCCAATGTAGTGAAAACAGTCATCAATGAAGAAGTTTCTGTTGAAGAACTGGGTGGGGCAGAGGTACATGCAAAAAAGAGCGGTGTATCCCATTTTACCTATGATACAGAGAGCGACTGCCTGATGGGTGTCAGAAAGCTGTTAACATACCTTCCGGCTAATTTTGAAGAAAAGGCACCTGTAATTAAGGCAGAACAGGATGAAAAAAACGGATTTTTCCGCCTGGGAAGCGTTTTTAAGAAAAATGCAAGGAGAATGGGACAGCGGGAAGCTGAGCGGGCGGCAAATATCAGGAAACTGGTTCCGGATAACTCCAGACAACCCTATGATGTAAAACAGATTATTCGTAATATTGTTGATGAAGGAAGCTTTTTTGAAATACAGGAAGAATTTGCACAAAATGCGGTAGTGGGAATGTGCCGGATGGACGGAATGACCGTTGGAATGATTGCTAATCAACCTGCAGTTATGGGAGGATCATTGGATTATCATGCATCCGATAAAATAGCAAGGTTCATACGTTTTTGTGATTGCTTTAATATTCCGCTGGTGACGCTGATTGATGTCCCTGCATTTTTACCGGGAACAGTTCAGGAACATAATGGTATTATCCGGCATGGGGCAAAGATATTGTATGCTTATTCAGAGGCAACGGTTCCGAAGATATCCTTGATCATGCGAAAGGCATATGGTGGAGCTTATATAGCTATGAATTCAAAGGAAATGGGAGCGGATATTGTATATGCATGGCCGATAGCGGAAATTGCAGTCATGGGTGCGGAGGGTGCTGTAAATATTGCCTTTAAAAGAAAAATTATGCAGGCACAGGATCCGGAAGAAATGAGAGCACAGTGCAAACAGGAGTATGAAGAACGCTTTTTGAACCCGTATGTGGCATCTGCCAGGGGATATGTGAATGAAGTAATCAAACCGGAAGAGACCAGACTGCGCATTTTGCAGGCGTTACAGGCAACGCGCCATAAACAGACAGAGCCGGTCAGAAAGAAACACGGAAATATTCCGTTATAAGTTTCGAAGTGCAGGAGGTTGTGCTATAATTGTATGAAAAAGTGTACAGTTTATAAAATGGAGGATTCCAATATGGAAGAAAAAAAGATTCTGGCACTGATTCCTGCACGTAGCGGAAGTAAGAGTGTAGCAAATAAAAATATTCGTTTGATTGCCGGAAAACCAATGATTGCATATTCGATCGAACATGCCATTCAGTCAAAGTATATCAATCGGATCATTGTCAGTACGGATAGTGAGGAATATGCTGAAATTGCAAGAAAATATGGCGCAGAAACACCGTTTTTACGTCCGGCAGAGTATGCAACGGATACTTCTCTGGATATAGATGTTTTTGAGCATGCTTTAAGCTGGCTTAAGGAAAATGAAGATTATGAACCGGATCTGATCGTACAGCTTCGTCCTACCTATCCGATCAGAAATGTGTCAGATATTGATACAATGATAGAAATGATGCTGTCCGATCCGGAAATTGACTGTGTGCGTACCCTTGCGCCTGCAACGGAAGTGGCGCATAAGATGTGGTATATGGGAGACAACGGAAGAATAAGACCAATCTTAAATGATATTCCTGAAGCCTATAATATGGCGCGTCAGATGCTGCCGAAGATCCTGTATCAGAACGGAAACGTGGATGTGATCAGACCGCGGGTAATCGTGGAGCAGCATTCCATGTCCGGAAAAAACATTGTCGGTTATGAGATGAACGATAATTTTGATATTGATACAACGGCGGAATTTGAGAAAGCTGCGCAGTATCTGACGATCAGAAACGGCGGACAGAGATTTGTATTTGATATCGATGGTGTAATCGCTATAAAACGAGAGGATCTGGATTACGCTCAGGCAAAACCGAATGAAAGAATGATCCGGATTATTAACCGGATATATGATTGGGGAAATGAGATTGTCTTGTTTACTGCAAGGGGATATGTGACCGGCATAGACTGGCGTCCGACCACAGAAAAACAGATGAAAGACTGGGGAGTAAAATACACAGAACTCCATATGGGTAAGCCGAACGCCGATTTCTATGTGGATGATAAAATGATTTCACTTGATACACTTTATGGTTTGTTTGATCAGCAATAACTGTTGAACATCATTCCGCTATAGGCACTTGTGACATATGGACTGGCATAACCGTGCCCCGGGTTTTTGTAAGCTACAATGGTCTTGTTGACATAGTTCATCGGATTAAGAGAAATTGCATTTGTTTTACGAAGCAGAGAATTTGTAAAATCTTTAACCGGACTTAAGAGGCTCTTGGCATCTTCATTTGAAAGAGCATTCTCAAGTTCGGTTTCGTTTAACTCAAGACTTCCCTCTGTACTAAGGCGGATACCAAGATGTTCCAAAGATGCAGAGTAAGTGTTGGAAATACCTTTCATTTCGTTAATGAGCCGTCCGCTTTTAGGCTGTGATTGTATATATTCAGAAGCCGATTTTAAAAAGTCATTATAGCTTCCGATCAGCTGGGTAATATTTTCACGCAGGGATTCGTGATCCGGTTTGATGCCGATTGTCGTGGTATCTCCATCAGCAGTACTTAAGCCCTTCAGATGAATCTCATAAGTTTTTTCAATTGTAAAAGAATTGGAATAAGCAGTCCGCTCATTTCCGTTCAGCAAAAACTCCGCATTGGAAGCAGGCCGTGTAATATCACCGATTCCAAGATAGGAAACAGCACCTGAACGACGACTGGTGTGGTCATCCGAAACGCGGAAGAGATCTGCAGTGCCGGGCATGATGCCACAAGCCTTTGAAGTCAGTTTTAAAGCAGAACCACCCTTTGCATCGTCCAGTACGGCTGCCTCAAGACCGATGCCGGCATCATTGACAAGTCTTGCAAGACGTTCCTGGACACTGCGATTGGTGTCGTCAGCGGTAATGCGGAACTGAAATTCATAATTCAGATTATTGACCCCGATATCAAAGGAATAACTGTCTGCCGGGAGAGAGATGCGTTCGTTCGGAAGATAGTTTCCGGTATTGACCTGTGGGGAAGCAAGATTTTTTACTTCCAATGTAAAGGTCGGGGCATTCTCCGAGGAAGCAGTATTTCCTATATAAGAAGCAGAAGCGATGGATTCATTACTGGAAAAAGCTGTCTTCTTATTTAAAAGAGCATCCGTATCCGCCCCGCTCATGGAAACAATGGAATTATGGAGAAAGCGCGCGTTCTCTTTTATACCGACAGCGAAAGCCTGTGATTCCCTGCTGGTATCCAGAATGGCAAGAGGAGCTTCCTTATTTAATTTAATGATGGAATTGTATACACCGCGAAGCTCGCTTTTCTTGTGCGTATCATATTGTGAGTTGATGCCTTTTGGCGCATAAGTTGTCAGAAAATGATTATAGACTGTGCTCATTACAGCTGTGTTCATTGCCATCGCCCCTCCTTTCTTCCTTGAAATCGTGCGCATAAAACCGAAATATGTTCTGCCGCTGTGTCGACCCGATCCGTGGGTCTTACCAGGGCAATATCGCGCATAGGGCATAAAAACCTACTTTGATAAATACATAGTATCACAGCGATGACAAAAATTCAATGAATTTCATGAGGTTTTCGCGAAAAGAGTGTTGACGGATAAAATTCTCTATGTTATAGTGTACAAGTGACATGAAATTAGGTCTTTTTTTTATGCCCGGAAAACGGGGATACTTGAACGGAGGTTATGAACGATGCGTACAAAGATTACATTGGCTTGTACAGAGTGCAAACAGCGCAACTACAATACAACAAAGGATAAGAAGACACATCCGGACAGAATGGAAACAAAGAAATATTGTAGATTTTGCAAAACTCATACTTTACACAAAGAAACCAAATAACAAGCAAATTTCTTTGGAGAAGGAGTAAGACTATGGGCGATTCCACAAAAAAAGAAAAGAAGCCTTCTTTCTTTAAGGGTTTAAAAGCGGAGTTTGCGAAAGTCTCCTGGCCGGATAAAGACAGCCTGGTTAAGCAGTCGGCAGCAGTGATCGGGATTTCGGTTGTCGTAGGACTGATCATTTCACTTCTGGATACGTTGATTCAGTTTGGTATTAAATTCTTGACAATGTAATTTAAAAGTGAGGTTGATGGCATGGCAGAAGCAAATTGGTATGTAGTGCATACCTATTCCGGATATGAGAATAAGGTAAAAGCGAATATTGACAAGGCAATCGAGAACAGACACCTGGAAGATTCTATTCTTGAAGTGCGGGTTCCGATGCAGGATGTAGTAGAAGTAAAGAACGGTACAAAGAAAACTGTTCAGAAAAAGATGTTTCCGGGATATGTTCTGATCAACATGATCATGAACGATGACACATGGTATGTTGTCAGAAACACCAGAGGTGTAACCGGATTCGTCGGACCGGGAAGCAAACCCGTTCCGCTGACGGAGGCAGAGATGAAGCCGCTTGGCATCAAGATGGAAAATGTTTCCGTAGACTTTGGCGAGGGTGATACCATTGCCGTTGTTGCGGGTGTCTGGAAAGACACTGTCGGCGTTGTCCAGAGAATGGATTACGGTAAACAGACTGCAACAATCAATGTGGAGCTGTTCGGCAGGGAAACACCGGTTGAAATCAGCTTTGCAGAAGTGAGACTTCTTTAAAAAGGGTGATTAGGACATCGAAAGATGTTTTAATAGATGATTCGATTCTTTTGAATCGGAACATGCCGTGTGTAAAAACGCGCGGTATCAGCGTGGGAGGGACCCTAACCCGCCTGACCACAATTTTTTAATATTTAGGAGGTGCCATTATGGCAAAGAAAGTTACAGGTTATATCAAATTGCAGATTCCTGCTGGTAAGGCAACCCCGGCTCCGCCGGTTGGTCCTGCACTTGGACAGCACGGAGTTAACATCGTTGAATTCACAAAGCAGTTCAACGCAAAGACAGCCGATCAGGGTGATATGATCATCCCGGTTGTCATTACTGTATATGCAGACAGAAGCTTCAGTTTCATTACAAAGACTCCTCCTGCTGCAGTACTTTTAAAGAAAGCATGCAACTTAAAGACTGCATCTGCTGCTCCTAACAAAAATAAGGTAGCAACAATCAGCAAAGATAAAGTAAGAGAAATTGCTGAACTTAAGATGCCGGATCTGAACGCAGCAAGTATTGAAGCTGCTATGAGCATGATTGCTGGTACTGCAAGAAGTATGGGTATCGTAGTAGAAGATTAATCACAGGAGAGGTAAACAAAATGAAACATGGAAAGAAATATGTAGAAGCTGCGAAGTTAGTAGACCGCGCAACTTATTATGAACCGAGCGATGCAGTAGCACTCGTAAAGAAGACAGCATCCGCTAAATTCGATGAGACTGTAGAAGTACACATCAGAACCGGATGTGACGGACGTCATGCAGAACAGCAGATCCGTGGTGCCGTTGTATTACCGAACGGAACAGGTAAGACTGTAAAAGTTCTTGTTTTCGCAAAAGGAGATAAAGTAGCTGAGGCAGAAGCAGCCGGAGCTGATTTCGTTGGCGGAGATGAACTGATTCCGAAGATTCAGAATGACGGATGGTTAGATTTTGACGTTGTTGTTGCAACTCCTGATATGATGGGTGTTGTAGGACGTCTTGGTAAAGTTTTAGGACCTAAGGGCTTAATGCCGAACCCTAAGGCCGGAACAGTTACTATGGATGTAACAAAAGCAATCAACGATATCAAAGCCGGTAAGATCGAGTACAGACTTGATAAGGCAAATATCATCCATGTTCCTGTTGGAAAAGCTTCTTTCACAGAGGAACAGTTACAGCAGAACTTTGATGCATTAATGGATGCTGTTGTAAAGGCAAAACCGAGCGCTTTAAAGGGTCAGTACTTAAAGAGCGTAACACTTGCCACAACAATGGGACCCGGTGTCAGAGTAAGCGTTGCAAAATTCTAATTCTGCCCGATGAGGGAATGCGAATGGAATAAAAATAGACTTGACACCGCATAATGCGTGTGATAAGTTAATAAAGGTCGCAAGACCGAGCCGAAGACAGTAGGTGCCGCAAGGCATAAGAAGAAAACGCCTACCGAGGAAAGAGTTAGAGAAAAGACTTTACGCCTCCCTGTCTTCAGGGAGGCTTTCTTTTATAAACTCCTTTCGGCACGAAATCTATAAGGAGGTAAAGAAATGGCAAAAGTTGAATTGAAAAAACCTGTTGTAGAAGAGATCTCTGCAAAACTTACCGATGCACAGGCAGTTGTACTGGTTGATCATCGTGGTCTGACTGTTGAAGAAGATACCATTCTTCGTAAGCAGTTACGTGAAGCAGGCGTAAGCTACAAGGTTTACAAAAACACAATGATGAACTTTGCATTCAAGGGAACCGATTACGAAGGACTTTCTCAGTATCTTGAAGGACCCAGCGCAATGGCTGTTTCCACAACTGATGCAACTGCACCTGCAAGAGTACTTTGTAAATTCGCAAAGACTGCTCCGGCACTTGAAATCAAGGGTGGTGTTGTTGACGGTATCGTATATGATGCAAAGGGTGTTGCACAGCTGGCAGATATTCCTTCCAGAGAAGAATTACTGTCCAGATTACTTGGCAGCATGAAGTCCCCGATCTCCAACCTTGCACGTGTACTGAATCAGGTTGCAGAAAAGGGTGGCGCAGCAAACTGCGAAGCTGCACCTGCAGCTGAAGAAGCTCCTGCAGAGGAAGCTCCGGCAGAAACAACTGCTGAATAATCAATTTGAAATATGCTGTAAGGCATAACGAAATGTGAAATGAAAACAGAGGTCTGATGACCAAAATTTAAAAGGAGGCTAATAAAATGGCAAAATTAACTACCCAGGAATTTATCGATGCTATCAAAGAGTTAACTGTACTTGAGTTAAATGATTTAGTAAAAGCTTGTGAAGAAGAGTTCGGCGTATCCGCAGCAGCAGGTGTTGTTGTAGCAGCAGCAGGTGCAGCAGGCGCAGGTGAAGCAGCAGAAGAGAAGACAGAGTTCGATGTTGAATTAACAGATGTTGGACCTAACAAGGTTAAGGTTATCAAAGTTGTTCGTGAAGCAACCGGTCTTGGCCTGAAAGAAGCAAAAGACTTAGTAGATGCTGCTCCTAAGATGTTAAAAGAAGGCGCTTCTAAAGAAGAAGCTGACGATATCAAGGCTAAACTTGAAGCTGAAGGCGCTAAAGTTACTCTTAAATAATATTACGGGTACTTACAAAAAAATGAAAACCGTGTTCTTTCTGGTAACAGGAAGGACGCGGTTATTTCTTTTTTCTATCTATCAGAATGGCATGACAGAGCAGGTTCTGGATCTATCTATTGTTTCTAAAGAAATCAAAAATTATTCATACTCTTCCCAAATTACGGTTGACTAAGCAGAATACTTGTGTTACACTGGATGATGCATTATTGTGGAGTGGTGGCTTTTTGCGCCCATGCGGGGGTTTGGCATGGAGAAAGAAATGTTTACCGCCTACTTGACGTGTGAGATCATAGAAAAACGGGGTGAAATGTCAATGGAAAAGAACAGAATACGTCCTATTGCTTCCGGCAGAAGCTTGCGTATGAGTTATCAAAGACAAAAAGAGGTATTGGAGATGCCCAACCTGATCGAAGTCCAGAAGGATTCCTATCAGTGGTTTTTAAAGGAAGGCTTAAAAGAGGCATTTGACGATATTTCTCCAATTGAAGACTACAGTGGTCACTTAAGCCTTGAATTTGTGGATTTTGAACTTTGCGAGGACGATGTCAAATATTCTATTGAGAAATGCAAGGAAAGAGATGCGACATATGCAGCACCGCTGAAAGTAAAGGTGCGCCTCTATAACAAGGAGAAGGAAGAAATCAGTGAGCATGAGATCTTCATGGGCGATCTGCCGTTGATGACAGAAACCGGTACCTTTGTAATCAATGGTGCGGAACGTGTTATCGTCAGCCAGCTCGTTCGTTCCCCCGGAATCTATTATTCTATAGATCATGACAAGATTGGTAAAAAATTATATTCTTGTCAGGTAATTCCGAATCGTGGTGCATGGCTGGAGTATGAAACAGATTCCAATGATGTATTTTATGTACGTGTGGATCGTACGAGAAAGGTTCCTATTACGGTACTTTTACGTGCGCTTGGAATCGGCACAAATGACGAGATTCGTGAGTTATTTGGTGATGAACCTAAGATTGAAGCCAGCTTTACAAAAGACACTTCTGAAAGTTATCAGGAGGGTCTGTTAGAGTTATACAAAAAAATCCGTCCCGGTGAGCCACTGAGCGTTGAGAGTGCGGAAAGCCTGATCAATGCGATGTTCTTCGACCCCAGAAGATATGATTTGGCAAAAGTTGGCAGATATAAATTCAATAAAAAACTGGCACTGAAAAACCGTATCAGACACCATGCTCTTGCTGAGGATGTTGTTGACCCTTATACAGGTGAGATCCTTGCTGAAAAAGGTACGACTGTAACATCCGAACTGGCTGATCAGATTCAGGATGCGGCAGTTCCGTTTGTATGGATCCAGACAGAAGAAAAGAACGAAAAAGTTCTTTCTAATATGATGGTTGATCTGTCACACTTTGTAGAATGCGATCCGGAAGAACTCGGTATCCGTGAAAGAGTATATTTCCCGGTTTTAAAGCAGATTCTTGAAGAATACAGTGATAATGCGCAGGAATTGGAAGATGCAATCAAGCGCAATGTACATGAATTAGTTCCGAAGCATATTACAAAGGAAGATATTATTGCTTCCATTAACTATAATATGCATCTTGAGTACGGTATCGGAAGCAAGGATGATATTGATCATCTGGGCAACAGACGTATCCGTGCCGTTGGTGAGTTGTTACAGAACCAGTATCGTATTGGTTTATCAAGGCTGGAAAGAGTTGTTCGTGAAAGAATGACAACACATGATTCTGATGAGGTATCTCCGCAGAGCCTGATCAATATTAAACCGGTACAGGCTGCTGTGAAGGAATTCTTTGGATCTTCCCAGCTGTCCCAGTTCATGGATCAGAACAACCCGCTCGGTGAATTGACACATAAGAGACGTTTATCTGCACTTGGTCCCGGTGGTCTTTCTAGAGACCGTGCAGGATTTGAGGTCCGCGATGTACATTATTCCCATTACGGAAGAATGTGCCCGATCGAGACTCCCGAAGGTCCGAACATCGGTCTGATCAACTCTCTGGCATCCTATGCAAGAATTAATGAGTATGGATTCGTAGAGGCACCTTATCGTAAAATTGATAAGACTGATCCGGAAAACCCGCGTGTTACAGATGAAGTAGTATATATGACAGCGGATGAAGAAGATAATTATCATGTTGCTCAGGCGAGTGAGCCTTTGGATGCAGAAGGACACTTTATTAAAAACATGGTATCCGGTCGTTTCCTTGATGAGACGCAGGAGTATCAGAAGACCATGTTTGATTACATGGATGTATCTCCGCGAATGATCTTTTCTGTTGCAACAGCGTTAATTCCGTTCTTACAGAACGATGATGCAAACCGTGCGCTGATGGGATCCAACATGCAGCGTCAGGCAGTGCCTCTGCTGATGACGGAAGCACCGGTTGTAGGTACAGGTATTGAACCCAAGGCAGCAGTAGACTCAGGTGTCTGTGTAGTTGCCAAGAAAAACGGTACTGTAGATTATGTTTCTTCCAAACTGATCAAGGTGACCTATGATGATGGTGAAAAGGAAGAGTTCCATTTAACTAAATTTGCAAGAAGTAACCAGAGCAACTGCTATAACCAGAAACCAATCGTGTTCAAGGGCGACCGCGTTGCAGCCGGCGAAGTGATTGCTGATGGTCCTTCTACCGCACAGGGCGAGCTGGCGCTTGGTAAAAACCCGTTGATCGGATTTATGACATGGGAAGGTTATAACTACGAGGATGCCGTTCTGTTAAGTGAGAGACTGGTACAGGATGATGTGTATACTTCCGTTCACATTGAAGAATATGAAGCAGAAGCGCGTGATACCAAACTCGGACCCGAAGAGATTACCCGTGATGTACCCGGCGTTGGTGATGATGCATTAAAAGATCTGGATGATCGCGGAATCATTCGTGTCGGTGCAGAGGTACGTGCAGGTGATATCCTGGTTGGTAAGGTAACACCGAAGGGAGAGACCGAGCTGACTGCGGAGGAAAGACTGTTAAGAGCAATTTTCGGTGAGAAAGCAAGAGAAGTCAGAGATACTTCCTTAAAGGTACCTCATGGTGAATATGGTATTGTTGTGGATGCAAAAGTGTTCACAAGAGAAAACGGTGATGAGTTATCACCGGGTGTAAATCAGGCAGTGCGCATTTACATTGCACAGAAGAGAAAGATCTCTGTTGGTGATAAGATGGCTGGTCGTCATGGTAATAAGGGTGTCGTTTCCCGTGTACTTCCGGTAGAAGATATGCCTTATCTGCCGAATGGACGTCCTCTTGATATTGTATTGAATCCTCTGGGTGTACCTTCCCGTATGAATATCGGACAGGTACTGGAGATCCACTTGTCTCTGGCTGCAAAAGCGCTTGGATTCAATATTGCAACACCGGTATTTGACGGTGCAAAAGAAAATGATATCATGGATACGCTTGATCTGGCGAATGACTATGTCAATCTGTCATGGGAAGAGTTCGAGGCAAAACACAAGGATGAACTGCTTCCGGAGGTACTGCAGTACCTTTCAGATCATAGAGATCACAGAGAACTCTGGAAAGGTGTTCCGATTTCACGTGATGGACGTGTCAGACTGCGTGACGGACGCACCGGAGAATATTTTGACAGCCCGGTAACAATCGGACACATGCATTACCTGAAACTGCATCATCTGGTTGATGATAAGATCCATGCACGTTCCACAGGACCGTATGCTCTGGTTACACAGCAGCCGCTTGGTGGTAAAGCACAGTTTGGTGGACAGCGTTTCGGAGAGATGGAAGTCTGGGCACTGGAAGCATATGGTGCAGCATACACCCTGCAGGAGATCCTGACAGTGAAGTCCGATGATGTTGTTGGACGTGTTAAGACCTATGAAGCAATCATTAAGGGCGATAATATTCCTGAACCGGGAGTTCCGGAGTCATTCAAGGTATTGTTAAAAGAGTTACAGTCCCTTGGACTTGATGTCAAAGTACTTCGTGAAGACCAGACAGAAGTAGAAATCATGGAATATATCGATTATGGCGATACAGATTATCGTGATGTGTTAGAGGGTGAGTCACGCAGAAATGATTATGAGGATGAATCCCTTGGCTCATTAGGATATCAGAAACAGGAAATTGATTCGGATAGCGGCGAATTTGTGAATGTTGATGAGGATTTTTCGGAAGATTCCTACGAGGATGATTTTGATCCGGCATATAACGACGCAGATGAATAAAAAGCAAAGAATGTAACCTGAAAAGCCAAATGGATGAACATGATTGGAAGGAGTGCCATAAATGTCAGAAGCAATGAATGAAGTATACCAGCCGATGTCTTTTGATGCAATCAAGATTGGGTTGGCTTCACCTGAAAAAATCAGAGAGTGGTCTCATGGCGAAGTAACAAAGCCGGAAACCATTAACTATAGGACATTAAAGCCGGAAAAAGACGGTCTGTATTGTGAGAGAATCTTTGGACCGAGCAAGGACTGGGAATGTCATTGTGGTAAATATAAAAAAATTCGTTATAAAGGTGTTGTCTGCGATCGATGCGGTGTTGAAGTAACAAAAGCAAGCGTTCGTAGAGAAAGAATGGGACATATCGAGCTTGCAGCTCCGGTATCCCATATCTGGTATTTTAAAGGAATTCCAAGCCGTATGGGATTGATTCTGGATCTTTCTCCGAGAATTCTTGAGAAAGTTCTGTATTTTGCCTCCTATATTGTACTGGATCCGGGACAGACCAATTTGGAGTATAAGCAGGTTCTGTCTGAAAAAGAGTATCAGGATGCCAGAGAAGCATATGGAGATAAGAAGTTCCGTGTTGGAATGGGTGCAGAAGCAATCAAGGAGCTGCTTCAGGCGCTGGATCTTCCTGCAGAGGAGGAAGAACTGAGAGCAGGACTCAAGGATTCCAGTGGACAGAAACGCGCCAGAATCATCAAACGTCTGGAAGTAATTGAGGCGTTCTTAGAGTCAGGAAATAAGCCTGAATGGATGATCATGGATGTAATTCCGGTTATCCCGCCCGATCTTCGTCCTATGGTACAGCTGGATGGCGGACGTTTTGCAACCTCCGATCTGAATGATCTGTACAGAAGAATTATTAACAGAAATAATCGTTTAAAGAGACTGCTTGAGTTAGGCGCACCCGATATTATCGTGCGTAACGAGAAGCGAATGCTTCAGGAAGCAGTGGATGCGCTGATTGATAACGGCAGACGTGGCCGTCCTGTAACAGGACCTGGTAACAGAGCATTAAAATCCCTGTCCGATATGTTAAAGGGTAAGTCAGGCCGTTTCCGTCAGAACCTGTTAGGTAAGCGTGTTGACTATTCAGGACGTTCCGTTATCGTCGTAGGTCCGGAACTGAAGATCTATCAGTGTGGACTTCCGAAAGAAATGGCAATTGAGCTGTTTAAGCCGTTTGTTATGAAGGAACTTTGCGCAAAGGGAATTTCGCAGAACATTAAAAATGCCAAGAAACTGGTTGAAAGATGGGATAATCAGGTATGGGATGTTCTGGAAGAGGTTATTAAGGAACATCCGGTTATGTTAAACCGTGCTCCTACACTTCACCGTCTGGGTATTCAGGCTTTTGAGCCGATCCTTGTAGAAGGTAAGGCAATTAAACTGCATCCCCTTGTATGTACCGCATTTAACGCGGACTTTGACGGTGACCAGATGGCGGTACATCTTCCGTTGTCACAGGAAGCACAGGCAGAATGCCGATTCCTGTTATTGTCTCCGAACAACCTGTTAAAGCCGTCCGATGGTGGTCCGGTTGCCGTTCCTTCACAGGATATGGTACTTGGTATCTATTACCTGACTCAGGAGAGACCGGGCGCTACAGGCGAAGGAAAATTCTTCCGCAATCTGAATGAAGCAATTATGGCTTATGAGAACGGATATATTACCCTGCATTCCAGAATTACGGTTCGTGTGGAAAAGAAGAATGCAGAAGGTGAAGTGATCTCCGGTCTGGTTGAATCAACATTGGGACGTTTCATTTTCAATGAGATTTTACCTCAGGATCTGGGTTATGTGGACAGAAGCAAGCCGGAAAACTTCCTGAAACTGGAAGTAGACTTCCTAGTTGCCAAGAAACAGTTAAAGCAGATTCTTGAAAAAGTTATTAACACACATGGAACCTTTAAAACTGCAGAAGTACTGGATGATATTAAAGCAACAGGATATCATTATTCCACAAGAGCAGCCATGACGGTATCCATTTCCGACATGACTGTGCCGGCTCGAAAACCGGAAATGCTGGCTGAGGCTCAGGCAACCGTTGATAAGATTACCCGTAACTATAAGCGTGGACTGATCACGGACGAAGAGCGTTATAAAGCAGTTGTTGAGACCTGGACAGAAACCGATAAAGAGTTGACGGATGTACTGTTAAAGGGACTGGATAAATACAATAATATCTATATGATGGCTGACTCCGGTGCCCGTGGTTCTAACCAGCAGATCAAACAGCTTGCAGGTATGCGTGGTCTGATGGCCGATACAACAGGTAGAACCATCGAGTTGCCGATCAAGTCAAACTTCCGTGAAGGTCTGGATGTACTGGAATACTTCATGTCTGCACACGGTGCACGTAAAGGTTTGTCCGATACCGCACTCCGTACGGCTGACTCCGGATACCTGACCAGACGAATGGTTGATGTATGTCAGGAACTGATCATCCGTGAAGTTGATTGCTGCGAAGGTAAAGATACAATCCCCGGAATGAGTGTAAAGGCATTCATGGATGGGAAAGAAACGATTGAAAGCTTAAAAGACAGAATCACAGGAAGATACTCCTGCGAGGACATCAAGGATAAAGACGGCAATGTATTGGTTAAGAGAAACCATATGATTACACCGAGCCGTGCTGCAAAAGTACTTAGTGTGGGTGTAAATGAAAATGGTGAACCGATCGAGGAAGTAAAGATCCGTACCATACTGACCTGTCGTTCCCACAATGGTATCTGTGCAAAGTGCTACGGTGCAAATATGGCAACCGGCGAGGCTGTTCAGGTAGGTGAAACTGTTGGTATCATTGCTGCTCAGTCCATTGGTGAGCCGGGTACACAGTTGACCATGAGAACCTTCCATACCGGTGGTGTTGCCGGTGGCGATATCACACAGGGTCTTCCCCGTGTCGAAGAGCTTTTTGAAGCTAGAAAGCCGAAGGGACTTGCAGTAATCTCTGAGATTGCCGGTGTGGCAACCGTAAAGGATACCAAGAAGAAACGAGAGATCACGATCGAGAATAAAGAGACAGGTGAGTCCAAGACATACCTGATCCCTTACGGATCCAGAATCAAGATTGTAGACGGAGCAGTGCTGGAAGCCGGTGATGAACTGACTGAAGGTTCCGTTAACCCGCACGATCTGCTGAAGATCAAGGGTGTTCGTGCTGTTCAGGATTATCTCTTACGTGAAGTACAGCGTGTATACCGCTTACAGGGTGTAGATATTGCAGATAAGCATATCGAAGTCATTGTACGTCAGATGTTAAAGAAGATCCGTGTAGAGAATAACGGTGATACCGAGTTCTTACCGGGAACACTGGTAGATGTTCTGGAATATGAGGACACCAATGAAGAATGCGTGAAGGAAGGCAAAGAGCCTGCAGAAGGAAAACAGGTTATCCTTGGTATTACCAAGGCTGCACTTGCAACCAACTCATTCCTGTCAGCAGCATCCTTCCAGGAGACAACCAAGGTTCTGACAGAAGCAGCAATCAAGGGTAAGGTTGATCCGTTGATTGGTCTGAAAGAGAATGTTATCATTGGTAAGCTGATCCCTGCAGGTACAGGTATGAAGCGTTATCGTGACGTAAAACTCAGTACGGATGAGAATTTCAATCTGAGTCGTGAAGCTATGGCTGATGAAGAAATAGCATTTGATGATGATGAAGAGCTGAATCTGGATGAAGATTTTGATTCCAATGCAGATGACGAAATCACAGATGAAGTAGTTGATGATGCAGAAGAAACTGCGGATGAGACAGAAGAATAAAGTGAATTTGCCGCAAGTAAAAAATGGGCAAATAGTCAGATAAGAAAAAGAAATGGATGCTTTAGGGCATCCATTTCTTTTTGTATGCAGATAAAACAAGGGATATAAACCAGCTCGTCTGATCACCACAAAAGCGGCAGGGAATCATCATAATCAAGGGAGCCTGTAGTTATTACATTCCACTGTATGATCTCATAAAAAGGATCCATGTCGTTTTCAGGATATTGAATAGAAATGGTGACTTGCAGGGACTGAATATCGGAAACAGGATAAGCAAAAGACTTCTGTCTTCCTGCCTGTACATAGAAATCATCTTCAGATATGGAAGAATCATAGATTTTCTGCAGTGTACAGTCAATATCATAGAGCGCACGATAGGCATCGTTACATGCGGAGTAGTAACTGATCTCGCGTTCGGTCATTTTCTTTGTCATTTTTAGATCTGAGTTTGCACTGACAATGGATAATGCGGCAAAACATACCAGACATACAACCACGAAAATGATCAGAATAGAAGAAGAACCAACATTGACACCATAACGTTTATTTTTCATTGGAGTCACCTCCCCGGTAGGAATCATATACGCTGACATCCAGAGAATGGACAGAAGTATTTTTAGAAACATCCAAAATAGTAATATGAGCTGTTCGCAAGGCTCCTGCAGCTGTGGAAAGTTCGGAGAAACTTACGGACAAGGTATAAGCGGCATGTTCCGGAGTACTGTTTTTCCAATCAGAATGATAGCTGATAGAAAAGGTCTGTGCATTGTAATCTTCTGAAATTGTAATGTTGGCTTCCGGATAAAAAGAAGTCAGTGCAGAAACGTCTCCGTATACAGAAGTGTATATTTCTGCAAAATTCTCAGTCAATTTGACAGCGGTTGTCAGATTTCTGTTATCATTGTCCATGATATGAGCTTTTACAAACAATTGGATGCAAATAGCACTTGCGACCGAAAAAAACAAAATAGATATGATCAGCTCCAATAGAAACAGACCTGATCGTGAAGATGTTCGCCTTGTCATAAATGTGATCCTTCCATAATTTTAATTACATCTGGTTGATACATACAAATCAGTGGATTGCCCATAAGCATCCTCCAGATAAAAATAGTAAAGATTGTCAGCTACCTGTGTGATTTTAAAATTCTGACAGTCCAAGATACGGTTGCCGGCGGCAGGACCGAGCGAGACCGGTGAGTCGCTGAATAATTCACAAATGGAACCATCGTATAAATACAGATAGGTATAATAATCAGTGCCTGAAACATGCTCTGTAAGTACCAGCGCATCTCCGTCTCCAAAGGAGGTGACAGAAATGGCATCAGTATGATCATTTTGGCGGATTTTTTCGGAGATATAGGCATATGCTGTTCTTATTGAATAATTTTCGTCCATATGGGAAACTGTTTTTTTATATACATCCGCACCGATGATTACAAGCATTAATGCAGAAAAGGCGAATACACAGAATAAAGAGATAACAAAAAGGATATCCACCATATGTTTGTTTTCACGTTTAAATTCCATAAGAGCTCCTTTCATCCCATGGCGAAAGCATCAAAAAATTTATTTTTCAATAATTGTTACATCAGGCATGATATTGGATCCAATGGACTGATAGTCAACAAAGAACCGGTTTTCATCATAGATCAGACCATAGTGTTCTTTGATGTAATCCAGACTTGGCGGATAGGTGCCTTCCAGCGCATAACAATGGGAAATGCTGCGTTCCAAAGCGGATTCCAGACTCTCACGCTGACTCTCTGAAGCTTTTTCAGAGACATCCTGCAGACCATTCAAAGCGATCATAATAAGTACGATAAATGCAATTATGGATAAATGAAGTTTTTTCAGAATTGCAATGGAGCGCCGCTCCTTACCAAAACGATTCATAAAATCCCCTTTCCGATCAGACAGGCCCGGATCATCCGATAGTTGACATGATTCCCATTAGCGGCAGAATCACGGACAGCAGAATCATTCCGACAATCAGTGAGAGAATGATGACTAAAGTAGGCTCTAAAACCGCAATTATGGAATAAATCCTGTCATTGGTCTCTTTCTCGTAATTTTCAGCAATCTTATTCATTACAACATCTATATTACCGGTCCGGAAGCCGACAGCAATCATCTTGGCATGAAGATTGGAGAAAATGCCGGCTTTTGCAACTGCTTCTGAGAAATTACAGCCTTCTTCAATCAAACGCTTACATTCTATAATCCGGTTTTCCATACTTTTGTTTTCTACCAGTTTTGCAACCATATCAAGACTTTGATAAGTATCCAGTCCGCTAGAAAGTGTCAGCGCCATGCCGCTTGCAAAACGTCCGGCTGCCATCTTGTCAAAGAAATTTCTGGTGGGCGGAAACTTTGATAACAGACCGCGGAAGATCAGACGTCCCTTTTTGGTCTTTGTTGCGAAAATGACAGGAACAGCGATTAGCGCCAGAATCACAATGAGAACAATGGAATAACTTCTGATATGACTGCCAATATTCATGAGAGATCTGGAGAATCCGGTAATCTCGCTTCCTAATTGAATAAATACCTGGTTAAAGATGGGAAGCACCTTAGTGATCAAAACAAGAATGACGATTAACATCATGGCAATCATGATCAAAGGATAACGAAGTGCGCTTTTCGTATTCTGGGAGATATTTTCCTCACGTTCATAGTAGGTAGCCAGTGCGCGCATAACAGTGTCTGTACAACCGGACTCCTCACCGATCTTTACCATGTTGATGACATAGTCAGGAAAGACATTGGTTGCGGCAAGCGCCGTATAGAAATTTTCACCCTTTTCACAATAAGAGAGAATCTCATTAAGGATTTCCTGACCTTGCGCATCTTTTGTGTCGGATAAAAGAATACGCATACCTTCTACCGGAGTGATTCCGGCACTCAGGATCATTGCGACCTGGTCACAAAATGAAGCAATTTCAACATTTGAGAGTTTTCTTTTCAGATTCATGGAATATTCCCTTTCTGTTACATCATTAATATCTGTATTTCAATGTATAATTAGAGCCGTTGCCGATAAATGTTTTCAACTCTTCTTCCGAGGAGTTTGCTGTAAAAGTCGGGTCCATCAGGGACCAGCTGGAACCGTCAAATTTGATGATGCCGTTCACCCAGCCAACGTCAGTGATATAGGTACTGATCCAGGCATGATAGGCACTGCCGGCATATCCGACTTCCAGGCGGGTAGGGATGTTCTGGCTGCGCAGCATACAGGTCATAAGACCGGCATAATCCAGACAGATTCCTTTTTTTGAGGAAAGTGTGGCATCCACATCGCAGGTATAGCCGCTGGTGACCGTGGATGCTTTATCATAATCATAACTGATATTTTCAATCACATAGTCATAGACATTTGTCACAACATCAAGATCATTATTTGCGCTGTATGCGAGCTCGGCAGCCTTTTTGACTGCAGCGGAGGAGGAATTAAACATACAATATTGGTTTGGATAGAGAAATGCACCGAAAGAATTTGTAACGGTGATATCTAACGTCTGAACCATATTTACAGAGTATTGATTGGATGTAATATTTTCATAGATTCCAAAGGTATAAGTACCGCTGCCGGCAGATAACGGAAAATATTCATATCCACCATGGAGATTATAGGTATAGGTAACGGCGTCCGGACCGGTAACCTGAAATTTTACTTTTGCACATGTTCCATAATAAGAAGCACATACATAACCCTCGGAAGCATTGGAAATATCAAGCAGAGAGGTGTCCGTCGTATATACAACTGTTCCCGGGGCACTTGGGGTACGGCAGACGGATGTATTGTCACGGCTGCCTTTTTGCAAAGCTGTGGGAACTTCGGTTGGAAGCACCGTATCTGCTGTCTCAGTGGGAAGGTCAGTATTTTCCGGATCGGAGGGCTGCACCTGTGCTTCTGGAGAAGGAGAGGGCTCTGGCATATCTGCATCCGGATCCTGTGTAGTAACTGCGGATGGTGTCACAGTAGATTCTGTTGTGGGTGGAGAAGTTACATCTTCCGCATTTTCGGACGAAGAAACAATGGGAGTACTTTCAACGGTGACCTCTGTTGATTCGGAAGAACCGCAGGAGGTCAGAAGAACCATTATAAAAAAAAGCGGAAAAAGAACTTTTTGTATTCTGATCATATATGAATCAAGTCCTTTTATTAACGGTTAATTATTTTTCAGGGTCATTAGAATCTGTAAAACAGTTCCATTTGAACTTTCGATATAAATATTTGCACCTTCACCATAATAAGGAAAGGAGATCAGTCCTTTTTTCTCATTATAGGAGGAGCAGGTGAAACGTGTTCCCGAGTCTGTAAGCAGATAGCATTTTTTCGGATCAATGGTATCACCGTAAAACTGCAGATAAAGATTACCATTCATAATATAGTGACTGCTCAGGGTAAGCTCTGAGACGGAATTCTGTGTCTGGGTAAAGCTGACCGGGGAATGTGGAAACATCAGTGGAGTAAAAAAGGTCAGTAATAGCATAAAGACAGAGATGATTTTTCCGGCATTACAAAAGGCAGTACGCGGACGACTGCGGTCAATCAGCTCGTCAAAAGGAATTGTAACGGGCTCTCTCTCGCAGGCACGCATAACCTGGCTGAGGGTTTCACTGGCGATTTCGGAATTCATGGTATACACTTTTTTACGTTTGAAAGAAAAAGGACACGGAAATCACCCCCTATTGTTTTAACAGTTTCTGCAAGGATGCCTGCGCATGCAGAATATAACGTTTTACAGTACTTTTGCTGATGTCCAGTGTTTCAGCAATTTCATCCAGCTTCATATGATTATAATATTTCATCAGAATGCATTGTTGCTCATGAAAAGGAAGTGAAGCGAGTGCATTCTGCAGACGATGATGTTCATCCTTTTTAATAAAGCGATGCTCCGGATCGGAGTCCGGGTGCTCATCACGAAGGGAATACAGAATCTCATCTTCCAGGGCAGATATCCCCATTTTGGTATGCTTTTTGCTGATGTCGAAGCAGACATGGAAACTGATCTGATTGAGCCATGCAGTGAACAACATGGGATCATTGAGCTTGTGAATGTTTTTCAACACACTGATATATACTTCCTGGACAGCGTCCTGGGCAAGAAAATCATCCCGCAGATAATGACGGGCATAATTATATACCTTATTGCATGTAAGCGCGTACAATGTCGCAAATGCATCGTTGTCATTCTGTTGCGTTAAAACAACCAATGCAGCAAGCTTTTGATGATCCGGTTCCCGCATGTTCTCCCCCCTTTCCCGAATGATGTGCGGATGTGGTTTACAGATCAGTCAGATCGTGCAGCTTCTGGTAAGCGGCAGTGATCAGGTTTGCAAATCCTTTACTGTGTAAGTCCTCATTCAGCACATATGCGTAGGTAAGTTCGATCGGTTTGTCGGGATGCTCCTTATTGTAAGAGTCAGTCTGCATATTCAGAACACTGAAAAATTGTTCCATTTTTTCTTTGCTGCAGAATTCCAAAAATATCAGATATTCATTCCCGCTGTTCCTTCCGACAAAACCATAATCGGAACCGACACGGTCTAAGATCCTGCAAAAATCACGGATGATCATATCACCGGTGTCGTGCCCGTACTTCGAATTGATCCGGGCAAGGCTGCTGATTGTAACGATTCCGCAACCCAGTGAAGCAAGAACATCTTCACTGCAGCATGTTTTCAGAAACTGGTCACAGCTATAACGGTTCGGGATCCCTGTCATGGAATCAAGGTAGGCAGCTTTTCCCAATTCGTAAGAGTGACCGGTCATCTTTTTTATGACAGAAAAATCAAAATATAAACAAACAAAGGAGAAAATCATTAAGAACCAGGTAATGGCACAGAGTGTGAACAGAGGAGGATTGCTGTATAAACTGTTTTTCAGGGAAGGATGAACATACATAGCAATAAAAAACAGTCCCTCCATAAAAATAAGGACAAGTAGTTGGATCAGTTTTATGGTTTTAAATTGCCGGGATATTTCTTTTTGTTTGGATGTATTCATAAGCGCAATCTCCATATGCAAATTCAGGGCAGCAGAGTCCGGGAAACAGAATGCCGGACCGAACAACCTTTTCTTCTTATTATAAAATAGGAAGAGGAAAAAGAAAAGAAAAAAGATATAAAGCAGGGTGCCAATATAAAATTATATGAGCTGTCCGGGCATTTATGAAAGTCTTAAATAATAGGGGATAGTAGTAAAAGGGACATAGAATATTGCGAAGATTCACGTAAACGGCGGGAGATTGCAAAATGAGAAAAACGATAAATTTATTAGCTGCTATGAATGTCCTTGGAGCAGGTATGGGCGGCATCTATATGGGGATGACTTTGGAACCCGAGTATTATCTGACGGTAATTGCAGACGAACAGACACCGCTTGCAGCGGCACCGTTGCAGGCAGCGGATACATATTACCCCTGGACGATTGCAATCATGCTGCTGTTGGCAGCAGTGGCAGGGGTGGTATGGTATATTGGGAAATGCATGAAATACAGAAGCTACTATTATGACATGCTCAGAATGGAAATGACAAAAGAAACGCCGGATATCGGCTGGAATCTGGCAAGACTGAAAAGAATGATCCATGAGAAAGAAAATAAACTTGTAGAGCAGATGATTGCACAGGAGTAGCATCAAAATATATCCGGCGTGCTTCTACAGATCAAATCTGAAAAAATTCTCTTTTTCTAAAAAAATCTAAAAAATCACACGGTTTCAGTATTGACAAGCAAAAATGCGGAAAGTATAATAATCTAGCGTGCCTAAGTATGGTTTTATTTTGGTGCGCATAATAATTCCGGGTAACCGGACAAACAGTTTATATCATAGGAGGTGAAACAGAATGCCAACATTTAACCAGTTAGTAAGAAAAGGACGTCAGACATCCGAGAGAAAAGCAACTGCTCCTGCTTTATTAAAGAGCTATAACTCTTTAAGAAAGAAAGCTGTTGATTCTGCGTCTCCGCAGAAACGTGGTGTTTGTACCGCAGTTAAGACTGCAACTCCTAAGAAACCTAACTCAGCTCTTAGAAAGATCGCCAGAGTTCGTCTTTCCAACGGAATCGAAGTTACATCCTACATTCCGGGTGAAGGACACAATCTGCAGGAACACTCCGTTGTTCTGATCAGAGGAGGAAGAGTTAAGGACTTACCTGGTACCAGATACCATATCATCAGAGGTACACTGGATACCGCAGGTGTCGCTAACAGAAAGCAGGCCCGTTCCAAATACGGTGCTAAGAGACCTAAGGCAGGTAAGTAAGGAAAAAAGTTGTACCGCAGTTTGAAAACTAATTAGTGTTGGGATTCTGGGGTGAGTAATCACCGCGAATGAGTTCATTCGTTTTACGCAGTCTATGCGGAAAATACAGAAATACCGCACGAACACATTAGTGGTATCGGCGTAAGCCGATGCAAAGGACATTGTGAGTACCGATGAATTATTTATTATAATAAGGAGGGAAGAACCGTGCCACGTAAAGGACATATTCAGAAAAGAGACGTATTGGCAGATCCTTTATACAACAATAAGGTTGTGACCAAGCTTATCAACAACATCATGCTGGATGGTAAGAAGGGTGTTGCACAGAAAATTGTATACGGAGCATTTGCCAGAGTAGAAGAAAAGGCCGGCAAGCCTGCACTTGAAGTATTTGATGAGGCTATGAACAACATCATGCCCGTACTCGAGGTCAAGGCAAGACGTATCGGTGGTGCTACCTATCAGGTACCTATCGAAGTAAGACCGGAAAGACGTCAGGCATTAGCTCTTCGTTGGTTGACCATGTTCTCACGTAAGAGAGGCGAGAAGACCATGGAAGAGAGACTGGCTAACGAAATTCTCGATGCATCCAATAATACCGGAGCAGCAGTTAAGAGAAAAGAAGACATGCACAAGATGGCAGAGGCAAACAAGGCTTTTGCACATTACAGATTCTAATTGGAGGAAAAAACCTTGGCTGGAAGAGAATATCCACTTGAGAGAACCAGAAACATTGGTATTATGGCTCATATCGATGCAGGTAAGACTACCTTAACAGAGCGTATCTTATACTACACCGGTGTAAACTATAAGATTGGTGATACTCATGAAGGTACTGCTACCATGGACTGGATGGAGCAGGAACAGGAAAGAGGTATTACCATTACATCAGCCGCTACGACCTGTCACTGGACTTTGGAAGAAAACTGCAAACCGAAGCCGGGTGCTCTTGAGCATCGTATCAACATTATTGATACCCCGGGTCACGTTGACTTCACAGTAGAGGTTGAGCGTTCCCTTCGTGTACTGGATGGCGCTGTCGGCGTATTCTGTGCAAAGGGTGGTGTTGAGCCTCAGTCTGAGAACGTATGGCGTCAGGCTGATACCTATAACGTACCCAGAATGGCATTCATTAATAAAATGGATATCCTGGGTGCAAACTTCTATGGAGCGGTTGATCAGATCAAAAACCGCTTAGGAAAGAACCCGATCGTGTTACAGTTGCCGATCGGCAAGGAAGATGAATTCAAAGGAATCATCGACCTGTTTGAAATGAAAGCTTATATCTACAATGATGATAAGGGTAATGATATTACCATTACCGATATCCCTGCAGATATGGCAGATGATGCTGAACTGTATCATACAGAACTCATCGAGAAGATCTGTGAACTGGATGATGATCTGATGATGGAATATCTGGAAGGCAATGAGCCGGACACTGTTGCACTGAAAGCTGCTCTGAGAAAGGGTACATGTGAGTGTACAGCAATTCCTGTCTGCTGCGGATCCGCATATAGAAACAAGGGTGTTCAGAAGCTTCTGGACGCAATCCTTGAGTATATGCCTGCTCCTACAGATATCCCTGCTATCAAGGGTGTTGATCTGGAGGGTAACGAAATCGAAAGACATTCTTCCGATGATGAACCTTTCGCAGCACTTGCATTCAAGATCATGGCAGACCCGTTCGTAGGAAAGCTTGCATTCTTCCGTGTATATTCCGGTACCTTAAATTCCGGATCTTATGTACTGAATGCAACAAAGGATAAAAAGGAACGTGTAGGACGTATCCTTCAGATGCATGCAAATAAGAGACAGGAACTGGACAAGGTATATTCCGGTGATATCGCAGCCGCAGTTGGATTCAAATTTACAACTACCGGTGATACCATCTGTGATGAGCAGCATCCGGTAATCCTTGAATCCATGGAATTCCCTGAACCGGTTATCGAGCTTGCAATCGAGCCGAAGACCAAAGATGCACAGGGTAAGATGGGTGAAGCTCTTGCAAAACTTGCAGAAGAAGATCCGACCTTCCGTGCACATACAGATCAGGAAACCGGTCAGACCATTATCGCAGGTATGGGTGAGTTGCATCTGGAAATCATTGTTGACCGTCTGCTTCGTGAATTCAAGGTAGAGGCAAATGTTGGTGCACCTCAGGTTGCTTACAAAGAAACCTTTACAAAGCCTGTTGATCAGGAATACAAATATGCAAAACAGTCCGGTGGTCGTGGACAGTACGGACATTGTAAAGTTAAATTCGAGCCGATGGATCCGAATGCAGAAGAAACATTCAAGTTTGAATCCACTGTTGTCGGTGGTGCTATTCCGAAGGAATACATTCCGGCAGTCGGAGAAGGTATCGAAGAAGCTGCACAGGCCGGTGTTCTTGGCGGATTCCCTGTACTTGGTGTTCATGCCAATGTATATGATGGATCTTACCATGAAGTCGACTCTTCCGAAATGGCATTCCATATTGCCGGATCCATGGCATTCAAGGAAGCTATGAAGAAAGCAAACCCTGTTCTGCTTGAGCCGATCATGAAGGTAGAGGTTACCATGCCTGAAGAATACATGGGTGATGTTATCGGTGATATCAACTCCCGTCGTGGACGTATCGAAGGTATGGAAGACATCGGTGGCGGTAAGATGGTGAAGGCATATGTACCACTTGCTGAGATGTTCGGATACTCTACAGACCTTCGTTCCAAGACCCAGGGTCGTGGTAACTACTCCATGTTCTTTGAGAAATACGAGCAGGTACCGAAGAATGTACAGGAAAAAGTTTTGGCAGACAAGGCAAAATAATGAAGTTTCTATAGAATCCGGGAGCTGTTGCGGCTCCCCGGAATTCTATAAAAATATGCTTGAAAATCTATGTTATATTTAATATAATCATAGATAACGAGTAAAAACGTAACAAAAACAGAAAGTAACCAATTTTCAATTTATTAAGGAGGACTTTAGAAATGGCTAAAGCTAAATTTGAAAGAACCAAACCCCATTGTAATATTGGTACCATCGGTCACGTAGATCATGGTAAAACTACCTTAACAGCAGCTATTACAAAAGTACTTGCTGCAAGAGTAGCTGGTAATACAGCAACTGATTTCGAGAACATCGATAAGGCTCCTGAAGAGAGAGAGCGTGGTATTACTATTTCTACAGCTCACGTTGAGTACGAGACTGAGAAGAGACATTATGCACACGTTGACTGCCCGGGCCATGCTGACTATGTAAAGAACATGATCACCGGTGCTGCTCAGATGGATGGTGCTATCCTTGTTGTTGCAGCAACTGATGGTGTTATGGCTCAGACCAAAGAGCATATCTTACTTTCCCGTCAGGTAGGTGTACCTTACATCGTTGTTTTCTTAAACAAGTGCGATATGGTAGACGACGAAGAGCTGATCGAGCTCGTAGAGATGGAAGTAACAGAGCAGCTTGAAGAGTACGGCTTCGAAGGATGCCCGATCATCAAAGGTTCTGCTTTAAAAGCTCTTGAAGATCCTAACGGCGAGTGGGGCGACAAGATCATGGAACTCATGGATACAATTGATGAGTACATTCCGGATCCTAAGCGTGATACAGATAAGCCTTTCCTTATGCCTGTAGAAGACGTATTCACAATCACAGGTCGTGGTACTGTTGCTACCGGTAGAGTAGAGCGTGGTACTCTGAAACTGAACGACGAAGTTGAAATCGTTGGTATCAAGGAAGAGACCAAGAAGACCGTTGTAACCGGTATCGAAATGTTCCGTAAGATGCTTGATCTTGCAGAAGCTGGAGATAACATCGGTGCACTTCTTCGTGGTATCCAGAGAACTGAAATCGAAAGAGGACAGGTTCTTGCTCAGCCCGGAACTGTTACCTGCCATAAGAAATTCACAGCTCAGGTATACGTTCTGACCAAAGATGAAGGTGGACGTCATACTCCTTTCTTCAACAACTACAGACCTCAGTTCTACTTCAGAACAACTGACGTAACCGGTGTTTGCGAACTTCCTGCAGGTACAGAGATGTGCATGCCTGGTGATAACATCGAAATGACAATCGAACTGATCCATCCGGTAGCTATGGAGCAGGGTCTTACATTCGCTATTCGTGAAGGTGGACGTACTGTAGGTTCAGGCCGTGTTGCTACAATCATCGAGTAATTAAATACTCTTAGAGTATCAATTGACTTAATTGGCTCAGCCCTTTGTTTACAAGGGGTTGAGCCTTTTTATGTGCGTCCGGTGAAGCCGACGCACGGGCTTAAGTCATTTTCGACTTATAGGACAAAATGTGTTGATGAAAACCGCTGTAACCCTTGTAAATACTGGGGATACAGCGGTTTAATCTTTTCTGAAACAACTTTGAGGGTGGACAAAACGTGTTGATAAAATCGCCTGGAAGTCTTGTAAATATTGGCTTTCAGAGGGTTTAATCTTCCTTAGAAACATGATGCTTTGGAGGAAGGTTGATGAATCAAGTGAATTGTCCAGTTTGCGGGAATAAATGTGTTAAGTCAGGTAGAACCAAAGCCGGTATGCAACGTTGGCTTTGTAAAAAATGCAGATCTTCTTTAACACATAAAATTGATAATACATCGAAAGAGTTACAGATATTTTTAGAGTGGTTGTTCGGAAAACAGGCACAGTCTGAGATGCATGG
>Ga0129311_1000243_pt1 | contig 51026 bp, 52 predicted proteins | sample Go1ome_FD_94435 | JGI IMG/M metagenome (GOLD analysis project Ga0129311, IMG submission 94435) | Western lowland gorrila individual fecal microbial communities from Wisconsin, USA - Go1022B metagenome | ecosystem: Host-associated > Mammals > Digestive system > Large intestine > Fecal | place...
CAAAACCTTCCAGTGTATTATTTTTCAGGACGCTCATACTAGGAACGTACCATCAAACATGCCCGATGCGAAAGCAGGAAAGGCATTACACTAAAAGGAGGCGTATCTTATGTCTAACACAAGCAGTTCTTCTAACCGTGTAGTAGTTCCGGAAGCAAAGGAAGCGATGGACAAATTCAAAATGGAGATCGCAGGTGAGCTCGGAGTACCGCTCACAAACGGCTACAACGGCAACCTGACTTCTTACCAGAACGGCAGCGTCGGCGGCTATATGGTCAAGAAGATGATCGAGGAGCAGGAAAAGAAGATGGCAGGTAAATAAAGCCTGAACATCCGGAAAGCCTTCGCAGGAAAGACGGGACCTCATCAGTTCCATCTGCCCTGTGAGGGCTTTTTCCATGTCACGGTTCACGCCTTGCGCAGACAGTAACTGAGTATGTTACAGCAAAAAATACTTGTATAATAGAAAAAATGCGATTATAATGGGTATGCTTTCTTACGGTCAGCGCAGCAAGTGCGCAGACCTGCTGAACAGTTACGAATAATTGCAAGATTCAGAGGTTGAAATATGAGAGTGATTGCAGGCAGTGCGAGACGGCTGCTTTTAAAGACAGTGGAGGGAATGGAGACAAGACCCACCACGGACCGAATAAAAGAGACTCTGTTCAATATGCTTCAGAATAACCTTTACGGGGCAAGATTCCTGGATCTTTTCGCGGGAAGCGGCGCGATTGGAATCGAGGCGTTAAGCCGCGGGGCGAAGGAAGCGGTCTTTGTCGATAAGGGTGACGGACAGATTTCCTGCATCCGGGAGAATTTAAAGACAACCCATCTGGAAGAAAAAGCCAGGGTCATGTCTGCGGATGTGACAGAGGCAGTTCGGAGACTTGACCGGGATGGAAAGTCGTTTGACTTTATCTTTATGGATCCACCGTACCGGATGGATCTTCCGAAAAAAGTCCTTGAGGCATTAAAGGATACCTGTCTCGCGGACGAAGAGACGCTGATCATCGCTGAGGAAGCTCTTGACGTGGATTTTTCCTGGGCTGGTGCACTCGGGTATGAGATCGTGAAGATCAAAGAATATAAGACGAATAAACATGTTTTCCTTAAAATTAAGGAAGTGTAATAAAGTGACCAGTACTAATGACAGATCACAGGCTGGAAATTGCCAGAACAAAGCCAGAAAAAACACATAAAATGAGGAGATAAACCGCAGCAGCCTGCGGCATAGACAAAAATCATGAAGACAGCAATCTATCCGGGAAGTTTTGACCCGGTCACACTGGGACATATCGATGTTATCAAGAGGGCATCAAAATTATTCGATCATCTGATCATCGGCGTTCTCAATAATCGCGCGAAAACGCCATTGTTTTCTGTGGAAGAACGTGTTAAGATGTTAGAAGAGGTCACAAAAGACATTCCGAACGTGGAGGTAAAGAGCTTTGCGGGACTTACCGTTGACTTTGCGAAGGAATGCAACGCTAACGCCGTTGTCCGTGGACTCCGCGCGATCACTGACTTCGAATATGAACTCCAGATCGCCCAGTTAAACCGCGTGATGGATATCAGCATTGACACAGTATTTCTGACCACGAGCCTTGAGTACGCGTACTTAAGTTCCAGTACCGTAAAGGAAGTTGCGGCTTACGGCGGGGATATTTCGAATTTTGTAACACCTTATGTGGCGGATGAAGTACATAAGAGACTGCGTGAGAGACAAGGCAGTCAGGTGTAAGGGAAAGGAAAAGGAAACGACATGAGCAGAATTGAACAGTTAATCAATGAAATTGAGGAATATATCGACAGCTGTAAATTTCAGCCGTTATCTACAACAAAGATTATCGTAAACAAAGAGGAGCTGGACGAGCTTTTAGTGGAACTTCGCTTAAGAATCCCGGATGAGATCAAGCAGTATCAGAAGATCATCAGCAACCAGGATGCGATCCTCTCTGATGCCCACAGCAAGGCAGACGCAATGCTCGCAGAGGCAACGGCCCAAACAAACGAGCTTGTAAACGAGCACGAGATCATGCAGAGAGCTTACGCCCAGGCAAATGAGATCATCGAGCAGGCCCAGGCCCAGGCCCAGACTATTGTTGACAACGCAGTCGCTGACGCAAACAGTGTCCGTCAGGGATCTATCCAGTATACAGATGATATGTTAAAGAGCCTTCAGACAATTATGAACCACACAATGGAAGGCGCCCAGGGCCGCTTCGACGCGTTCATGAACTCCATGAAGTCCAGCTACGATATTGTTTCCTCCAACAGAAAGGAACTTTCCTCCGGAATCATCACCGAGAAAGAGGAAGACGCTGCGCCGGAGACTGAGAATAAGAACGTTTAATGCAGCCAGTCTGTACAGAATTGCTGATGTAAACAAAACGAATTTAAAACATGGAAAAACGCAGAACACCGGTGAGGACTGCCATGATGGCAGCTGTCAGGGAGGCGTGGGCGATTTTCCAGAGAAGATACTGCCGGATGGAGAGTCCGGCAGTTTTTTTGTGTGCAGAATTCTGCCGGCCGCCGCAGGAGACCGTCTTGCTGGTGGATTCCGATGAGGATCGGTGTATCCGGATCACCGCATTTGTCTGTGACATGGCAGAAAAGCCGCCGAAGGAGAAGACAGCAGCAGCTGCAATTGCAGAATATGGGTAGGTAAGGGAAGCGCTGACTGCACGGATCCCTGTCGTGATCTCCAGTGTACCAGAGAAAAACAGGCGGACAGGGGCTGGAATCTCAGGATTATTCCGGATCACAAGAATCAAAATGGAGTAAAAGACCAGATAGCCGCCGATCTTTACAAGAATCTCTGCGGAGTTCAGGATCGCGGTATCTAGGGAAAGTACAGAACTGGACGATTTATCGGATCGTGTAGGCTTTGAAAAAAACGCACTGGTGAAATCCAGCGCTGGATGTTGTTGGAGAATATCGAAATTTTCCTGGATGGATTTAGAACTAAAAGGAGCTCGATAAATGAAGTGTGCAGGGACAGCAAGCAGCAGGAGCGGCGTGTAAATGGCAAGGACAAAGTACGAAAGCGGTATCTGTGCGGCAAACATGGGATAGACGAAACCTGCGAGAAACATCGGACTCGGGTGATTGCAGAGGGCGAAGAGAAACTTTGCCTCACTGGAGCTGAGCCGCCTTTCCGCGAGAAAGTCCGCACACGTTTTTGCCCCCATAGGACAGCCGCAGAGGAGCCCTGTGAGGAGAACATACCATCCGTCTGCTGACAGCCCGCAGAAACGGAAAAGCACCGTAAACGGCTGCATAAGCCAGGAGATCCCGCCGGAGGCAGAGAGGACGGAGGACAGAACCATAAATGGAAACAGCGCCGGTACCACTGCAGAATACCACAAAAGAAGTCCTGCAGCTGCCCCTTTTGTCACAAGGTCCGCGTGAAAGATCATAAAAAGCAGGGAGAAAAGAGCCAGGATTGATGTCTTTATCATAAATACTCCTAATGAGGATATTTTGATCAGGTTTACCGGGTGCCCAGATAAACTCTTTCTATTATTTTCATTGTACTTTCACCGGAATTTTGATATGATAAAGATAGTGTGCTTTTCTATTCAAAAGTCCATATTTGCCGGGAATTCTGCATTTCCCAATAGAATGAATACGGACTGGACCAGAAAAGCACGGGATTTGGAAGGAGAGAAATACTTGGAAAAAGCAATCCGGTTGGATAAATACCTGGCTGATATGGGAAAAGGTACGAGGACGGAGCTCAAGGAGATGATCCGGAAAGGACGGATCACGGTGAACGGTGTGATCGTAAAAAAGCCTGAGACGAAGATAAAGAAAGGCGAAGACACGATCTGCCTTGACAATGCGCCGGTTGAGTATGTGGAACTGGAATATTACCTTTTAAATAAACCCCAGGGTGTGATCTCCGCGACGGAGGACCGCCGCAGGGAGACGGTCGTGGATCTGATCGATGAAAAGAGCAGAAAAGACCTGTTCCCGGTGGGGCGCCTGGATATCGATACGGAAGGTCTGCTTCTCATCACAAACGACGGGGCGCTGTCCCACCGCCTCCTCGCGCCGGGACACCATGTGGACAAGGTGTACGAGGCGAGATGTGCGGGGCTTGTTCCAGATGAGGCGGTGCAGAGGTTTCATGACGGAATGAAGCTCGCAGACGGACTTTCCTGCATGCCTGCGGAACTTGAAATTTTAGAGCGGAAACCGGAAGATCCGGAGATGGGAACGGCTGCGGAGAGTCTTGTACGACTCACGCTCCATGAGGGAAAATTTCACCAGGTGAAGCGCATGATGGAGGAAGTCGGCTGTCCGGTACTCCATTTAAAACGTCTGTCCATGGGTCCTCTGAAGCTTGACGATACCTTAAAGGCCGGGGAATACCGGAAACTGACGGATAAAGAACGGGAGTTGTTGGAAAACTTATGATAAAGAATTTTTTGGAAAATAAAAAGGCGATGCTTTTTGATCTGGATGGGACTCTGGTGGATTCCATGTGGATGTGGGAGGCGATCGATATCGAATTTTTGGGAGCTTACGGCTATGAATGCCCGGACGATATCCAGAGAGCGATCGAGGGAATGAGCTTTTCGGAGACAGCGGTATATTTTAAGGAGCGGTTTGATCTCCCGTTAAGTCTTGAGGAGATCAAGGCGGTCTGGACCCGGATGTCGATCGACAAGTACCGTCATGAAGTACCCTTGAAGCCGGGTGTGCTGGAATTTTTGAAATACTGTAAGGAGAACGGGATCCGCACAGGAATCGGGACCAGCAACGGAAGCGAGATCGTAGATGCGGTCCTGACATCTTTGAAGGTGAAAGAGTACTTTGATGCGGTGGTGACAGCCTGCGAGGTGGCCCACGGAAAGCCGGAGCCGGATATCTACCTTGAAGTCGCAAAACGTCTTGGCGTGAAGCCGGAGAACTGCCTCGTGTTTGAGGATATCCCGGCAGGAATCATGGCAGGAAAAGCGGCGGGGATGCCGGTGATCGCCATGGAGGATGATTTTTCGGCAGATCTGATGGATGAGAAGAGAGAGCTTGCGGACGCGGTGATCTCCGATTACAGAGAATTATTGTAGTTTAAAAAAAATGGCTCAGTTGCCGGATCAACGATAAAAATAATAAGGACATAACATATGATACATGATTTTCTCCCGGTATGCCGGGCAGATATGGAAAAAAGAGGCTGGGACCAGTGTGATTTCGTCTATGTTTGCGGGGACGCCTATGTGGACCACCCGTCCTTCGGTTCCGCGATCATCAGCCGTGTGCTGGAATCCTACGGATACAAGGTCGGGATCATCGCCCAGCCGGACTGGAAGGACAAAGAGAGCGTCCAGGTTCTCGGAAGACCGCGTCTCGGCTTCCTCGTGAGTGCCGGAAACATGGACTCCATGGTAAACCATTATTCCGTCTCAAAGAGACGCCGCGATAAGGATTCCTACACGCCGGGCGGTGTTATGGGAAAGCGGCCGGATTATGCGGCGGTGGTCTACTGCAACCTGATCCGATCCGTTTATAAGGACATTCCCATCGTGATCGGCGGAATCGAGGCGAGCTTACGGCGCCTGGCCCACTACGATTACTGGTCAAACAAGGTGAAGCACTCGATCCTTGTGGATTCCCAGGCAGACCTGATCTCCTACGGAATGGGCGAAAAGTCTATCGTGGAGATCGCTGACGCGCTGAACTCCGGTCTCGATGTGAAGGATATCACATTTATCGACGGAACTGTCTATAAGACGGACAGTCTGGATTCCGTATATGACGCGGTTACCCTGCCGTCCTATGATGAGATCAAAACAGATAAAAGACGTTATGCGGAAAGCTTCAATATCCAGTATAAAAATACGGATGCCTTCTCGGGAAAACGTCTTGTGGAGCAGTACCGGGACAACCTTTATGTTGTCCAGAACCCACCGGCAAAACCGCTCTCTGTTCAGGAGATGGATGATGTCTACGCGCTTCCTTATATGAGGCGGTGGCATCCGTCCTACGACGCGGCAGGCGGGATCCCGGCGTTCTCGGAGGTGAAATTCAGCCTGATCAGCAACCGCGGCTGCTTCGGCGGCTGCAGCTTCTGTGCGCTGACGTTCCATCAGGGGCGTATTATTCAGGTACGAAGCCACGAATCGATTATCGATGAGGCGAAATATCTGACAAAGGAACCGGATTTTAAGGGATACATTCACGATGTGGGCGGTCCTACAGCGAACTTCCGCTTTCCGGCCTGCAAAAAACAGCTGAAATACGGAGTATGTCCGGGGAAACAGTGCCTGTTCCCAAAACCATGTGAAAACCTGATCGCGGACCATACGGATTATATCGCGCTCTTAAGAAAGCTCCGGGCGCTGCCGAAGGTGAAAAAGGTATTTATCCGTTCCGGAATCCGTTTCGACTATGTTCTCGCGGACAAGAAAAAGGATTTCTTAAGAGAACTATGCATGTACCATGTCAGTGGACAGCTGAAGGTCGCCCCGGAGCATGTCTCGGATCAGGTGCTCAGACTTCTCGGAAAACCGGAGAATTCCGTCTATGAGAAGTTTGCCCGGGAATATAAAAAGATGAATGAGAAGCTGGGCTTAAAGCAGTATCTCGTTCCATACCTGATGTCCTCCCACCCGGGTTCCACCTTGAAAGAGGCGGTGGAGCTTGCGGAACACTTAAGGGATCTTGGCTACATGCCGGAGCAGGTACAGGATTTTTACCCGACACCGTCGACGATCTCTACATGTATGTACTATACAGGGCTGGATCCGCGGACGATGGAACCGGTCTATGTGCCGACGAACCCGCATGAGAAGGCGATGCAGCGTGCCCTGATCCAGTACCGGAATCCGGACAACTATGATCTTGTAAAAGAGGCGCTGATCAAGGCAGGAAGAGAGGATCTCATCGGATTTGACCAGAAATGCCTGATCAAGCCAAGGAAGATGACGAAGGACATCGCAGACAGAAAAAAAGATGGAATGAGAACCGGCAAAAAGCCTGGGAACGGGAAAACGGAAGGAAAAGGCCGTCAGGTCTTATCCGGCAGGGCAAAAGGAATGGCCGGACAGACCGGTGGGAGAAGACCGAAGCCGAAGCAGGGCGGACGGAAGAAATAACGGCGTTATCCTGCGCGGATCTGTAAAAAGATGAGCATTGATACAGCTCAACCATATTATTAGAAAGGCAGATTTCATGAGTGGAAAAAAGATTGCGATCGTGACCGGCGCGTCGTCAGGAATGGGAAGGGAGATGGTGTATCTCCTTGCGGATCACTTTGCGGCACTGGAGGAGATCTGGGTCATCGCCAGACGAATGGACCGCTTGGAGGAGCTTGTTGGAAAGGTCCCTGTGTCCTTACGGATCCTGCCGTTCGATCTTTCAAGTGAGGAAGACCTCCGCATGCTTTCCGGTCTTTTAAAGCAGGAGCAGCCGAATGTGAAGATCCTTGTAAACGGTGCGGGATATGGAAAGACAGGTGCCGCGGGAACGATTCCGGGCGGCCTCTCCACCGGAATGGTGCGGTTAAACGATGAGGCTCTGGTGGCGGTGACGGAGATGGTACTTCCATATATCTCAAGGAACAGCCGGATCATCCAGTTTGCCTCCGCGGCAGCGTTTATGCCGCAGCCGGGATTCGCGGTCTATGCCGCGTCCAAGTCCTTTGTGCTGAGCTATAGCCGGGCTTTGGCTGCCGAGTTAAAAAAGAGGGAGATCTATGTGACGGCGGTTTGTCCGGGACCGGTCGAGACGGAGTTCTTCGGGATCGCTCTGGACGGGGGAAAGCTTGCACCTATCAAGAAACTCACGATGGCAGATCCGAAAAAAGTAGTGAAAAAAGCTCTCCTGGACAGCATGAAGGGCAAACGGATCTCGGTATATGGTCCGTGGATGAAAGCATTCTATGTTCTCTGCCGGATCGTTCCGCATGAGATCCTGATGGGGTTTATCAACTGGTAACCTCCGGCTGCGGGACAGAGCACTGAAAATTTACAAAGTATAGCAGAAAAGAGGGAAAAACTTGAAATTACGACTGGAAAAAGGAACTTACCGTTACCGTACCGCCCACAAGAAACGTCAGCTTTTCTTTGTGGTGCTGTTTATTCTGGCAATCGTTGCGCAGCTTGTTTTAAGAAACTTTATCACGGAGCAGATCTATAAAAATCTTGTCACGATCAGTGCGATCCTCACGGTTCTGCCGATGGCAAACCTCGCGTCCCCACTGGTGGTTGCAGCTAGGATCCCGGAGGTCCCGGAGGAATTTCACAACGCGTGTGTTCCATACGAGGAGAAATTTCCGATCTTATACGATCTGATCATTACATCTAATGACCTGATCATGCCGGTGGACGCTGCGGTTGTCCATCCGACCGGGGTCTATCTCTACTGTCCGAACAAAAACGTGGACAGGAAGAAGGCGGAAAAATTCTTAAACGAGATGCTGGTGGGCTGGAAGCTGGACGGAAACGCGAAGGTCATGAACGAGGAGAAAAAGTTCCTCCGGCGGCTTTCTGAGCTTAAGACCGTCACAGAGGAAGAAGATGACGGAAGCGCTCCGCATGTTTTGAAGTTATTGAAGAGTCTTTCCATGTAGGGGAATAAAAAATGAGAGAGATCGTGATTGAGAAGAACGAGGCGGGACAGCGACTGGATAAGTTCCTTGCGAAGTACATGAATGAGGCGTCGAAGAGCTTTTTCTATAAGATGATGCGCAAGAAGAACATCACGCTGAACGGGAAAAAGTGTGAGGGAAATGAAAAACTCGCCGAAGGCGATGTCGTGAAGCTGTTTCTCGCGGAGGACACCATTGAAAAATTTTCCAGTGTTCAGGTGCAGGAGGTAAAGAAAGTAGATCTCGATATTCTCTATGAGGATGACGAGATCATTCTGGTCAACAAACCGGCGGGGATGCTGTCGCAGAAGGCCAGGGAGACCGATGAGTCTCTTGTGGAATATCTGATCGATTATCTTTTGGAAAGCGGCAAGCTCACGGAGAACGGGCTGCGCGCATTTCGCCCGTCGGTCTGCAACCGTCTGGACCGGAATACCAGCGGTATCGTGGCAGCAGGAAAGTCTCTGGCGGGTCTTCAGATGCTTTCCGGCGTGTTTAAAGACCGCTCGATCCACAAGTATTATCAGTGTCTCGTATCCGGTGAGATCCGGGACGTGAAGACGGTGGACGGCTGGCTTTTAAAGGATGAGAAGAAGAATCAGGTGCGGATCCTCACGGAGGCGGAGGCAAAGCGCTTTGGAGGAAGAGGCGGAGACGAGGAGCCGAAACGGATCCGGACAAAATATGAGCCGATCGCGACGGACGGAAGGTTTACGCTGCTCAGAGTGACACTTCTGACAGGACGTTCCCATCAGATCCGCGCTCATTTAGCGTCTCTTGGGCATCCGATCGTTGGGGATTCCAAGTACGGCGGAGTTTCGAAGGTGAGCTCCTCCGGCCGGACCGTGAAGTATCAGCTCCTGCATTCTTACCGTCTGGAGTTTCCGAAGCTTGCGGAACCGTTTGCCTATCTTTCCGGGAAGGTGTTTGAGGCGCCGATGCCGGGATATTTTGGCTCGGTGCTGAAAGAGACCGGGATCAGGCTGTAAAATTTGGCAGTACCGGAAAGACATGTGACATGCAGTTGGTTAACATAAGAAACTTATGTAAATCACATAAAAATATTTGCATTGATGATAAGGAACAGCTATGGGAACATGGAAAACCAGGGGCCTTCGTGGTTCCACGTTGGAAGATCTGATCAACCGGACCAATGACAGTTATCGGGAAAAGAAGCTGGCCTTGATCCAGAAGATCCCGACCCCGATCACGCCCATCGAGATCGATAAAAAGAGCCGCCATATCACACTGGCGTACTTCGATATGAAAAGTACGGTCGACTATATCGGCGCGGTTCAGGGGATTCCGGTCTGCTTTGACGCGAAGGAATGCGCGGTGCGGACGTTCCCACTCCAGAATATCCACCCGCACCAGATCGCGTTCATGAAGGAATTTGAAGCCCAGGGCGGAGTTGCCTTCATTATCCTCTCCTTTACAGCGGAGAACGAGATCTATTATGTTCCTTTTGATGTGGTGAACCGTTTCTGGGAACGGATGGAAGAGGGCGGAAGAAAAAGCTTTACCTATGATGAGGTGGTGCCGGAGGCGTACAGGATCCGAAGCCACAGGGACATGTATGTCCATTACCTGGAAGGGATCCAGCAGGATCTTGACCGGAAGGAAAAAAAAGGAGGAGACGGCGAATGATTGAAATGGTCATATGGCTCGTTGTGATCGCGGCGTTCGTGTTCCGGGCGTTAAAACAGAACGGGACACTGGACGAACTCTTTGCGGGGGCAAAGAAACGGAAAGAAAATCAGGCAGAGCGCGTGGTGTATGAACAGCCGGAGGAAGGCTCCGGGAAGAAGGAGAAGAAGAAGGGACCGGGGATCCGGGTTCCGAAGCACACAGGTCTTGCGGTGACTGTGGTTGTGATCGTCCTTGCGGCGGCAGTGCTTTCCTTTGACAGCTTCTACACTCTTTCCGAGGAGGAGATGGCGGTGGTTACCACGTTCGGAAAACCGGCGGTGGAGGAGGCATCAGGTCTCCACTTTAAAATTCCGGTGATCCAGCGCGTGACTAAGGTTTCCAAAGCCATCACGGGTATGCAGATCGGCTACACGACGGACCCGGCCCGGGCGGACGGCGCCTCCATAGACAATCCGGTATCCATCGAGAACGAGAGCCTGATGATCACAAAGGATTTCAATCTGACAAACGTGGATTTCTATGTGGAATACATGGTCACGGATCCGGTTCAGGCGGTGCGTCACAGAAGTGTGTACGAGTCTATCATCAAAAATCTGGCTCAGAGCTACATCCGCGATACCGTCGGCGTTTACAATGTCGATGATGTGATCACCACCGGAAAGACCCAGATTCAGGAGCGGATCAAAGAGCAGCTCACAAACCGTCTCGTCGAGGAAAATATCGGATACGGAATCTACAACGTGTCGATTCAGGATACGGAAATGCCGAGAGATGATGTGGCGAATGCGTTCAAGGCGGTTGAGGATGCGAAACAGGGCATGGAGACGGCGATCAACTCCGCTAAGAAATATCAGTCTGAGAACATTCCGGAGGCGAAGGCAAAGGCCGATAAGCTTTTGCAGGATGCCGAGGCATACAAGGAACAGCGGATCAATGAGGCAAACGGACAGGTGGCGCGTTTCGAGGACACATACGCGGAGTATGTGAAGTACCCGCTGATCACGAAAAAGCGCATGTTCTATGAGACCATGGAGGAAGTTCTTCCGGATCTCAAGGTTATCATCACCGGTGGAAACGGCACACAGACGCTGCTGCCGTTAGAACCATTTTCAGAGACAGCTTCCGGCAGCGCAGCACAGACGGGAGGAGGGAACTAAATGAAAAAGACAGGAAAAAGAATCATAGGGATCGTTGTTCTCCTTCTGATCGTTGTTCTGCTTCAGGGCAGTATGGTGAGCACATACAATGATGAGTATAAGCTTGTTCTCCAGTTTGGAAAAGTGGTCCGGGTGGTGGAGACGCCGGGTCTCAGCTTTAAGATCCCGTTTCTCCAGACAACACAGTCGATTCCTAATTATGAGATGATTTATGACCTTATTCCGAGTGAGGTTAATACGAGGGATAAAAAGGTGATGGTAACGGATTCCTTTGCATTGTGGAGTGTCACAGATCCGCTGGCATACCTGTCCAGACTCGGAGCGAACAAGGCAAATGCGGAAAGCCGAATTTCCGTTGTCGTATACAATGCTGTAAAAAATGTCATTTCCTCCACGGATCAGGCAGATGTGATCTCCGGCCGTGACGGAAAGCTGGCAGAGATGATCACGGAAAAGATCGGTTCTTCTCTGGACAGCTACGGAATCAAGGTAAAAAAGGTGGAGACAAAGCTTTTAGACCTCCCGGATTCCAACAAGGAGGCCGTTTACCAGCGTATGATCTCCGAACGCCAGAATATCGCTGCCGGATATATCGCAGACGGTGAGTACCAGTCCAATGTCATCAAGAACAGCACGGATAAAGAGGTCTCCATCATCATTTCCGAGGCCCAGGCCCAGGCAGAGAAGATCCGGGCGGAAGGCGAGGCAGAGTATATGAGGATCCTTTCCGGCGCGTACAATGATGAGGGCAAGGCCGATTACTATAATTATATCCGCAGCCTGGACGCGTTAAAGGCGAGTCTCAAGGGAGATAATAAGACGATCATTCTGGATGAAAATTCAGAGCTTGCGAAGATTCTCCGGGGGAACTATTAAGGAACGGACAGGATAAAACCGCAACAGCGGAAAATTCCTGTGAAGCAGTGATGCCGTGGACCCGGAACGATCCGGACGAAGCAGACCGCTGCGGGACATAACCGTGGTCAAAAAAGACCGGGGATGTCTGATAAATAATGATACGGTAAAGGAGAAGGTTTATGTCAAAAGTAGTTGATTATTTCCTCAAGTATGTAGCATTCGATACGCAGTCCGCAGAGGATGCGGGGACAGTTCCGAGTACGGAAAAACAGTTCGCTCTGGCGAAGCTTCTGTCCGAACAGTTAAAGAATATCGGTGTGAAGGACGTCTCCATGAGTGAGCACGGTTACGTGTACGGAACGATTCCGGCAAACGGGGATTATAACTGCCAGACCGTCGGCTTCCTCGCGCATATGGATACTTCACCGGATTGTCCGGATGAGAATGTCCGTCCACAGCTCGTCAAGCACTACGACGGAAAGGATATCACTTTAAATAAGGCACTCGGTGTAAAGATGACAACAAAGATGTTCCCATTCTTAAAAAAATATGTGGGACAGGATCTGATCACCACCGACGGAACGACGCTGTTAGGCGCAGATGACAAGGCGGGAATTGCCGAGATCATGACCATGGCGGAGACACTCCTGACACATCCGGAGATCCCGCACGGAACCATCAAGATCGCTTTCACACCGGACGAGGAAGTCGGACACGGGGTTGACTTCTTTGATGTTCCCGGCTGGGGCGCAGATGTGGCTTACACCGTTGACGGCGGCGCATGGGGCGAGATGGAATATGAGACCTTCAACGCGGCATCCATGAAGGTTACGATCCATGGAAGCAACATTCATCCGGGCAGCGCGAAGAACAAGATGAAAAACTCGATTCTGATCGGTCTGGAATTCCAGTCGATGCTGCCGGAGAACGAGAAGCCGCAGTATACTGAGAAGTACGAGGGATTTTTCCACTTAAATCACATCGGCGGAAACGTGGAGAATACGACTCTCCACTACATCGTCCGTGACCATGATATGACGCGGTTTGAGGAGAGAAAAGCGCTCGGAAAGAAGATCGGTGAATTCCTGAACGCGAAGTACGGTGAAGGAACGGTCGAGGTGGAGATCGCAGATACCTACTACAATATGGCTGAGAAGATCCGTCCGCATATGTACCTGATGGATGTGGCTGCTGAGGCATTTAAGGAGCTTGGGGTCGAGACTCCGGTGATCAATCCGGTCCGCGGAGGCACGGATGGATCGAGACTTTCCTACATGGGACTTCCATGTCCGAACCTCTGTACCGGCGGACATAACTATCATGGAAAGTATGAGTTCGTCTGCATCCAGTCTATGGAGAAGACCGTGGAGCTGCTTCTTAAGATCGCAGAGAAATTTACGAAGGTTGAGAAGCGGGCATAAGTTGTTTAGATTCGTTAGAGCCGGGCACACGGAATGGTGTGTCCGGTTTTTTAGCCATTATGCATCGGATGAAAAACAAGGTTTTTATTGAATCTGATATCACTTCATGGTATAATCATGCCCGGAAAGGCGGGATAAAAATGATTAATTTGATAAAAAGACGTCTGGACGCGATCCTGCATTGGAATATTTCCTTTGTGGGCGGTTTCCTCGGCGGTTATGCAATCCTTTCCCATGCCGGAGTCTTCGGCTCCGCACAGACGGGAAACCTGATGGAGATGGCTTCGAACGTCCGATTTATGGAATGGGAGGAATTGGGACTCCGTTTGCTGGCGATGGTGATCTTCGCCTGCGGTGTGATCGCCTCCTATTTGCTGACAAACTATACAAACTTACATATGCGGAAGCTGGCGATCTGGGTGGATGCGGTCGGTCTTGGACTTACGGCCCTGCTGCCGGATTGGTTCGCGCCGATTGCGGGTGTTTACCCGATCTTTTTCTGTTCAGCATTCCAGTGGGGTGTATATTCCGGCGCAGATGGTTTCAACAGCGCGACGGTCTTCATCACAAACAACTTCAAACAATCCGTCCTCGGCTGGACGCAGTATGCGTTGACGAAAGATAAAGAATTTAAGAGAAAAGCGGTGCTCTACAGCAACACGGTACTTATGTTCTTCCTCGGCGCTCTCCTCGGTGTCACCGGTGTAGCGGCCTTCGGCAACGCCCTCGGTGCATGTGTAGGTTTTATTCCCCTTGCTGTCGCCCGGATCTTTATCGGCATCGGTGAACTTCCGGTAGAAGATGAGACTCCGGAGGAGACAGAGGAAGAGGCGGAAGAGATGCTGGAAGAGGCGAAGATTCTGGAGAAGGAAGAGAAGAAGAGAATTTAAAAATTGTATATTTGATGAATGGGAATGGGCAGTTGATTCAGGGATGGGTCGGCTGCCTGTTTTGTATAACGGGAAATGCCGAGAAATTTACCGAACTGTTTGAAAAATAGAAGAGCTGTTGCTTTTTTTGCATTTTTTCGTTTTTCACATTTATTCTACTGGATTTTGGGACAGAGGGTATGTATAATAAATCTGTAACAGAATGTTTCCAAAGGTCTGTGCCAGAAAGTGCACATCTGAGGACCGATTTGATTTGAGACAGGCAAAAGGGAATAATGCATGAAAAATAGAAACAGAGGATTTACCCTTGCAGAGCTGTTGATTGTGGTTGCAATTGTCGGTGTTCTTTTGGCAATTTCTATTCCGATTTTCAACAAAAATCTGGAAAGCAGCCGGGAGTCAGTGGATCTTTCCAATGTCCGCTCTGCATATTCGGAGGTTATGGCCGCTGTGATATCTGAGGATGACGAACATGCGGTCAAGGTCGTTCCGTTAAAACAAAAAATTGAAAAATGGCAGTCGAAGGATCCGGTTACGATCGCCGGTATCACACATTCTAACAATGAGGGAGATACGGCTAATTGGATCGGTTATCCGGTTGCAGGAGGAGAATGTGAGGTTTCCTACCAGACCGGCGTCGGTGTGATCTTAAACTGGAAAGGAAGCACGGTGAAGCCTGATGCTCCATACCCATTCAATATCAACTGTGATCTGCAAAAGCCGCTGCTTGACAGCAAGATATTAGAGAGGCCGGAGTTGATCAGAAATTTTAATTTTGAAATTGATTCCAGATGCAACACCGGTTCCCAGCTCGTTGCAGCAATTATGACTGAAGTGGAAAAGGATCCGGATAATCTGCTGAATTACGGAACCTGGGCTTATCTTGGAAAGGGAGGAACCAAGCAAAAGGAAGAAAAGCGGTATTTATTCTGGACGTCGGTCGATACGAACGCTGTTGGTGCGGGAAAAGAGATTCCGGTGATCATCAGCACCGGGGATGGACGATATTATGTTTCTAAGACAACAACAGCTACGAGGCGATCGGGAAGCAAAAGTTACGTGGCGATCGCAGATCATTTGACACCGGACGGTTATGTGGTGTGCACGGAGAATGGAACAAAATATCAAGATCTGAAAGAGGCGTATGATGCTTATACCAAGCTGGTTACGACCGGAGCCTACCAGGATTATAAGGATACGCTCCCTAAAAAGTAAAACCAGGATCATTTTTGAAAACCATCATATCCAGTGGCGCATGAACTGGTCCGTCTGCCATTGCTCTTACGCGGACTCCCGCAGCAGCTGGATCAGCTCCTCCATCGCCGGAATGGTCTGTTTTCCTTTCAACGTAACGATGGAATAGCTGGTAGTATCAGCTGGATTTCCGATCCGGAAGCAGCGGACAGGCTTGGGATAGTGGAAATGCTTCATATACTGGTAAAAGTTGAAGGCGATCCCATAGCCTTCTGCTGCGAGCTGACAGGAAGATTCAAGATTCTCAAGGAGAAAGACCTGTCCCGGTTCGGCGTGATCATAAGCGATGGCAAGGTCTGTGTAGTGTCTGGAGGACTGATCCGGCTTTTGTAGGATAAAACGTTCCCCGTTAAATTGTTTGAGATCGATCCTCGGACATGGATCTTTCCGGCTTTTCTTTGCTGCGCTGGCGCACAGTGGGTGCTCGGCGGAGACAACAGCGACCATATAGTCCTCATAGAGAGGGCAGTATTCCAGCAGCGGATGGCTGGAGGATTCGTTGACAATGGCAAAATCAAGCTCTCCGGCAAGCAGGTGCCGGATCATCTGCTCAGTGGATTCCTCATATGGGATCAGCTTCACGTCCGGGTAGCGGGCGGAAAAGACAGGCAGTGCCTTCGCAAGAAGATAAAGTGTCCTTCTGGGATGGATTCCGAAACGGATCGTTCCGGAAGAGCCGCCCAGGTATTTTTGAAGCTCATTTTCATAATGGGCTTCTATTTTTATCATTTCTTTTGCATGTTCCAAATAGATCTTTCCGGCCTCGGTTGGGACAAACTGTTTCCCGATCCGGTCAAAAAATTTTGTTCCGGTGCGTTCTTCGAGATTCCCTAAAAATATGCTGAGGGCAGGCGGAGAGATGTGCAGGGCCTGAGCCGCATCCTTAATTCCCCTGTGTTTTTCAATTTCAAGCATATAGAGCTGTTCCCGCATATCCATGGTGTTTTCGCTGGTCCTTTCCCTGAATAAATATTTGTAATTTCGCATAAAAATAAACAATATTAAATAAAACAATAAAAATATTAAACTTGCTTTAATTTTATATCTTGATTATAGTCTAAGAAAGAATACAAATCAAGGAAGGATTGGAAGTATGAAATCATTAAAAGAAAAAAAGCCTTTTCAGGCGCCGCACACATTTGTGATCCTTGTAGCGCTGATCCTTCTGGCAGTCGCAGCCACCTATGTTGTGCCTGCCGGAGAGTATACCCGGTACACGGATGAGGCAACAAACAGAACGCTGGTGGAAGCGGGGAGCTTCCATTATGTCGAATCTCATCCGGTCAGCTTTTTAGCCGTTCCGGCACTGATCTACAGGGCGATCGTAAAGGCAGCAAGCACAGTTACGTTTATCCTTATCATCGGCGGATCCTTTGAGATCATCACATCCACAGGGATCCTCACAGTTCTCTGTAAGAAGATGGCGAAAGCCTTCCGCGGCCGTGAGTATTTTGTGATCCCTGCATTTCTGTTGTTATTCTCTGTTTTTGGAACAACGATGGGAATGTCCGCTGAGGTCATGATCTTTGTGCCGATCGGAATTGCCCTTGCGGCATCTCTGGGGCTTGACAAGGTGACAGGTACCGCGATGATCGCTATGGGCGCTGCATCCGGATTTACAGCCGGAATCCTGAATCCCTTCAATGTCGGTGTTGCGCAGGATATTGCGGAGATCCCGATGTTTTCCGGTATGGGTTACCGCATTTTTATTCTCGGAGTTCTTCTGGTGATCGATACGGTCTACATTACCTGGTACGCAAAGCGCGTGAAAGCGGACCCGACAAAGAGTATCATTTACGGAGAGCCGGATGATCAGGAATTTGTTTTCGATGATACAGAAGAAGCGATGACCCTGACCCATGGCCTGACTCTGGCGGTGATCGTAGCAGGCTTTGCAGTCCTGATCTATGGACTCAGTAAGCTAGGCTGGTATTTTGAGGAGATGTCTGCGATCTTCATTGCGATGGGTGTGCTCTGCGGTATCGTGAACCGCTATAGCCCAAACAAGATCGCCGCTACGTTCGGAAACGGAGCGAAGGGAATCGTTGTGGGAGCTTTGATCGTCGGTATTGCCCGCGGTGTTGAGCTTGCTTTATCAGACGCAATGATCCTTGACACCATCGTCCATGCGATCGCAAGTATCGTAAATATTCTTCCGCAGTCCTTAAAAGCCATCGGAATGTTCCTTGCACAGTCACTTGTCAACTGTGTGATCACCTCCGGTACCGGACAGGCTGCGGTTACCATGCCGCTTATGGTACCGGTTGCAGATCTGATCGGTATCACAAGACAGACAGCCGTTCTTGCGTTCCAGCTCGGAGACGGATTTTCAAACTCTGTTCTTCCGACATCCTCCGCGCTGATGGGCTATCTCGTCGTTTCGAAGATCTCGTATGTAAAATGGTTAAAATTCATGATGCCGTTATTCCTGATCTGGACATTCTTCGGATGTCTGTTCATGCTTGGGGCACTCATGATCGGCTATTAAAGCGGAGGAAAAGAGAACATGCAGGATTTTGAAGTGAAGGAGCGCTTAAGAGAACATCTGGAATACCTTTGTTCGTTCGACAAGCTTTCCGGTGAACCCGAGGCGTATCGCGCAGTCGAGTATATTCTTGATGTATTGGAGAAATCCGGGATCTCCTGCCATGAGGAGGATTTTCCGGCGTATCTGAGCAATCCGGTGAGCAGTGTCCTTATCGCAGATGGTGAGGAGTTCCCATGCCGTCCAAGGTCTTTCTCGGAGAGCACAAAAGAAATGATTGAGGTCCCACTGATCTACGATCCCGGAACAAAAACGGAGGTCTCCCTTTCGGAGCAGAAGCGTTTTATGGAAACAGTTGCCGGAAAGCTTGTCCTCGGGTATGGGTTTGATGAGCGTTACGCAAAATTGCTGGAGCAGTATGGAGCGGCCGGGTGGATCCAGATCTGGACTTCCGACGAGGACGCGGTCCATGAGGACACGGTAAGTCCTGTCTGGGGAACTCCGGATATGGATTCGTCTCTGTTCCAGTTACGAATGCCGGTGGTCGCCGTCTCGAAGCCTTGCGGGGAGAAACTGATCCGGAAGCTGAAAACATATGAGGCAGAAGGAAAACAGCTTTTTGCGCAGCTTTCCAGCGAGGTGGACACATGCGTAAAAAACGTTGCGCTGCCGATTGCCGAGATCCCCGGAAAGAGCAGGGATTTTGTCCTGCTCTCCGGTCACTATGATACCTGGTACCGCGGCGCTTTTGACAACTGCACGGCAAATGCGCTGGCTCTGGAGCTTGCGCGTTATATGAAGGAACATCAGGATGAGCTGTTCTATTCCCTGCGGATCGCCTGGTGGCCGGGACATTCCAACGGACGCTATATGGGATCCACCTGGTATTGTGATCATCACTGGGATGAGCTTGAGGAGCACTGTATCGCCCACCTGAATCTTGATCTTCTGGGATCAAAAGGAGCAGACCATACCCTTGCGATCCGGACAGCGGGGCTTGAGGGTGAGGAATGGCTGAAAGAGCAGGTACGGAAGGTGGATCCGGCGGCTGAAATGATATTTGGCCGTATCGGGCGAGGAGCGGACCAGTCGCTCTGGGGCGCTGAGATCCCATATCACATCAATCCCCGTTATGAGGCGAAAAAAGAACGAAAACACTCGGATGCTCCCGGCCCCGGCGTGTACTGGTGGCATACGATCGACGATACCTTTGACAAGATCGATTTTGACGGGCTTTTGCGGGACGGAAGAGTCGTGGGCGTTCTGCTGTATGAACTCCTCTCGAAGGAGAAGCTTCCTGCCGATTATCGCGGCTATGCAAGGACCTGGCTCCCATACTTTGAAACGTTGAAAAATTCAGAAGAGCATGAACAGGCGGCTGATGAGATCGAAACGCTTCTGAAAGAGGTTCTTGATCGTTGTGAAACGCTTGAACATATATGGGGAACGGAGAAGATCGAAGAACACAACCGCCTTTGCCGTCTTGTCGGAGGAGTTTTCAGCCGTCTTATGCACTCCACAGGCTCCGCGTATGAACAGGATACTTCTTTTGCGTATGGTCCGCTGCAGCTCCTTAAAGCTTCCGCGAAGTCGCTTCCGGAAAACAGCCCCGCGGATTGGAACCTGTTCTATCAGACGACGTTCGTGAGACAAAGAAACCGGATGGTGACGGAGCTTAGAAAGCTGCTGAAAGAGATTGATCTGGAATTCAGGAATGGATCGGACCGCTTTGGATCTTCACGAAATTGTGACAGGAGAATGGAATATGAATAAAGAAACAATAAAACAGGCCGTTGCGCCTTACATGGCAGAGCTTACCCAAATGGCAGACAGGATGTATGATCTGGCGGAGCCGGGGCTTGAGGAAGTTCGCTCCAGTGCGATCCTTACAGATTATCTGGAAAAAAAGGGATTTCAGATCGAGCGTGGGATCGCGGGTCTTCCGACGGCATTCCGTGCGGTCTATGAACAGGGAAACGGAGGACCTTCCTTTGGATTTCTGGCAGAGTACGACGCGCTGAAAGGGATCGGTCATGCCTGCGGTCATCACATGCAGGGACCGTCTGTGATCGGAGCTGCCCTGGCACTTCGGGATCTCTGTAAGGATCAGCCCTATAAGATCGTGATCTACGGAACACCGGCGGAGGAGACGGTCGGCGGAAAGATTATTATGAAGGAGAAAGGGTGCTTTCAGGATATCGATCTTGCGCTCATGATGCATGCAGCTCCCAATACCTGCGTCGATGTCCGCTGTATGGCCCTTGAGTGCTTTTACGTTACCTTCCATGGGGTAGAGGCCCATGCCGCCATGAGCCCGCATAAGGGGAAGAGCGCCTTTGATGCCGCGCTTCTTTCCTTTCAGGGGATCGAGTTTATGAGGGAGCATGTTCTTGAGGATTCCAGAATGCATTACACGATCCTTGACGCCGGCGGTCCATCGAACATCGTTCCGGGAACGGCAAAGGCAGAGTATACACTTCGCTCTTATAGTACGGATTACTTGGAGAAGGTCATCGTTCCGAGATTTCAGGACATCATAAAGGGTGCGTGCCTGATGACGGGAACGACCTGTGAGACAGAGAGAAGCTATCCGTTTCAGGCAAAGATCCCGTGCCTGACCCTGAATGACCTGATCATGGAAAACGCCAGAAAATTTGAGGCACCACAGCTCGCCGGACCGCGTGAAAAGACAGGCTCCACGGACTTTGGAAATGTTATGTATGATGTGCCCGGATGCTGCATCCGCACAGCATTTGTGCCGGAGGGGACCGCGGCGCATTCGCAGGAATATCTTGATGCGGGAAAGACGGAGCGGGCCCATGAAGCGATCCGGTCCGGTTCGGAGATCCTTGCGGGAACATGCATTGACATGATTGAAAGACCAGAGCTTTTGGAACAGATCAAAGAGGAGTTTCGGAAGCGGAAACAGGAAGAAACTGCAAAAATATGACAAAATTGTCATTTTCCAGTCATGAACAATTAAACTGCTGTCTGTAAAATATGAATCTGTAAGGAATTTAACAAATATCCAGAAAGGAAGATGATTATGACAGCAGCTATTGGTTTTCTGATGATCATCGCGATCGTAGCACTGCTCTTAAAGGGCAAAATGTCTCCGATCGTGGTACTTGCGGTGATTCCGGTCATTGCAGCTCTGATTCTCGGCTTCTCCCCGGTAGAGGTCATGGACTTCATTGCGGATGGAATCAAAACCACCACAAGCAATGGTATTTTATTTATCTTTTCAGTAATTTATTTTGGTGTTCTGGCAGACACCGGACTCTTTGATGTTATCGTAGGCTGGCTGGTTAAAAAAGCCGGCAACAATGTGATTGCGGTCACTGTAGTTACAGCGCTGATCGCAACGATCGCTCATCTGGACGGTACTACAGCTGTCACTGTTCTCATTACGATCCCGGCAATGTACCCGGTATATAAGAAGATGAACATTGACTCCCGTATCCTTCTCTGCCTGACAGGTGCCTGCATGGGTGTTATGAACCTGCTTCCGTGGGGTGGTCCGACAGCGAGAGCGGCTACTGTACTCGCTATGGATGCCACTGAGTTATGGCACATGTTGATCCCGCTTCAGGTTGTCGGCCTGATGATGAACATCGTTCTTGCTGTACTTCTCGGCATGTTAGCAATCAAGCATGGTGCCGGCGTAGGAAAGGGCGTAGAGGTAGAGTCCGATGAGAAAGCGAAGAAAGAGGCGGCTGATTTAAGAAAATCCAACGCTTACCTGATCTTCAACTTCTTACTTACTGTAGGTGTGATTGCCCTGTTATCCACAGGTATCGGTAAATCCTATGTAATCTTCATGCTTGGCCTCTGCATCCTTCTGGCTGTCAACTACCCGAACCAGAAGACTCAGGACAAGCTGATCAAGAAGCACGCTCCGGCAGCTCTGATCATTTCCGCAACACTGTTTGCCGCTGGTGCTATGGTAGGTGTCTTCGACGGAACCGGTATGCTGGAAGCAATGGCAAATGCGATCATGGCGATCATTCCGGCAGCTCTTGGAAAGTACGTTCACATTATCTTTGGTATTCTGGCGCTTCCGCTTGGTCTCTGCGTTGGAACAGACGCATACTTCTATGGCATCATGCCGTTAGTTATGCAGGTAGGCGAGACCTATGGAGTGGCTTCCCTGAATACTGCTCTGACTATGCTGATCGGTAAGAACCTTGCGTTAATGGTAAGCCCGTTAGTACCGGCAACATACCTTGCGATCGGTCTGACCGGAACAGAGCTGAAAGATCATATGAAATTCAGCATTCCGCCGTACTACATTATCAGCCTTATCATGCTGGTATTCGGTGTGATTCTTGGCATTGTTGCCATCTAAATGATACATAACGAATGAAAACCCTGTTCTGCAGTACGGATCTTGTACCGCAGAACAGGATTTTTTGTTATAATGAAAGAAAAATGACGCAGGAGAAAGTTTATGAATACAGAGAAAATCCTACTGGTGGACGATGAGCGCGCGATCCGGCTGGCTGTGCGGACCGCCCTGACCCGTGAAGGAATGCAGGTGACGGAGGCAGCCGATGGAAGTGAGGCTCTGGAACTTTTAAAGAAACAACAGTTCCATCTGGTGATTCTGGACGTAATGATGGAACATGTGGGTGGTTATGATGTGCTGCAGGCAATGCGCGCTGCGGGAGACCACACGCCGGTCATGATGCTGTCGGGAAAATCCGATGAGATGGATCAGGTGCTGGGGCTGGGCTTTGGCGCGGACAGTTATCTGACAAAGCCGTTTCATACTGCGATCCTGATCCAGACAGCAAAGGCGCTGATCCGCAGAAGTCAGATCTACAGTCAGGGAGCATCCGGAGACGCCGGGATCCGCAAGGGCCCGTTTGCGGTAGATACCTTAAAGATGGAGTGCTTGAAAAACGGTGAGCCGTTAAATTTTACTGCCAGAGAGATGACCTTGTTCCGGTTCCTGATGGAGCATCCGGGACAGGTATTTACGAAGGAACAGCTTTATACTCAGGTGTGGAATGAGGCAGTGGTGGATGACAATACCATCACCGTCTATGTGAAACGGATCCGGAACAAGATCGAGGATGACCCGAAGCAGCCCCAGTATCTGAAGACGGTGCGTGGAATCGGATATATGCTGAATGTGTAGGGATAAAAAATGGAAGAATTTTTAAATAAAAGGAAATTAAGACTGGTGGCGGTCAGTCTGTTGATCAGTTTATCAGTGGTTGTGATATTTGCGGGTTCCCGGCTTTACAGTCAGTACCGGGAGCAGGTGATCCGGACGGAGGAAAGCCAGCTTTTAACCATGGCGGGAATCGTCGGAAATAACCTCAATTCCTACATGGAACAGCAGCTTGAGGAAATTGACCTGTTTTATTCCCAGGAAGGAATGCCGGAAAATGTCTGGGCGGAGTCTGACGGAATCAATGAGCGGACAGCTTACTTTTTAAAGGAAAATGCAGGGGTCTATAACTGGATTACTGTGACAGAACCGGATGGAACAAAATTCCGGTATGAACCGGGAAAAAATCCGTTTCGGGAAGCTGCGGACGGAGAAGTGAAAGCAGTGGATTCCCAGGACGGAAATCATCCTGCAGAGATCACGGGAAAAGAAATATCAGATCAGACGGGATGGTATGAGCTTTATATTGAGAAGAATGTCCCTGTCGGATCTGAGGTCTATATGCTCACATTTGCCATGGACCTTGGAGCGCTGTATGAGAAGATCGTTGCGCCGGTAAAGATCGGAGAAGCCGGATATTCCAGCGTCAAAGACCAGAATATGAACATCATCATGCATCATGTAAAGAACCAGATCGGTCTTGAAGCGATAGATGGACGTATTGAGAGGTATCCATATCTTGACATGAGCAGCCTGAATGCCTGGATCATGAGGCAGGCAAAAGAGAATTCCGGAACCGGTGTGATCGATACATATGTCTGGGATGATCCTGGATTAAAAAGAGTCCGCCGCGTTGTTGCGTTTCAGGCGATCTCGATCCAGGGAGAACGCTGGATCGTCAATTCCACACTGCCGGTCCATGAACTTTCGGGACCGCTTGAGAGCATGATGACCATGCTGATCGGCGTGATGATCCTGTATATGCTGATCCTTGTGGTGATCATGGTATTCTTCTTGAGAAACCGTTTTCTGGCTGAATCCCAGCAGAAGGAGATCACATATTTAAAGGAGATCAATCACGGAATGGAGATGCTGGTCCAGAAGAACAACGAGATCCGGCATTACCAGCGGATCCAGTCGCTGGGAATGATGGCGAGCCACATTGCACATGAATTCAACAATTATCTGACCCCGGTGCTGATCTATGCGGAGCTTCTTGAGAATGATGAGTCCATTTCTTCCGAGAATCAGGAAATGATCCATGAGATCACGAAGTCGGTGGATCAGGCATCGAATCTGTCGAAAGAACTGCTCGCCTTTTCCAGACAGGATACCGGTGTGCGGCTGGAACCGCTGAACTTTACGGAAGAAGTCGGGAATGCGGTGTCCATCGTGCGGCAGCTTGCCCCGGCGGCGATCACGTTGAAAACAGAGATCGCGAATAAGCCGCTGTATGTTTTAGGACGCAGACGGATGGCGGAACATATTCTGCTGAATCTGAGTAAAAATGCCTTTCAGGCCATGGAAAAGACCGAGAGAAAGGAACTGCTGATCCGGCTGGAGGCAAAAGGGGACGATATGATCTGTCTGCAGGTTTCCGATACCGGCTGCGGAATCGGGGACGATGCCATGCAGAAGATCTTTGAGCCGTTCTACACGACAAAAGGCTCCAGGCAGGGTACCGGACTTGGTCTTTCGGTGGTTCAAAATATGGTAATATCCGTGGGCGGAACGATCCGTGTGGAGAGTAAGGCGGGAGAGGGAACCACATTTATCCTGGAGATCCCGCAGAACAGCACTGAGGTAGAAGATGATGGCCGGAAACGGCTGAAGCATGTCCAAAAGATCGCGATTGTCTCCAGTGAAGAGTCCGCGAAGACATGGAAAGCAGCGGGAACACACAGTCAGAAGACGGTAGATCTGTACGCACACCCGGCGGCCCTTATTGACCGGGTCCAGAAAGATCCGTCAGCCTATGATCTTCTGATCGCGGAGTACACACTGCCGACCATGAACGGAATCGAGCTGTGTGAGGTGGTCCGCCGCATCAATCCGGAGATCCGCCTGATCCTCATCGCGGAACAGGGAGGAGCCGATTTCGAATGGTATCTGAACAACGGTATGATCGACCGGTTTATGCTGAAAGCTGAGTTCGCGGAGGAATTTGCGGAGATGTTTGAGGGGTAAACCGAGAATAATCCCTTGCGGAAAACAGGAAAATAACGTATAATGGTGCGGATTGACTGCGTTTTTGCGGGTTCTCGTATCCGCAATAGGATAGATAGAAACAGCAAACTTTAAATAAGACAGGAAAAACAGGTATTTATGAGAAAATTAGCATTACCAGAAGAGATACTCTTAAGTATCCAGCAGCCCGCCCGCTACATCGGCGGCGAGGTGAACATGGTGAAGAAAGATCCGTCCACTGTGGACATTCGGTTTGCCATGTGTTTCCCGGACGTGTATGACATCGGTATGTCCCATCTGGGAATCCAGATCCTTTATGACATGTTTAACAAGTACGAGGACGTATACTGTGAGCGTGTGTACTCCCCGTGGACGGATCTCGACAAGGTCATGAGAGAGAAACATATCCCGTTATTTGCCCTTGAGTCCCAGGACCCGGTGAGGGAGTTTGATTTCCTTGGAATCACGCTTCAGTACGAGATGTGCTATACAAATATTTTACAGGTGCTGGATCTTTCCGGAATTCCGCTTCACGCGGAGGATAGAACCTGGGATGACCCGATCGTCATCGGCGGCGGTCCGTGCTCCTACAACCCGGAGCCGATCGCGGTGTTCTTTGATATGTTTTATATCGGAGAGGGCGAGATCGTTTACCGGAAGCTTCTTGATCTCTACAAGGAGTCTAAGAAGAACGGGGATTCCAGACAGGAGTTTTTAAGAAAAGCAGCGGGAATTCCGGGAATCTATGTACCGTCCTTATACGAAGTGACATATGAGGAAGACGGCACGATCAGGAGTTTTCTGCCGACAGCACCTGGCGTGCCGGAGAAGGTGGAAAAGCAGCTGGTCATGGATATGACAGAGTCTGTCTACCCGGAGAAACCGCTGGTTCCGTTTATCAAGGCGACCCAGGACCGTGTAGTTCTTGAGATCATGCGCGGCTGTATCCGTGGCTGCCGTTTCTGCCAGGCGGGAATGATCTACCGTCCGGTCCGCGAGAAGAATGTAGAGCATTTAAAAGAGCTGGCTTATAAAATGTTAAAGAATACGGGACATGAGGAGATCTCCTTAAGCTCCTTAAGCTCCAGTGACTACAGAAGCCTCGAGGAGCTCGTGACATTCCTGATCGATACCTTCCACGGCAAAGGCGTCAATGTCTCCCTGCCGTCCCTGCGTATTGACGCTTTCTCCCTTGACGTTATGAGCAAGGTCCAGGATGTCAAGAAGAGCAGCCTGACCTTCGCTCCGGAGGCGGGTTCCCAGAGACTGAGAAATGTTATCAATAAGGGACTGACAGAGGAAGATATCATAAACGGTTCGTCTCTGGCGTTCCAGGGTGGATGGAATCGTGTAAAGCTGTATTTCATGCTGGGTCTTCCGACTGAGACCGTGGAGGACATGGAGGGAATCGCCCTGCTTTCCGAGAAAATCGCGGAGAAGTACTACGAGATCCCGAAGGATAAGAGAAACGGCAAGGTACAGGTCGTTGCGAGTACGTCCTTCTTTGTTCCGAAGCCATTTACCCCGTTCCAGTGGGCGCAGATGAGTACAAAAGAGGAATTTCTCGGAAAGGCCCGCATCGTAAACCACAAGATGCACGAGATGCTGAACCACAAGAGCTTAAAATATAATTGGCATGAGGCGGACGTGACTGTCCTCGAGGGCGTTCTTGCCCGTGGAGACCGGAAGGTCGCTGCTGTCATTGAGGAGGCCTACAGACAGGGCGCGCTCTATGATGCATGGTCTGAGAGCTTTCACAATGAGATCTGGATGAATGCCTTTGAGACATGCGGCGTGGACATCGATTTCTATACGACGAGAGCACGCTCCCTCGATGAGGTATTCCCGTGGGATTTCATCGACACAGGTGTGACAAAGGAATTCTTAAAGAGAGAGTGGATCAACGCCACAAAAGAGACTGTCACCCCGAACTGCAGAATGCGCTGTTCCGGCTGCGGTGTGAGAAGATTTGGAGGAGGTGTCTGTTATGAAGATCAGAATTAAGTTTTCCAAGCAGGGAGCCATGAAGTTCATCGGACATCTCGACACGATGCGCTATTTCCAGAAAGCCATGCGCCGCGCAGATGTGGATATCCGCTATTCCGAGGGTTTCTCCCCGCACCAGATCATGTCCTTTGCGGCACCGCTCGGCGTGGGCCTCACCGGAAGCGGCGAGTACCTGGACATTGAAGTGCTGTCCACGGACTCTTCCGCGGAGATGGTGAAGCGGCTGAACGACACGATGGTGGAAGGCGTTGAGGTATTGAGCTACCGGAAACTGCCGGATGACGCGGAAAATGCCATGTCCATCGTTGCGGCATGTGATTATACCATCGTCCTGAGAGAAGATTACGAGAACGGACTTTCCATGACAGCGGAAGAATTCTACAACGGAATTCTTGATTTCATCGAAAACGGAAACCTGAATATCGTGAAAAAGACGAAAAAGGGTGAGAAGGAGATGGACTTAAAGCCTCTGATCTACGAGGCACACCGCGGGGCGGACGGAAACGGACTCTTCCTGCAGCTTTCTTCCGGAAGTGCGGCAAATGTAAAGCCGGAGCTGGTCCTCGAGGCATACTGTAGGTCTCTGGGAAAAGAGTATCCGCAGTTTGCGTTCCGCATCAACCGTGAGGAAGTTTACGCGGACGCGGGAGAACATGACTTTGTGACTCTGGAATCCTTCGGAGAAGAAATTGGAGAACATGTTGGATAAACTGATCATTACAGCACTGCGCGGGAAAACTGCCGCAGTGCTTTTTAAAAATGGACATGCGGTTCAGATCGACTTTGAACCTGAGGCGGCGGAGGAAGAGACCGGCGTTATCTTTGTCGGGAAAGTAAAGAATATTTCAAAGAACATCAATGCGGCATTTGTAGAGTACCGTCCGGGTGTCAATGGTTTTTACAGCCTGAAGGAAAATGCGCGCCCGATCTACGCGGATGGAAAGACGGAACATGGACCGCTGAAAGCCGGAGACGAGATCCAGGTGCAGGTGGAACGGTCTGCGGTGAAGACGAAGGACGCGGTGCTCACCTCGAATCTTACTCTGACAGGGCAGACGGCGGTTCTGAGTGCCGGGAAAAGCTCCCTTGGCATTTCCGCGAAGATTCGGAATAAGGAATGGCGGGATGCAGTAAAACGACGCTGGGAAGAGACAGAACACGGAGACTGCGGCCTTGTTGTCAGGACGAACGGAGAGGCGGCTGGGATCGATAAGGTGTTTGAGGAGTTTGCAGCGCTTTATGAGCGGTATCTGGCGATCTGTAAGGCGGCGGTGAGCCGAACCTGTTACAGCGTGCTGTATCGGCCGGAGAGCTTTGCGGTTCGTGCGGTACGGGATCTGAAGATCAGTGATGGACTGGAAGTTGTCACGGATCTGCCGGAAGTTTATAAAGAACTGCAGGATGCATTAGGGATTACAGACAGCAGGGAAGCGGAGAATTCCGGGACAGCAGCGGATTCTGAGGCAGCAGAAAGTTCTGCAGCAATATCGGATTCTGCAGCGGTTGATTCTGCGGAGAGGGCATATTCCATGGCAGCAGGAATGCCATCGCTCAGACTTTATACGGATGATTTCCCACTCACAGCTCTCTACCATCTGGAGACGATCCTGTCCCAGGCACTCTCAAAGACAGTCTGGTTAAAGTCTGGCGGAAATCTCGTGATCGAACCCACAGAGGCGCTCACGGTCATCGACGTGAATACGGCTAAGAATGTTTCAAAAAAGACGTCCGAAGAGACATACCTGAAGACAAATCTGGAAGCGGCAGAGGAGATCGCTGTCCAGCTCCGTCTCCGGAATCTCTCGGGGATCATTATTGTGGACTTTATTGATATGAAGGAAGAGGAGAGCCGGAAGACACTTCTCGCAGCACTGCGGCGCGCTGTCACGGCAGACCCGGTGAAGACCATACTTGTAGATATGACACCACTTGGTCTTGTGGAACTCACGAGAAAGAAGATCCGCAGACCACTGCATGAGCAGATGCGGTGAGTCAGGGAAAAAGGACTGCCGGGTACGGAAGAGCCGGATAAACAGGTCCGGAGAACGGACGCAGGAAACGTTACCGTTCAGCCATAACGAAAAATATCGAAATTGCAAAAAAATGCTTGACAATACAAGCACTGTTTGTTATAGTTTTATAGTGTGCCGCACAGTGAGGTTTTCAAGGATTCCGTGATGGAAGACACCATAACTGGCGAGTAATGATAATAGGAGGTGCAATATGTACGCGATTATTGCAACTGGCGGTAAGCAGTATAGAGTAGCCGAGGGCGACAGCATCAAGATCGAGAGAATCGACGCAGAGGTTGGTTCTGCAGTAACTTTTGATCAGGTTCTTGCTGTTAACAACGGAGAGCTTACAATCGGATGCCCGACCGTTGACGGTGCAACAGTATCTGCAACAGTAGAGAAAGTTGGCAAGGGCAAAAAAGTTATCGTTTACAAGTATAAGCGTAAATCTGGCTACCATAAGAAAAATGGTCACAGACAGCTTTATACTCAGGTTAAGATTGAAAAGATCAATGCTTAATTAAGATTATGATTCAGGTAAATATCCTGCGTGACAGGAACGAAGTAGTAAAGGGAATCGATATCAATGGTCATGCTGGCTATGCAGAATACGGACAGGACGTGATTTGTGCTGCTGTTTCTGCACTGGCTCTCAACATGGCAAACTCCGTTGAAACATTTACGGACGACCACTTCGAAGGAAGTGTGGGGGAAGACGGCGGAAGCTTTTCTTTTTCCTTCCCGGACAAAATAAGTTCTGAGTCGCAGCTCCTCATGAAATCCCTGATTCTCGGACTCGAAAATATCCGGGATGAATATGGAGCAGAATATATCAAATTTCGATTCAGGGAGGTGTAACGATATGTTTAAGATGAACCTTCAGTTATTTGCTCATAAGAAAGGTGTTGGTTCCACAAAGAACGGACGTGATTCTGAGTCCAAACGCCTTGGAGCTAAGAGAGCAGACGGACAGTTCGTATTAGCTGGCAACATCCTTTACAGACAGCGCGGAACAAAGATTCACCCGGGTCTCAACGTAGGCATCGGCGGTGATGATACTTTATTCGCTAAAGTTGACGGTGTTGTTAAGTTTGAGAGAAAGGGCAGAGACAAGAAACAGGTTTCTGTATATCCTCAGGCAATCAACGAATAATAACGATGAGCTCCATACTGGATGGTATGGAGCTTTTTTAAGATTTATGTGTAACAGTGAGACTTTGGATTCATGAAAAGAATAAGAAGCGGCACTGTTATATTTTTTAATTTTATTGAGAGGACGGTTTTCCATGTTTACAGACAGTGCAAAAGTATATATCAGATCAGGAAACGGCGGAAACGGACATGTGAGCTTCCGGCGTGAACTGTATGTTCCGAATGGAGGACCTGACGGCGGTGACGGCGGAAGAGGCGGAGACATCATCTTTGAAGTGGATGATGGACTGAACACGCTTGTAGATTTCCGTCATGTAAGAAAGTATGCGGCCGAAAATGGCGAAGAGGGCGGAAAACGCCGCTGCCACGGCGCTGACGGAAAGGACCTGATCGTTAAGGTTCCGGAAGGTACTGTCGTTAAGGACCTGGAAACCGGTAAGGTTATCACAGACATGTCCGGCGAAAACCGCCGGGAAGTGATCTTAAAGGGCGGTAAAGGCGGTCTTGGAAACATGCATTTTGCGACAGCAACCATGCAGGTACCGAAATATGCCCAGCCGGGACAGCCGGGGCAGGAGCTCTGGGTACAGTTAGAGCTGAAGGTGATCGCGGATGTGGGACTCGTAGGTTTCCCGAACGTCGGAAAATCCACCCTGTTATCCCGTGTTTCCAACGCAAGACCGAAGATCGCGAACTATCATTTCACGACTTTGAACCCGCATCTCGGCGTAGTTAATTTAGGTGACGGCAACAGCTTTGTAATGGCGGATATCCCTGGCCTGATTGAGGGTGCGTCTGAGGGAGCCGGCCTTGGACATGAGTTCCTTCGCCATATCGAGCGCACGAAAGTCCTGCTTCATGTGGTAGACGCAGCTTCCGTTGAGGGACGTGACCCGATCGCGGATGTCCATGCGATCATGGACGAGCTTTCCGCTTATAATCCGGAGCTCTTAAAGCTGCCGCAGGCTATCGCAGCCAATAAGCTGGATGCGGTTTATGATGAAGGGGCGGATCCGCTCGCAGACTTAAAGAAAGAGTTCGAGCCGATGGGAATTCCGGTATTTGGAATTTCTGCTGTCAGCGGCGAGGGCGTAAATGACCTTCTCTACTATCTCTATGATGTGATCAGGAAGACAGACCGCACGCCGAAGATCTTCGAGAAAGAATTCGAGATCGAGTATGTGGGTGATCGTTCGCTTCCTTATACTGTTGAGAAGGATGAAGAGGGCATCTATGTGGTTGAGGGGCCGAGAATCGAGAAGATGCTTGGTTACACGAACCTTGATTCTGAGAAGGGCTTTGATTTCTTCCAGAAATTCTTAAAGCAGTCCGGAATCCTTGCCGATCTTGAAAAGGCGGGAATTCAGGAAGGCGATACGGTCCGCATGTACGGACTCGTATTTGATTACTATAAATAATGCATCGGATTTCCTCCGGGCTTCCGTATGAATGCCCGGAGACCATGCTTTTCCATATATGAAAAGGAGTTACTATGACCAGCAAACAGCGTTCCTATTTAAAGGGACTTGCAATGACAATGGATGCCGTTTTACAGATCGGCAAGTCCAGCCTCACACCGGAGATCACCAAATCCGTTGAGGAAGCATTAAACGTGAGAGAATTGATTAAGATCCATGTTCTGAAGAACTGCGCGGATGACGGAAAAGACCTTGCGCAGATCCTTGCAGAGCGCACCCATTCCGAGGTTGTACAGGTCATCGGAAAGATGATCGTTCTGTATAAGCCGGCGAAGGAAGAAAAGGACAGAAAGATCGTTCTTCCGTAAACAGTGTGACGATCGCGGCAATCCGGGAAAGTTTGACGTCCGGATTATGCGCGGGCAAAGGGGGGATACGATGAGACGCATCGGTATTCTTGGGGGAACATTTGATCCGGTCCACAACGGTCACCTGCTTCTTGGGGAACAGGCATACCGGGAGTATGGACTGGATGAGATCTGGTTTATGCCGTCCCATGTTCCGCCGCACAAAAAAGATCATCTTATCACGGATGGGGCGGCGCGTATCAGGATGCTGGAGCTTGCCACGGAATCAATTCCGTATTTTACTGTCTCTGATTTCGAGATGGGACGGGAAGGGAACACCTACACGGCACAGACTCTGGCGCTCTTAAAAGAGACATATCCGGATATGGAGGTTTATTTTATCATAGGGGCAGATTCCCTGTACCAGTTGGAATCCTGGTATCATCCGGAACAGGTGATGGCGCAGGCTGTGCTTCTGGTATCCGGAAGAACCTACGAGGACAGTGGTGTGCCGCTTGAGGATAAGGTTGCTTACTTCAATGAGAAGTACAACGCGGACATCCGGATCCTTCATAATCCGAAGATCGACGTGGCATCCGCGGATATCCGGAAAAAAGCTGCAGAAGGCAGGGATCTTTCAAAAGACATGCCGGCGGCCGTGGCGGAGTATATCAGGGAGACAGGCCTGTATCTGGCAAAATAGTCTGCCTGACATTCCGGTATCAGGACGGCGCCTCGGACGCGGGAAAAGAACATGCGGAAATCAGAAAGAAGATTCATTATGGATAGTCGTGTACCTGAAATCAGAAAACATTTAAAGAAAAAACTCGATGCGTACCGCTATGAGCATACGCTTGGTGTGGAGTTTACCTGCCAGGCACTTGCGATGCGATATGGGTACGATCTTGATAAAGCCGATCTTGCGGGACTCCTGCATGACTCGGCAAAGCGTTTTGAGGATCCAGTCATGCTCCAAAAATGTCTGGACCGCAATATTCCGGTGACTGCTGAGGAAGAGAGGGATCCATCCCTGCTTCACGCAAAACTCGGGGCATGGATGGCGGAACATAAATACGGGGTGGATGATCCGGAGATCTTAAGCGCGATCACCTGCCATACGACGGGAAAGCCGGGCATGAGCCTGCTCGACAAGATCCTCTATGTGGCAGATTACATTGAACCGAGACGATCCAAGGCGGCCAACCTTACGGCTATGCGGAAGCTTGCGTTCATCGATCTTGACGAGGCGTGCCTCGAGATCATGGAGAGCATTCTCGTATATTTAAAAAGTACGGGTTGCCAGATCGATCCGATGACAGAGGCGGCGTGTGAGGATATGCGCCGTGCCGTTTCGGAAAGGAAGAAAGAGACAGCCGGAGAGGCATCAGCCGTGACCGGAATAACCCATCAGGACAAGGAGGAACAATCAGTTGAATCAGTCAAAAGAAATGGTAAAGCTTGCAGTCGAGGCTTTGGAAGAGAAAAAAGGCGAAGACGTAAAAATTATTGACATTGAGGGCGTTTCCGTGATTGCGGATTACTTCGTTCTCGCAAGCGCTTCCAATGCAAACCAGACACAGGCTTTAGTTGATAATGTAGAAGAAAAGCTTTTTAAAGCCGGTTATGAGTGTCATCAGAAAGAGGGAAGCATGAGCTCCACGTGGGTCCTCATGGATTACGGCGATGTGATCGTACACGTATTCTCCAAAGAAGACCGTCTTTTCTATGATTTAGAGAGGATCTGGAGAGACGGAAAGATTGTGGAGTCTGTGGACGAGCTGTAAAAAATATTTGTTTAATTCCTTTTATTTCGCGAACATTCCCTCTAATCGCGAACAAGGGGTAAAAAAGTGTAAAAAATTCCTTTTATATCACGAACAGAAAGGGAAAAACCTGCGAATGGTTTTTCCCTTTTATCGCGAATAAGAGATAAAAACTTGAAATCTGTGTTTTCCCATCTATCGCGAACAAGGCTGATAAAGTGTTTAGAATTTATTGAACTACAAGCCCCTTGCTACATTTCTGCAGCAAGGAGCGTTTTGGCATATCTTTATTTTTTCATCAGTGCTGTGCCAGTGTGCCATGCTTGACCGACTTTCTCACCGATGGCATAGTAGCCGTTGCGGAACTGATCGAATACAAAGGCATTCAGCTTTGTGGCATCGACCTTGCCTGTTTCGTCCAACACAGACTCGTCTGCCAGCACCCCGACAATTTCACCGATGACATGATGACCATATACTTCCATCTTGTCGTCAACGACTTTGCACTCCAGTGTCAGTGGAAATTCCTGCACAATGGGAGCGTCTACCTTTTCACTTTTTACAGCGGTTAAGCCACTTCGCTCGAACTTGTCCGGCATCTTGTTCCCCGTGGCAATGCCAAAGAAATCGGCGGCTTCGATATGGGGAATGTCCGCAATGCTCAGTGTGAACGCACCGCGTTTTTTAATGTTTTCTGAGGTCTTGCGATCTTCCTCGATATTGAGAGAAACCATGTTATCGGCGCAGATACCACCCCATGCCATATTCATTACATTGACCACATCACCATCACTGTAGGTAGCGATCATCAGCACAGGCATTGGAAACAGATAAGGATTTACTCCCAGTTCTTTTTTCATAATAACACCTCCACTTGCATTTTGAATTGACTGTGCACTGTCATATTGCTATCATAATATCATGAATCAGAAAAGACAAGTACTGTTAATAAAGACAGGTACTATCTTGAAAGGAAGTGTAAATATGTCCTGTATGGAAAAATATATTAAGGATGCGAACTTTGCCGACACTGGTTTCAGTTATACCATGTCCCTTATCAGTGGCAAGCACAAGATGGTTATTTTGTATTGCCTGATGGAATTTGAGCCGGTACGGTTCAATGAAATGAAACGCTATCTGGGAACGATTACGGATAAGACCCTTAGTAGCAATCTCAAAGAACTGGAAGCGGATCAGCTCATTGTGCGAAAGGAGTATCCGCAGATCCCTCCCAAGGTAGAGTATTTGCTGTCCGAGCGTGGAAAGTCGTTGATGAAAGTCCTCGATCAGCTTTGCAGCTGGGGCGAAGAAAACAGGTTGACAGATTGATAACTTCCGATTTATCGTGTTACAAAATATTCAGCTTTTTTCACCCATTCTCTTTTTATTTCCCACATGGTTGCCTGGGTACTAAGATGTGGATGTACTTCACCTTCAAAAGAACAGCTGATATCGAAAATATTTTCCCAGCTTTTCTGTTTTTCCTCTTCAGAATATACCGCTGAATCATCAATAGGGAAAATAATGTCGCCATCATTTAGGACGCAGTGCCAGTAATCAAAATCAGAAAGTAAAACCAGATTGTCCGGGACATCAATAGTCAGTAAAACAACAGGTGTACCTTTTTCTCCCCAATTACGCCCATGCACACGCATATCCGGTCGTTTCCGCATGCCTTCCCACTGGTACCAGGCCCACACGGGGAATATAACGCCTTCTGGTGGTTCGCCTATACGCTTTTTCATTTGCTCTGCCATCCACAGATAAGAATTTTCAAACCAATCCGTCGCAATGAAATTTTTGTCTGATCTGAGGGCTCCGGTTTGTTCCATTTTTTCATATGCACATTGATGCTGTATGGACCACAAAAGCATAATACACCTCACTGAAATCTTCTGAATTATCTATTATTCTACCATAAAAAATAGAGCCGGTGTAAAAAATCACACTGGCTCTATCCGGGCATTATTCTTCATTCTCAGGAAATCCAAAGATCAGAGAAAATTCCACTTCATCGCTGCTGGACCACCTGTTAACGCTGATATGATCCGACGCAGCCAGGGCCATCCGCATCCGTTTCTGAGTGGCCGTGATATCGAAGCCGCACCGACCGGTAAAGGTTGCGGTAATATCGTGAAAGTGATCCTGACGGACGGTCAATTTGGCACCGGCCAATTCCGCAAAATCTTTCAGAATCGGCAGAAGAGCTGCATCAAACTCCGTTCTGGAAAACTATATTATGGGGGAAGAGGAACGGCTCCTATATGAGACTGTGGAGAAGCTTCCGCCAAAGCAGAAGACTGTGCTGATCCTGTATTACTATAACGATATGCCGATCCGTGAGATTGCAAGGGTCTGCGGAGTATTTGAGGGAAGTTTGAATCAGCGGTACCGGTTCATTTTGAAACGTAAAAAAATGTAAGGAAAACTTTATGGCATCCGCTTAGCAGTTCATCTATAATAATGTTAGAACCCTTATCTTACAATGCAAACATACGGAGAGGTGGTGTCATGATGAGAAAAAGATTATTTGTCATATTGGGAATCTTCTGCCTGCTTCTGGTCGGCTGTCATACTGTACCCAATGTAGAGCAGGAAACAAACATGATCGTCCCTACCGGTTATGATTCTGAAGAGGTACAACGCATTTCTTTATTTTATGATGGTTCCCTGTATTTATACAATGCCACCGGCTTTGATCTTCCGCAGAAGGAAAGCTGGGAGTTTTTAGGTCAGATAGCCTTTGTGAATAATTTGGAATACCCTACAAAAGATTTAAACGGTACTCACTTAAACGTAGGGCAGGAGGTTTACAGGGATCCGGAATTTCCTCAAAAACTATATGTAAAGTACGATTCGGGTTTTGCACTCTTTGAAATACAATAAAACATGAAGCCCCACCGGATTTCGAATGACGACGTATAGTCATAGATATCCGGTGGGGCTTTTTCTCTCGGTCAGATAAGATGTCTGCCTTTTTCGAGCGGCAAGTCATCGCAAGTTCATCACTATGGGAGTGAGACCTCCGGCGGGAGAGATGTTCCTCGGGGATCACAGCGATTCTTTAAGAAATATCCGTAAAATAAAAATCGGTTTAATTCATCATGCGGAAAAGACCGATGACCTTTCCAAGGATCTCGACCTGATCAAGAATGATCGGATCCATCGAGGAATTTTCCGGTTGGAGGCGGAAATGGCCGTTTTCCTTATAGAAAGTTTTTACAGTTGCGGAATCGTCCACCAGAGCAACGACCTTATCGCCGTTTTCAGCGTCTGGCTGCTTTGCAACGATCACTTTATCGCCATTGTAGATTCCTGCTTCGATCATACTGTTTCCCTTTACCTTCAACATAAATACTTCCTTATTTGGGAGAATTTCTGCAGGAATCGGGAGATAATCTTCGATATTCTGTTCCGCAAGGATCGGCGTTCCAGCAGCGACCGTACCGATCACCGGCACGTTTACGAGTTCTCGTCTCGTCAGAGCGAAATCGTCATCAAGGATCTCGATGGTTCTCGGTTTCGTCGGGTCACGGCGGATATAACCGTTTTTTTCCAGGGATTCCAGGTGGGAGTGTACGGAGGAAGTGGATTTTAAGTGAACAGCCTCACAGATCTCCCGCACAGCCGGCGGATAACCTTTCTTTAAGATCATTTCTTTTATATATTCAAGTATTTCTCTCTGTTTATCAGTAATTTTTCCCTGACTCATGAGACCCCTCCTTTTTATATCACGGCGATTAGGAAAATGGCACAACCGCGCTTGCACGGGGAGACATTTGACGACCGCTGTTATAGACTGCAAGAATATTTTTTCTCTGTATACATAGTACCATAAAAAACGTGAAAAAGCAAACCTTTGTTCGAAGAAAATACCGAAAAAGAATTGACAAACATATGTTCGCATGGTAAAATCTAAACCAGAACAGATGTTCTCGAACGTGAGTTTGCACTTGCTGAATACAAAGGAGGAAAATGTATGAAGAAGTATTTGATAGCCCTTGTTATGATCGTAATGATTATGTCTTGTTTTTTTGGAAAGACCCTGGTAATGGCGAATGAGGAGAGCGACGATACCGTATATAATCGCTACTATACGACAATCGAAGTAGAAAAAGGTGATACGCTCTGGTCCATTGCGAAGATTTATTATCACCACTCCGGTATGTCCGTGCGGGAATACGTATATGAACTGAAGCTGATGAACGGAATGATCTCCGATGAGATCCGTGCCGGGGATATGATCTCCGTGGAGTACTTTGCGGAGACTCCGGGGAATCCATATAAGAAATGATATGAAACAAAAATGATATTTGACAGATACAGGTTCTGCGATAAGAACAGGATTTCTAAACGAAAAACAAGATCCCGTGAACAGGTAAATGTTCTGGGATCTTATTCTTTCTAATAAAAGCGTACCATTTATAGTTTATCTATGTGGGGAGTGGACTCAAACTGCTGTGCACATGAAGTAAAATACCAGCGGCAATATGTGGTAAAACAGGGGATGGAGTAAATTCTTTGCGCAGCCTTTGCTTGATATTGCCGGTGCAAAACGGTAAAATAGAATTAATAACAGTACTGACTACAGGAGGCACGAATGAAATTATTCCATTTATCAGATCTTCACATCGGAAAAAGAGTCAATGAATTTTCTATGATCGAAGACCAGAAATATATTCTTGAGAGAATCCTGGATCTGGTGGAAGCTGAGAAACCGGATGGGATAATTCTTGCGGGAGATATTTACGATAAACAGATTCCGTCCGCGGAGGCGGTGCAAGTATTTGATACATTTATCACAAAACTTGCAGAGAAAGAGCTTCCTGTATTTATTATCAGCGGCAATCACGATTCGGCGGAAAGGCTGGCCTTTGGAGGCAGACTATTAGACAGCCGGGGAATTTATCTTTCACCTGTGTACGACGGAACGATCACTAAGATTCCGTTAAAAGACCAGTATGGGACTGTCTGGGTCCACCTGCTCCCATTTATCAGACCTTCGATCGTACGCCACGTATTTGAGGACGAGGCGGACTCGGTCACCGATGTCCAGTCTGCGGTCCAGACGGTGATTCGCCATATGGAGATCGATCCGGCTGACAGAAATATCCTTGTGGCGCACCAGTTTGTCACAGGAGCTTCCCAATGCGGGTCGGAGGATATCCAGGTCGGTGGTCTCGACAATATCGATGCGGCGGTATTTGAACTGTTTGATTACACTGCACTTGGACATATCCACAGTCCCCAGAATGTGGGAAATGGCATGGTGAGGTATTGCGGCACACCTTTAAAATATTCGTTCTCGGAGGCGGATCAGGAAAAATCCGTCACTGTGGTTGAACTGGAGGAGAAGGGAAATGTAATGACCCGTCTGCTGCCTTTAAGACCTATGAGGGATATGAGGAAGATCCGCGGAACGTATATGGAGTTGACTGCCCGCCTGTTTTACCAGGATATGGACTGCAATGACTATATCCAGGTGACGCTGACGGATGAGGATGATGTTCCAGACGGTCTTCAGAAGCTGCGGGTCATCTATCCTAATATTATGCAGCTTCTATACGACAACAGGAGAACGAGGATCAGCCAGGAGATCGACGCGGCCCAGGCGGTGGAGGAAAAGACGGAGCTGGAGCTGTTCCGTGAATTTTATAAACTACAGAATAACCAGTCGATGACGAAACAACAGGAAGACTTTGCAGAACAATTGATCCGGGAGATAAAAGAATGAAGCCTAAAAAACTGGTGATCAGTGCTTTCGGCCCATATGCGGGAGAGAACACGGTCGACTTTGAAAAACTTGGAGAACATGGACTTTACCTGATCACAGGTGATACAGGTGCCGGTAAGACGACAATCTTTGACGCGATTACATTTGCCCTGTACGGTGAAGCCAGCGGAACTGTGCGGGAGGCTGGAATGTTCCGAAGCAAATATGCGAAGGCGGATACAGAAACATTTGTAGAACTGACCTTCACCTATCAGGGAAAAGATTATACCGTCAGGAGAAATCCGGAATATGAATGCCCGAAAAAGCGGGGAACCGGATTTACAACGAAAAAAGCGGAGGCAGAGCTGATCTATCCCGACGGACATCAGCCTGTAGTGAAGATGGGAGAGGTCACAAAGGCAGTGACGGAGCTTATGGGTCTCGATTACAAACAGTTCACCCAGATCGCGATGATCGCCCAGGGAGATTTTCAGAGGCTTCTAATCGCTGGAACTGCTGACCGAGGAGAAATATTCCGGCAGATCTTCCACACGGAGATCTATCAGGCGCTTCAGGGGCGGCTGAGAGATGAGGAGAGACGCAGGAAGAAAGATTACGATGAACTGCGCCGGAGCATCAGCCAGTATCTGGATGATGCCTGCTTTGAGGAGGACCCAGCTGCAGAGCAGGAGTTCCTTACCCTGAAGAAGACTGGCTTTGAAGGGAAAACGACCGATGGAATCGAACTGCTGCGTGTGGAAACAGAAAAAGAGAAAACACACCTGGAAATGCTGGATAAGACGATCCGGGACATGGAGGAACAGATCCGCTGCGTCAGTGAAAAAAAGGGAAAGGCAGCCCAGCTTCGCAGGATAACAGCTGAACTTGAAACAAAAAAGCAGGAACTGGAGCGTCTGAAGCCGGAGTATGAACAGGCAATTTCTGAGTGGAAACGGGTAGAGGAACAGTCGGAAATTCGCGAAAGAATGGCGGAAAAAATCCAGACGCTGGAACTCAGCCGTCAGAGCTTTATGGAACTGGACGTGAAACGGGAAGAAAGTGGGAAAAAGGAAAAGACTCTTTCAAAGATCCGGACAGAAAGAAAAGAGAACGCAAGCCAGATCGATCTTCTACAAAAAGAGCTGGAGGACAGACGTAGGGACAAAGAACAAGGTTCCGGGATCCTGGTAGAAAAGGAGAAGCTTGTACAGGAGAAAGAAGAAGTTCTGCGCCGTAGAAAGGAACTGGTAGAACAGCTGAGCCGGGTGGATTCTATGAACCAGGATCTGAAGGTGACCCAGAAAGAGTACAGAAGCGCTACTGGCAGGCGTGATGAAGCCCGCGGGGTCTATGAACACCTGGAAAGAATGTTTCTGGACGCACAGGCAGGTATTCTGGCAAAAGACCTGGAAGAGGGAATGCCCTGCCCGGTATGTGGTTCCCTCCATCATCCGGATCTGGCAAAGCTTTCGACGAAGATCCCGGATGAAAAAGAATTGAAACGGAGAGAGCAGGAAGCGGCACAGGCAGGAGAAAAAGTTCAGAGGCTCAGTGAAAGAGCGGGATTGTTAAAACAGAATCTGGATCGGGAAATAAACAACGCGGCTGAACAGATCCGTGTGCTGAAAACGGAGAATGGAGATGAAACCTTAGCAGGCAGAAAACCTGAAGAGCTTTTGACTGCTGCTGGATCGATAATCAAAAAATTCGATGGGAAACTCCACGAGCTGGAAAACCGCATAAAATCAAACATGGAACAGCAGAAGGCACTGGACGCATTGGACGGGATAATCAACCATCTGGAAAAGGCGCTGAATACCGCGAAAGAAACAGATAAGAACCTGGCTGTTTCAGAACAGGACCTGGTGACAGGACTGGCGATGTTACAGAAGCAGATTGAAGAATCCCAGAGAAAACTGGAAGGCCAGAACGCCGCGGAGATCGAAGGAAATCTGCAGTCAATGAAATCCAGGAAAAAGGAATTGGATCAGGAAACGGCTGACGCGAAAAAGACTCTGGAGCGATATCAAAATCAGGAAGCAAGTCTTAACTCGGTGATAAAAACGCTGGAAAAGCAGATTCAGGAAACGGAGGATCTGCCGGAACATGAACTTTCTGAGACATTGGAACGGCTGGAAACAGAGAAGAGAGAAAATTCAAAGATTCGCGAAAAGATATATTCCGCTTTACACAACAATCGTCGGATCTGTGAAGCTGTCTGCGGCCAGCAAGGCAGGATGGAACAGACGGAACAAGAATATATCTGGATCCATTCCCTGGCAGATACGGCAGGCGGGACATTGAGTGGAAAGAGCAAGATCGAATTGGAGACGTATGTCCAGATGGCGTATTTTGATCGGATCCTGCGGCGGGCGAATCTCCGTCTGATGACAATGAGCAGCGGTCAGTACGAGTTAAAACGCAGAGAAAATCCGAAAAATAAAAAGGACAAGAGCGGATTGGAGTTGAATGTCATCGATCATTATAACGGAAGTGAGCGGAGCGTAAAAACACTTTCCGGCGGCGAGACATTCCAGGCGTCCCTTTCCCTGGCGCTGGGGCTTTCGGACGAGATCCAGTCCATGGCAGGCGGGATCCAGCTGGATGCCATGTTTGTGGACGAGGGATTTGGCTCTCTGGATGAGGATGCGTTAAACCAGGCGGTGAAAGCGTTAGGAAATCTGGCGGAAGGGAAAAAATTAGTCGGCATTATCTCCCATGTCTCCGAATTGAAAGACAGGATCGACAGGAAGATCATCGTAACCAAAAATCGAAGCCAGGAGGGAGTTGGAAGCAGCATAAGAGTGATTGGAAATTAAAAACAGCATATCATGGATTATGCTGACTTGAAAATAAAATCCAGCGTAAAAGCGGGCTGTTAAAAGATAGCATGGCTTATGAGTACGAAGTATGATAAAATGAGTATAAAAGAAAAGCTTGAAATGGATAAAAGAATACCTGTGGCGGCAGTGATTGTCGATATATGCAGATAGGGGGAGACATCATGAAAAAGCAAAAGAGTGCGGTTATGAATCTTATACTGGTGCTTTGCATCGTAGTCGGGATCATAACGATCGCGTTATTTACCGCAGACCAGATGGGATTTTTCCAGGGTGAACCAAAGCAGGAGATCAAGGCGGAGCATACTGGTGAAGACGATCCGATACTCCGGGTTGCCGCAGATTATGATTTTTGTCCGAATTCATACTTTAACAGTGAAAATGAACTGACCGGTCTTTATATTGAAGTGATCACAGAAGTGGCAAACCGTCTTGGAATGAATCCTGTATTTTTGACGGATACCTGGATCAAGAGCCGCGAAAAACTTACAAATGGGGAAGCAGATGTTCTTCTTGGTCTGGAGATCTTTTCCAATATGGAGGGGACGCTGAGGACGATCCCAATCTGTTCAGATGAGCTGTGTGTCTTTGGAAAAACCAAAGTGAACAGTGCGGCTGCTCTGGCGGGAAAAAGAGTCGCGCTTATGGCACGGTCCGTCATTATAAGCACCTTTGACCTTCAATGTGAATATGTGGAGTATAATACCAATACGGATATCCTGGAGGCAGTAGAAAACGGGGAGGTGGATTACGCGATCTGCCACGCCGCGGTTTCGGAAAAGACCATGGAAAAGAATAAGCTGGATCTGATCCAGGGTGTTACGATCATGAAGAGTTTTCCGGCGATGGCAGTAAAAGAATCAAATCCTGAATTGCGGGAACAGCTGAATTCGGTTTTAAAGGATATGGCAGAAGACGGGACCTTATATCGCCTGAGGACAAAATGGATCGATGAATTTACAAAAGACCGGTCTTTCGCGGCAATCTGGAAAGAAAATCAGGCATTTTATATCACCACTGTGATGGCTATCCTGCTTTTGACCTGCATCACATTTCTGTTCCGGATGAATGATAAAAAACAGGAAAAGTATATCTGTAAGCTTCTCGATTATCAGAAACAGCTGCAGATCTCAAACGAGGAGGCGGAGAAGGCAAGCCGGGTAAAAACGGAATTTTTGTCCCATATGTCCCATGATATCCGTACCCCAATCAATGGAATCATCGGAATGGCGCGGATGATCCGCAGGGATCCGGGGAATACGAAAAAGACATTGGAGTGCCTTGATAAGATCGATGTTGCGTCGAATCATCTGTTGTCGCTGATCAATGATGTTCTCGACATGAGTAAATTGGAGCGTGGAAATGTAGAAGCGGAGCATGTTCCGTTTTCTCTGGACGAGGAGATGAAAAACATCCGTGTGATTGCGGATGATCAGGCGCAGGAAAAACATCTTCATGTGCTTTTTAATGTCAGTCAGATCCGGCACCGGTATCTGGTAGGAAGTCCGGGTCATCTTCGCCGGATTTTGTTGAATTTGTTCAGCAACGCGATAAAATACACGCCGGAGGATGGAACGATCTGTGTTACGGCGAAGGAACTTCTGGGACATAACGGAAAGGCGGTCCTGGAATTCTGTGTGCAGGACAACGGAGTTGGAATGAGCCGTGAATTCATAGAAAAATATCTTTATAAGCCTTTTACCCAGGAAAGAGATTCGGCCCGCTCGAAATATCAGGGAACAGGACTTGGCCTCGCGATCGTACATAATCTGATCGATATTATGCAGGGGACGATCCGTGTGGACAGTGAGCTTGGCCACGGAACGACGTTTACAGTGACACTTCCGTTTGATATCGGCACAGAACCAGTTCAGACAGAGACAAGTGAAGTAAAAGCGGACTGCATTCGGGAAATGAAAGTTCTTCTCGTGGAGGACAATGCGCTGAACTGTGAGATCGCGCAGGCGCTTCTCGAGGAGTATGGAGCGGTTGTCACAACCGCGACAGATGGACGTCAGGCAGTAGAAATGTTCAAAGCGTCCCCGGTTCATGGATTTGACGCGATCTTAATGGACATTATGATGCCTGTCCTCGACGGACTTGCGGCATCCAGGGAGATCCGGCATCTGGCCAGAAAAGATGCTGCCTCGATTCCGATCATCGCAATGACAGCAAACGCGTTCGCGGAAGACCAGGAAAAGTCCTTTGACGCAGGAATGAACGAACATCTGACAAAACCGTTGGATCAGCATAAACTTTTGAAGGTTCTGGCAAAATATTATAAGAAGAAAAATGAATCATAACTGCGTGAAATATATCAACATGGCTGCCGCTCAGCAAAACGCAGATGCGGCAGCCATGTTCATCCTTAAGATGACAATTATGGAATTATGACAAGTGATCGTGTGAACTCATTTTTCTGCGTTTTTCCCGATTTCAGTTCCCGTACCATCCGACATAGCTCGGATGCGGTCAGATCTTTCGTAAAAAGTTCATACGCTGCTGGGGAAAGAATATTTTTTGCGTCTGCGGTTTTTGTGATAACCGGGATGTCGCAGCGCTTTTTTAATTCCGCGAGGAGTGGTGCGGCGGATTTTCTAAATCCCAGGATGCGGATCCACGGAGCAAAACGAAAGTCTGCGAAAGCCCTCTGCTCTTTGACCGTGATATCCAGCATGAGATTCATGAGGGCACGGCTGACTCTGGCGTAGGTATACTGGCGGTCCTTTCTGGCGGCAGTCATCGCGTCTGTCCGCAAAAACTCCAGCCGGTTTTTATAGAGCTTTGCTGCCAGATCTTCCGGCATTCCGGAAGTATTCTGAAGCTTTTCCAGGCTGGAAGTCAGGAGCTTCTGGTTTAGAAGGAGAGAAAAATCATCTGGAAACAGGGGGACCTCTGACTCGTTCTCCATGCTCTTAAAATGAGAATCCGGAAGAACGGCGGTGAGAAATTCCAGATCCTGTTTATAAACCGCTTTCCGGATGGCTGTCGCGGAAGCAAGGGAACCGTTCCGTTCATCAGAGTGGTATCCAGGGTCTGAGCGCTTCAGGGTCCATGGACTTATGGAAGAAGAGAATTCCTTTAATGCTTTCAGATACTCAACTGCAAGGATATCATTGGGGGAGACTGGTATGGAATCCTTCTTTGCGAGTGCCAGTGCCTGAGGGTATGTGAGACCGTTTCTGAGATTTTTACGGAGCAGAGTGGACTGTTCGTCCGTCTCTGCCCCAGCCTGTTCCGCCAGCTGCTCTAATTCCTTGATATTGCCGGATTCGCTTCCAAAGGAGAGTACGTCGATAATCCCCATATGGTGAAACAGGGAGATACCGCAGCGGGCGAAATCCTGAGCGGCACTTAAAACTCCGAAGACCGGCATTTCGATCACGAGATCCGCACCGGAGAGAAGCGCAGAGCGGGCACGGAACAATTTGCTGTAGATTGCCGGGATTCCACGCTGGACGAAGTCGCCGCTCATGACAACTGTGACAAAATCAGCGCCGGTCTGCCGTTTCGTCTCTTCGATCTGATATTTATGCCCGTTATGAAACGGATTGTATTCTGCAATGATGGCCGCTGTTTTCATGATGTACGCTCCTTAAACAAAGTCTATTGATATCTCAAGTAAAAGCTGCATGTATTCCAACAGAATGGAAAATCCTTTAACGCTTAGGTGAAATTTTTGTGTGCCGCACCATGTCTGAATCCATTACCATGGAAATAAAGGCAAATGATGAATATTATGCAGGCACAATTTTAAAATTCTAAACAGGTCATTATTTAATAATATAGACTATACAAAATATTAATGCAATATTTATTGTTATCAAAGAAAAAATGTGATATACTGCGTCTAAGCAATGCGTGGAAGCCCTGACACTATCAGATTAGAATAGACATCAGGCTTTCGCGGACATGTTGTTAATGCTATATGTTACATCTTTGCGGCGCTCACCGCAATCTTTGAAATAAGACGCAGAAAGGATGGATGCTATATGAAACTGATTTACGCAATTATCCGGTATGACAATGAGGATGATGTGACTACATCCCTCACAAAACACAAATTTAGTGTAACTCGCCTTTCCACCACCGGCGGCTTCTTAAAAAAAGGGAATACGACTCTAATGATCGTGACAGAGGCGGAGCGTGTCGATGAGGCTGTCGATATTATTAAGAAGGAATGCGGTCATCACCAGAAAATCACCATCAATATGCCCTATGTATCCGGTTCCTCCATGGTTCACTGCGCGACCATGCCAATGTCCGTAGATGTGGGCGGCGCTACGATCTTCGTCGTAGATGTTGAGCGGTATGAGAAGATCTGATATCAGCCAGGAAACAATCACGGTAAATGCTGTTCCAACATAATTCCAGAATGAGAGTGCAGCACAGAAAAAATTATAAAGAGTACAAAGAGCTTCGGCAGCCATTTTTGACCTGTCGGAGCTCTTATGTTTTTACAGGAATAAAATGTACCATGAAGGCCTTTTAGCCAATGAAAGGAGTTCCGATTCTATCGGGTGCCAAATAACTGGATATCCGCAGTTTTCCCACTGCATTGTTTTATATTTAACAAGAGGTACTGAAAAAAGTGCAAAAAATTGGGGAATATAGTCTTGTATCCAGTATTTAGCTGCGATATAATAAAAACACGTATGAAAACCCTATATTGAGGAAGGAGTCAATCATCATGGCATTTATTGATCTTATGAAGGAAAAGGCAAAACAGGATGTAATGACCATCATCCTGCCGGAGAGCAACGATAAGAGAACTCTTATCGCAGCAGCACAGGTATTAAAGGAGAAGACAGCTGACCTGATCATGATCGGAAAAGAGGAGAAGATCATGGATGGTGCTCACTGGCTGGAAGTTGACCTTACAGGTCTTAAAGTCGTAGATCCGGATACAGATCCGAAATTCGACCATTATGCAGAGACACTGTTCAAATTAAGAGAGAAAAAAGGCATGACTCTTGAGAAGGCACAGGAGATCTTAAAGACAGACTACATCACATACGGCGTTATGATGGTAAAAGAAAAAGACGCTGACGGACTTGTTGCAGGTGCCTGCCACGCAACAGCTGATACATTAAGACCGGCTCTTCAGATCTTAAAGACAGCTCCGGGAACAGAGCTTGTATCCGGTTTCTTCATCATGGACGTTCCGAACTGCGAATACGGTGCAAACGGCACATTCCTCTTCGCTGACTGCGGATTAAACCAGGATCCGACATCTACAGAGCTCGCTGCAATCGCTGACAGCTCCGCTAAGAGCTTCCGCGCGCTTGTTGGAGAAAAGCCGATCGTGGCTATGCTTTCCCACTCTACAAAGGGCAGTGCGAAACACGCACTTGTAGACAAGGTTGTAGAGGCTACAAAGATCGCAAACGAGAAGTACCCGCAGCTTGATCTTGACGGTGAGTTACAGCTTGATGCTGCAATTGTTCCGTCCGTAGCAAAGGCAAAAGCAAAAGGAAGCGAAGTTGCCGGACATGCTAATGTACTGATCTTCCCGAACCTTGACTGTGGTAACATCGGTTACAAGCTGGTTCAGAGACTTGCAAAAGCAGAAGCTTATGGTCCGATGCTTCAGGGTATCGCAAGACCGGTCAACGATCTTTCCCGTGGATGCTCCGCTGAGGATATCGTTGGTGTAGTAGCCCTCACAGCTGTACAGGCTCAGATGGCTTAATCCATAATCGCTCAACAACATAAGGGAACGGCGCATAATCGATATGAGGAGACGGCGTTCCCTTTTTAAACTTAATTTAAACAAGGAGTTTTATCTGTCATGAATATTTTAGTTATCAACTGCGGAAGCTCTTCCTTAAAGTACCAGTTAATCAACTCTGACACAGAGGCAGTTCTTGCAAAGGGTCTTTGCGAGAGAATCGGTATCGAAGGAAGCCAGATCACATACCAGCCGGCAGGCGGAGAGAAGGAAGTTACTGTTTCCCCGATGCCGACACACACACAGGCTATCCAGATGGTATTAGACGCTCTTACAAACAAGAAGAGCGGCGTTATCGCAAGCCTTGCAGAGGTTGGCGCTGTTGGTCACCGTGTCGTACACGGCGGTGAGAAGTTTACTTCTTCCACAGTAATCACAGATGAGGCTATGAAGGCAATCGAAGAGTGCAACGATCTTGCACCGCTTCACAACCCGGCAAACCTGATCGGCATCCGCGCTTGCCAGGAGCTTATGCCGAACGTACCGATGGTAGCTGTATTCGATACCGCTTTCCATCAGACAATGCCGGAGGAGGCTTATCTTTACGGTCTTCCGTACGAGTACTATGAGAAGTACAAAGTAAGAAGATACGGCTTCCACGGAACATCCCACAGCTTTGTATCCAAGAGAGCTGCTGAGGTTGCCGGAAAACCGTACGAGGATTTAAAGATCATCGTTTGCCATCTTGGTAACGGCGCAAGCCTTTCCGCTGTAAAGAACGGCAAATCTGTAGATACAAGCATGGGTCTTACTCCGCTTGAGGGACTTATCATGGGAACACGTTCCGGTGATATGGATCCGGCTATCATGGAGTTCATCGCTAAGAAGGAGAACCTTGACATCGCAGGCGTTATGAACGTTCTGAACAAGAAGTCCGGTGTTCTTGGCCTTTCCGGCGTATCCAGCGACTTCCGTGACATTGAGGAAGCAGCTGAGGCTGGCAACGACCGCGCAGCGAAAGCTCTTGCAGCTTACAACTACCGCGTTGTTAAGTACATCGGTGCTTACACAGCAGCTATGGACGGCGTAGATGTAATCGCATTCACAGCAGGTCTTGGCGAGAACGGCAAGTCCATGAGAAAGGCTGTTTGCGAGCATTTATCCTACCTTGGCATCAAGATCGATGACGAGGCTAACAGCGTAAGAGGAAAAGATATCGTAATCTCCACACCGGATTCCAAGGTTAAAGTTATGGTAATCCCGACAAACGAGGAGCTTGCGATTGCAAGAGAGACTTTAGCTCTTGTAAAATAATTCAGGGTACAGTTCAGCCGTGCGCCGGTCTCAATGAAAAGATGGGCTGCAAGCCTGCTTGCATATGTGCTTTCTCATCTGAATCAGCATACGGTTTGATCGATTAGCAATGACGCTGACCCGTTCAGAAACCTGTGAGAGCAGGAGATGAGCGGGTTGGCTTCTGTGCTGTCTGGAGGTTTTAACGCCCTCAGGACGGCTTTGGAACCCACACGACATACGCTGGGGTTTTCTTTATCCCAGGTACGAAAATATTCGTTTCTGGTGCTCTTAATGCGCGCTTTGGCGCGGTTAAGAATTTGTCACAAGAATATGGTTTGAGCGCAGAAATGCATGAAAAATAGAGCTTTTAAAATTTAATATTTTATTAGAAAAATTGTTGACAAATTGTTCCTGTTCATATATAATATCTTAGTGCGTATTAGGAGAAACATAATATGCTGATTAATTTATCTGAAGTTTTTACTCTGGAAGGTAAAGAGAAGACTTGGGAAGTACCGTTTGAAGCGAAAGCCTATAAGGGTTCCCGAGTTGAGTATCCGGTGGTCTCTGCGGACCCGGTAAAGATCACTGTAAAAAACCTTGGAAACAGGAAACTGAGTCTTACAGGAAATACTTCTGTGACTCTTGCGATTCCCTGTTCGAGATGTCTGGAACCGGTGAATTACACCACAGATATCGAGTTCGATCAGGAGATCGATATGAATGCTTCCGAAGAGGACAGAGTGAAGGACTTGGATGAACAATCTTATTTATCTGGTTATAATCTGGATGCCGATATGCTGGTTTGCAACGAGTTATCATTGTACCTGCCTATGAAGATCCTCTGCAAGGATGATTGCAAGGGAATCTGCAGTAGATGTGGAGCAAATCTCAACAAGGGAGATTGCGGCTGTGATACATGGGTTCCTGACCCGCGGATGGCAGCCATCCAGGATATTTTCAAACAGTTTAAGGAGGTGTAACCATGTCTATCTGTCCTAAGAATAAATCTTCCAAAGCGAGAAGAGACAGCCGCAGAGCGAACTGGAAAATGTCCGCTATGAACTTAGTAAAGTGCAGCAAGTGCGGTGCTTTAATGATGCCTCATAGAGTATGCAAGGCATGCGGCAGCTACAACAAGCGTGAAATCGTTAAAGTTGAAGACTAATTAAGAATTATGAGATCCC
>Ga0129311_1000244_pt1 | contig 50886 bp, 42 predicted proteins | sample Go1ome_FD_94435 | JGI IMG/M metagenome (GOLD analysis project Ga0129311, IMG submission 94435) | Western lowland gorrila individual fecal microbial communities from Wisconsin, USA - Go1022B metagenome | ecosystem: Host-associated > Mammals > Digestive system > Large intestine > Fecal | place...
GGATAAAACTTTCCTTTGTTTTTATTTTTATCAAGTGTTTTTCCTAGGTCAACTTCGGCGATTGCCATTATTGAACAAGTTTCCCAATTTTTAGGTAAATCTTGATAATAAGAGTTATCATCAGCTTTGAAGATAACAGATTCCTTCTTATCACGCTTGATTTTCCCTTGTTTAATTAGCTTTTCTTTCTCTCCTTGGATGTGTTTCAACAAAACGGAAGCTGGTTCATCATTCGGGTCTTGTGGAACAAGTTTACCTCTAATTGCAAGATTAAGAATCTTGGATTTACTTTTTATAATTAAATTTTGCAAATTTTCTTGGTCAGTCTTTATTTGTTCTACAATTGATAGCAGATTTTCTAAATATGAACATATCCTTTGTTGCTCATAATATGGTGGAATCGGGAGTAACGTTTTCCTTATATGCTCAAGATGAAGGTTAGGAACACCAATGCCTTTAAGAGAACTCAGAAAATAGCCTTGAATATAGGAACTCCCTATAACATTAAGAATATACTCGGGGATTATTATATTTTCAGTAATTCTTATTAATGCTAGACTCACATATATATCAAAAATCTCCGCTCTATCGACAATAGCAGCAACTCCTGTTGTACCATTTTTAGCAAGTAATATATCTCCAAGTTGAGGTGCAATCCGCTTATACAATTCTTGATGCAGTGATTCAGGAATATTCATAACATTATGCCAATCAATTTTACCAGATGTTACATTTTTGGATGATAAAAAGATAAACCCTGTATCACTATAAGTAGGTGTTTTATGTGTTCCATCAGTCAAAACAGAACAAATACTCTCTAATCTACTCCATTCCCACCCCTCCGGCACATCAAATGGTATCTCATCCTGTATACATTTCACCGTTCCGTCCTGGAACTGCTCATAATAAAAATTATCCTCACCTTTAAAGATAATTGTATCGTTTTTTATATCCTTTTTCTTAAGTTTTCCCTCTTTCAGCATCTGCTGTTTTTGCTCACGGATTCTCTCCAGTAAAACGGATGCCGGTTCATCATCTGGATTCTGTGGGACTAATTTTCCACGGATAGCCAGGTCCAGAATTTTTTGTCTTAAAGCCTTCGTATCCATCTCTACTCTTCTACCTCTCCAATCAATTTTTCAAGTTCTGCAACAGCATTTGCTATATTCTGTGATTTTTCTTTAATCTGATCAAGCAGTTCTGCTAATGTATAATTATCTATATCGGATTCTGCTTTCATCCAGGTAATGTCCAAACTGGTTTTGTCACGTGCCAGAATATCCTGAATTGTAAATTTACGCCAACGGCCATTTGGATTTTCTTCACTGTATGTTTCTTTACGTTTACTCAAATCACCATCTGCATAACATTTAACAAAATCATCAAAATGTTCCGGTTTCAATGGATTTGTCTTTCCAAATGAAGGCATATCATTTCTTAAATCGTAAATCCATACTTCCTTTGTATTTTCTTTATCTGTCTTTCCTCGTGTGAAGAACAAAACATTTGTCTTAACGCCCTGCGCATAGAAAATTCCTGTAGGCAGACGTAAGATTGTATGGAGATTACATTTATTCAATAAGTCAAGTCGAATTTTTTCACCGTCACCATCTGCAAATAAGACATTATCCGGCAATACAACTGCTGCACGAGCCTTTCCATCTGCTTTCAGGCTTCGGTAAATATGCTGCAGGAAATTCAACTGCTTATTGCTGGTTGGATAGGTAAAGTCATCACGAGTCGCACGCTCTCCGCCTTTCTTCGTACCAAAAGGCGGATTGGTTAATACAACATCATACCCGGTCATTGATTTGCCAATATTAGATAATGTATCTCCCAATGTAATCTGACCATCAATATCATGAAGCATCGCATTCATTAAAGCAAGTCGATGTGTATCATGAACCAGCTCGCAGCCTGTAAAAGCTTCTTCTTTCTCAAATTTTGCCGTATCTGCATCCAAATCAAAAAATTCATCCGTGTGGTCTGAAACATATTGATGGGCCGCAATCATAAAGCCAAATGTTCCGCATGCCGGGTCATTACAACGTTCACCAGGCTGAGGTTTTATCAGCTTTGTCATGACATCAATCAAAACACGAGGGGTAAAATACTGACCGGCACCGGATTTTTTCTCATTCGCATTTTTTTCAAGAAGTCCTTCATACAAATTACCAAGGCCTTCTTCTCTGGCCGAATACCAATCAAGACCATCGATTGTTGTAATAATTTTCTCAAGATTCTTTGGTTCATCGATATTGGTTGCTGAGCCTTGATAAATTTGTTGAATCCTGCCGGTACTGTTATCTCCCAAGTCAGCCAGCAGCTCTTTATAAAATTTCTTTAATTCAATACCGCTTCTGGATTTCAATTCATCCCATCGATACTTCTCCGGTATTTGACTTTCCGCACCGGTTTCTTTTGCCATTTTCAAGAACAGGATATAAGTCAGCTCTGTCACATACTGGTGATAGGTAATGCCGTCATCACGCAGTACGTTACAAAGGTTCCAAAGTTTCGAAACAATTTCCTGTGTTGTCATGCTGTTCTTCCTCCGTCATCGTACAGGTATTCATTTAATTCAAGTACAATGTTTTCTAATTTATTTTGAAATACTTTATTAATCTTATTATAACCGCCATAGCCTTTAAACCGGCTGTCTTCATCAAATATCTGCACATTGAGAACGGATTCCTCCAGCAAATACTTTTCCATACGTGAAATCCAGCTCAGTTCCTGCTTTGAAAAACGATGTGCTTTCTTCAATCTGTCCACAGCACGATGGATACGCGCTTCATGACTGATAAGCGATGAGCCTATGGCATAACGACGAATTAAACTGATAATATCCGCCGCAATCTCCTCATTCGTCAATTCACTGACAGCGGTATTCAACTGCTGCGTTGTAAATCCTTCCCTGTCAAGCGCCAGGCGCAAATCTTTTAATGACTGGCGCGTCAACTCTTTTGGTCTGGTACATATAATATTCAAAGCAGCAATTTCATTCCTGTTTGTTGTAATATATTCAGAAAATGCATCCAGATAATCTTCCGGCTTTTCAGAATGCGCATAACCCCGAGTGTGCCCCAGCAGTATATCTTCTTCATCTGAAATGACAACGGTACGATTCGATTTTATCTTTTGAATCATTAAAAATGCATCTCTCGCAGCAAGAATTCTCTTTCTTGCCTCTTCCGGTTTTTGATGCTGAATCTCTTTGATATACTCTGTCGGGTCTTTTCCATTTGTCATACTTTTGAAGTGTTCTATCGTTGTTGGTGACATATTTTTATTCTTTCGCTGAAGCTTTGCAACAATTTGATGAATCTGCTGCTCTATATGCTCTTCTTCCGACATTTTTTCAAGTCCATCCAGCAGTTGTGAAAATTCAATAGCTGGATTTGCCACAACCGGTTTCATCGTATTCACTTCATCTAATGAATCATATACACCAACAGGGTCATAAATTTCAAAATGTGTTTTATGAATTTTCGGGCATAATCTGGTTGCACGTCCCAACATTTGCTCAAATAAGATACGAGATTTTACGCGCCGCATAAAAACAAGTGTTGTAATCTCAGGGACATCGATACCTGTTGTCAAAAGATCCACGGTTACAGCAACACTTGGATAACGCTCATTTTTAAAATGCTTAATAGCTTCCTGTACTTTCTTCGGATCGCCTTCACCTACTTTGCCGGTAATCTTTGCAATTGCGTCATTATCTACCCCGGATTTCTCATATATTTCTCTTAATATTTCAACGATCATATCCGCATGCTTATCATCAACCGCATAAATAAGCGTTTTTCCCTGTTCCTCAGGATTTTCCGGGTCTATATCATGGGCAATTTCTTCCAGAACCGCTCTGTTAAAATTTTCTGTGATAACCTTCTTATTAAACTGCTCAACGTCAAAATCCAGTTCATCTTCCAGTTCTTCACTATTTGTAATCTCATTTGTCACCGGGTCATAGAGCATCACCTTTTGCCCCTTCTTATAATGAATACCCTCCGAACTAAGTTTTGTTTTCAAATAATGCGGTGCATCATGGTCTACCAAATAGCCCTCGATGACAGCGGAACGATACGAATATTTGAATACAGGCTGACCGAAAATTTCTGTTGTATGTAATGCCGGTGTTGCTGTCAATGCAATTTTTATCGCATCAAAATATTCTATAACACTGCGGTATTTGCTCTGGTAATCCCGTTGGTCATGATACAAAAGTTCTGTATCTCCCATTTCCTTATCCAGCACATATCCTCTATGAGCCTCATCTATAATGATTAAATCATAGTCTGTAACCGCAGGCATATTTTCACCATCATTGTATAAAATACGCCTGACCATACTTTGTACAGTCGCAATCTGAATGCGTGTTTCCTTATCAATTGTTTTATCATCCAATCCCTTAATATTGTAAATTTCATCAAGGGTCATAAGTTCTTCCAATTTTACCTCTTTAAACACATCTATTGCCTGCTCCCCAAGGGATGTTCGGTCTACCAAAAACAAAATCCTTTTAAAACGTTTTGTTTTCAAAAAGCGATAAATCATTCCAAGGACTGTACGCGTCTTTCCTGTACCGGTAGCCATCGCTAACAAAATACTCTTCTGTCCATTTATGATTGACTGTTCAGCTGCTTTAATCGCATTCAGCTGATATTCACGTAAATTCAATCCATCTTTATCTGTCAAAAAATCATATGGCATTGACTGTAATGCCTGATTTCCCGCATTTGTGTTGCTTTCAAGCAATTCACCCAAACCATCCGGGCTCATCCAACCATGCAGTGCTTTGGGAATATTGGATTTTTCACGCAAATCAAGAAACCATATACCAGATTTTGTTTTATACTGCTCCAGATATGGACGACCATTCGTTGCAAAGGTAAATGGAACTTTATACTTGTCCCATGTACCAATACAATATTTTTCATCTTGAGTTCGTATATTTTTCGGATATTCTTTGCCTTGATAGTCAATAACCGACGGGATATCCTTGTGCTCAGCTTTTGCTTCAATGATGCCTACCAATCTTGTACCTACAAACAATGCATAATCTGCACGGCCCTTTTTCCCAACATCGGAATCTGTTGGCCACTCAGCGATTGCCATATTGCGTCCTTTTTCAGGTCTTACGCCTTTGGAATAGCGAAGCTTCTCTGTATCTGCTTCCCAGCCAACCTGCCGCAATTGTTCATCAATCATATATCTGGTTTCGGCTTCTGATTTCTGACGCTGATTTGCAACCTCATTGGCACGCTTTATACGTTCGTTTTTTTCAACCTTCGCAGCCTGATTGGCATCATTCAATGCCGCATTGGTAAGCTGTTCTTCTATTTTCTCTTCCTGTTCCTTGTTGGCAGTCAGTTGTTCATTTTCCTTTACCGGCATAACAAAATCACAATGCTGATAATTCCAGTCACCATATGTCTGCATAAACCACTCAGACAAACTATATGCCATTTGCAGAAAAATCGGACAATCTGACTCTTCCGCATAGTTCTCATGAACCGCTTTATTTCTTACTTTACGAAGTGCATGCAAAATATCCGTTAAATCTTTTGTAAGAAAACCTTCCGAAGATAACACATGAATGCGATTAACTGCCGTATTATCAAATGGAAACGGAATTTTGTCATATGTAAACATCAAATTAACAATAGTTTCCCCAATCATCCCCACTTTCATCAAGCAGGAATTCGGGTCTGAATAACAGTATTTTTCTGCTAACCCACCAAAATTTGCAAGAACCGGAAATTCTTTTTCTAAAAACTCGAAATTGGAAGTCATATTTCTGCCCTCCCCATTTATCATATGTGCTGATAATAAAATATTATCGGAAGTAAACTTATAAAAAAATTATATCACCAAACAGATTTTCTCGCCACTTAAAAAATTTCTCGGCAAGTTTTCTTATATCCACCTTCAATTCAATTTGTTCCATTCATATAAACGAAAATAATTTTCAACACTTAAAGCTTATCTCCACTCTTGCTCCGCCGGTTACTTCTGAATTACTCAGTTTTATATCACCGCCATGCTTCCTGGCAACAATTTTGGCCGAGAATAGTCCAATGCCATAATGATTTCCGCCGGTTCTGCTTGTATCATCCATGAAAAACTGTTCTGTTCCATACTTCAGTGCTTCTCGAGTGAAACCAGAACCGGTATCTTCTATTATAAATACCAATTTATCATCTTGTTCGTGCGCGGCAACATCTATTCTGCCTCCCGCAGGTGTATGTTCTGCCGCATTTTTAATAATGTTCATGACAGCTCTTACTGCCTGATCACGACATAAACAAATTGTTGTTATGCCTGACTGCACATTCCAATCTATATCCAAATGATAGACCTCTGCCAGCCCCATCGTCTGTTCTTTTATTTCGTACAGCAGAGACTTTATTTTCACGGTTTCAAATTTAGATGTATCACCCTCTGCGGATTTCGTTACTTCAATCAATGTCTGCACATAGTTCTGTATCTGGAGGGCACTGTTTTGTATATAACCGGCATATCGGGTTTGTTCTTCTGTCAGTGCTGTTTCTGTGAGAAGTTCTGCGTTGCCTCTTACAATGGTCAGAGGTGTCTTGATATCATGAGCCAGTGCCGACATCTGTCTGTTTTTGTCCTGTTCTGTTTTCCACTGCCGTTCTAATGACTCCTTCAATGCTGCCCGCATATCATCAATGGACGCAAGACAATCATCTATTTCTTTTACACCACAATGAGCCACCTCATAATCAAGATTCTGCGCTTTAATCTCCTCAGCCGCCTGCATGACAGATTGTATTTTTTCTTTCATCATTTTCCCAAAGCGAAGAGAAGGCAGCAAAATCATCAGTATAGCACCGGCCACTGCAATAACACCCAGCAACGTCTGAGGATCAGGCAGATGCTCCCTCAGCCAGACAGACTGATACTGAGGCTTTAAGCTGTACTGCAAAACTACATATTCGTTTGGCCGCTCAATAACTTTATAAAAATATTTTCCCGATGCTGTACCATCAATGGCTGCACTTCGGGCAATAGGAATCGTATCATCTGATATATTTCCGCTTAACAGATTTCCGTCCTGAGAAAAGACAGCATAATGACTCAGCGGTGGTATCATATCTTCCGTCACCTCATCTGCGTTCTGCAGTGTTTCGTAGGCCTCTTCTATTTTTCGTTCCGCATAATTGGCCGGATAAATACGATTTGTATTCACCAGAAGATGAAACACTATTACAATTCCTGCACTCAAAATCAGCAATCCAACCAGCATCACCAGCACATATTTCAGAAAAATCTGGCTCAATGTGGTATTGCTCTTCTTCTCTATTCTTCCCATTTATAGCCAATCCCCCAGACTGTTTTTATAGGCATATAATGATAATCCGACAGTTTTTTGCGGATATTTTTGATATGTGTCGTAATGGTATTATCATTGCTTTCACTGTCATAGCCCAATACGTGTTCCAGAATCTGTTCTTTTGAATAAATCTGCCCGCGGTTTCTGGCCAGAAATTCACAGATTTCATATTCTGCCTTTGTGAGTCCGATTTCTTCATCATCCATCAGCATCTTTTTGGATGACAATTGGAAACACACCCGCCCCAGCACAAGTCTTGCCAGATGTTCCCGGCGCTCTCTTCTCAGATGCGCATTGATTCTTGCCCGAAGCTCCATAACCCCAAAGGGTTTGCAAATATAATCATCTGCTCCCAAAGCAAGGCCATTCACCAGACTGTTTTCCTCCGTTTTGGCTGTCAAAAACAAAATCGGACAGTCCACCTGTTTCCGGATTTTTGCACATAATTCAAATCCATCCATTCCCGGCATCATAATGTCCAGCAAAATCAAATCATAGGTATTTATTTTGTCCATATTCAAATCAAGGGGACGATTGATTTTCGCAACAACATGCCCATCTTTACCCAAAATAGTGCTGATCATATCAAGAATGGCCATGTCATCATCAACTGCTAATATTTTTGCCATTGTATTCCTCTATTCCGATATTTTACTGCCTTCCCAACGGGAGGCCCATATCACATAATATAACATACTGAAAGCCGTAAATACACTGTAAATCGGCAGAACCTTCCGCATTTTATGTACGGCTGAAATTTCTCCAAACACAGCTCTTATGAATGTATCAGGAATTCTCCCTGTCCAGTCCACAGGCACATAGTGCCAGATATACATTCCCATCCCCGTCAGCATCAGAGCGCTGATGAGGCCAAAAATAATACCTGCGCCAATAGAGACGCCTTTGCCGAAACGAAAAGCCAGATACATCAGCCAGATATAAATAGGAATACTGCTGACCCACATCAAAAACGCCGCCATCAGATAGATATTCAAACCGACTGCGCCTCCAAACATTTTCTGAAAACCTATCCCGAATAAAAGTGCTGTCAACATGACTGAAAACAGACCCAGTATAAGATAAATCAATACTTTTACGATAAATATTTTTCTTTTATTTGGCAGTGACAACAAATTCTGATATTCCCCGGCGTTCTGTTCCTGCTCCGCCGTATTGGCCGCAAATATACCAATCAGAACCGGGAAACCCACACCAAGTGCCTGATAAAAGGCACTGATTTTTGACGGTTCACTCCAGGGTGAAATAGCATAATAAGCCAGAAATACAACACTGACTATCACAGGTATCAGAATATGCGCCAGCATCACCGGCGTTTTCCTGAGTTTAAGCCACTCTCCAGCCATCATTTTGAAAAACATGCCTACTTCACCTCCCTGTTTTCAAACCAGTTCAAAAACAGTACCGTCAAGATTACAAACCAAATCAGTGACAGACCAACCCCCGGCAAAATAATATTCCCATTCAGGAAGGGATCCCCTGCCTCTGTCTTCAGGCCATTCGGCAATATATGCAGCAGCGGCGTCATCACTCGCATAGGAATGGCTGAAACAAGCAGATACCATTTCCCAGTCTGAGAAAAAATCGTACCACCTACAGTCATAAACAGGCATATCAGTAATTCCACTACCATACCAAAACGCTCACTCAGAAATAAAAAGACAGGTATCTCCCATAACTGTACAATCGTAAGCACCACTATCGCTGCTGCCGCACCACCAAGGGGAACCGAAGTTGTCAGCAGCATGCCGCCCAGAACTGCCCCGGCAAAAATCAATATATTCGCCGCCAGAATCAGACATCCCATATAAATAATTTTTCCAAGTATTAATTTTTTCTTTTCAGTTGGAAGTGTCATTAAGTGATAATACTTTGTTTTCCGTTCCTTTCCCATAGAAAGATAACAAAGAATCGCCAGCATCCCGGGAAGCAGCAATGTATACCACCAATTCCATACGCTTTCTGCGTAAGCATCCGACATGCCTGCAGTTAATAGGAAGGCCAGCACCAACGTCATAACCGGAAAGGCCCACACCAAAATTCTGTTCATGGAGTTTGCAGTTTTCCCATGTTCGGCCCTGATAATACTAAGCATACATCTCACCGGCCTTTCTGGTTTCTCTCACCACCTGCATGAACAATTCTTCCAGATTCTGCCCCGGTGTCAGCGGCCCTTCATACCCAAGAATACCATTTGAGATAATACCCACATCATCTGCGACAAGCTGAACCTCTGAAAGGATATGACTCGAAAGAATCACCGTCATTCCCTGCTTAGGAAAAGACCGAATTAACTCCCGTAATTCTTCAATGCCAATGGGATCTAAGCCATTGGTCGGTTCATCCAGTATCAGCAGCTTCGGATTACCAAGCAGAGCCATGGCAATGCCAAGACGCTGCTTCATGCCAAGAGAAAACTGCCCTGCCCTCTTTTTCCCTGTATTCGTCAAAGATACAATCTTTAATACCTCTGAAATTCTGTCCTCTTCCACACCAAGCAGCAATGCTCTAACTTTCAGATTTTCCCAAGCAGATAAATTATCATAAATCGGCGGATTCTCAATAAGCGCCCCGATTTCTGACAATATATTCCGGCTCCATGGTTTCCCATCAAAATAAATCTCACCTGAAGACGGTTTTAAAATACCTGTCAGCATTTTCAGAGTTGTTGATTTGCCGGCACCATTTGGTCCAAGCAGACCATAAACTTTCCCTTTTTCTACATTCAATGAAACATTATGAACCGCTTCCTGATGTTTGAAAGACTTACAGAGGTTATTTGTCTGAAGCATCATTTCCATATTATTCTTTCCTTCTTTCTTTTTGATAAGAAAAGCATAACAGGAAAAAATGAAGATTCGATGAAGAAACAAAAAGAAGGAGCATCATATCATATCACTTTGCTCCTTCAATCTCGATGTTATAACTGTTTTTTGATATCCTGTATCCAGGCATCAATTTTCTTATCCGGTGTCCAATCAAATCTTATTACTTATCAGTTTGATAATTATATCTAATATCATCGCCTGGCTCTCCCGGGTATGAATCAACGCATAATAAGTACCATATCTGGCATGCCGTTCTTCTTCCCGGATGCCTGCCGCCTTTCCCTTCTCCGTCACCCGTTTGACTTTCTCTTCGCCTTGTGTCATTTCTTCAAGATAGCCCTCCTGCACAAGCAGTTGATTGACAAATGAAGCTGTCAGTTTCTTTCGGTCCTTGTCCTCACAAAGCGCATTGATTCGATTGGTGAAGTCTGAAAGCATACATGTATCCGTCAGTTCCACCTCAGCCAATTTTTCCGGCGCAATATAAAATGGCAGTTTTCTTTTTCTTGCAGGCGCAGATGTGGTAGTTTCAACAATCATTTGAGCAGACTCTTCTCCCATTTTAACAATCATTTCATTAGTTATTCCCTGCTCTTCCAGAAAATCAGCAATGATCTTCGTAAAATATGTACTGTAACTTTGAATTTTCTGTGCGCCCATGCCGTACACTGCAGCCATCGCTGCATCATCTGTCGGACACTTTGCGCACATATCTTTCAATGTCTTATCCGAACAGATAATATACGGCGGCACGCCTTTTTGAGATGCAAGTTCTGTTCTGCACTTACGTAGCTCTTTAAACAATTTCTGTCCCTGCGGCGTCAAATCCGCAATCTGCATGGCTTTCTTTTTCTCTTTTCCGCTTCGGATATAATTTTCTTCTGTCTCATTTTCAACAACCACACAATTACTGCATTTATCACAGACACATGGATTCTTGTCTCCAAAATACGACAAAATATACTGGCGCAGGCACTGGTCTGTTTCACAGTACCTAATCATCTGCTGCAATTTCCGCTGGTCATTCTGAAATACTTCCGGGGCATTGTCTGTGCCTTCTATACTTTTATACTGCAAAAGCCGCTTGTTAATCATGATATCCTGTTTTGAATAAAACAGCACACATTCTGCTTCTTCACCATCACGTCCTGCACGCCCCGCCTCCTGATAATAATATTCAAGGCTCTGTGGCATGTTATAATGCAGCACATAACGCACATTTGACTTATCAATACCCATTCCGAAAGCATTTGTTGCGACCATGACACGAATCCGGTCATAGGTAAAATCATCCTGATTTTTCCTGCGTTCCTCTAAGGACAAACCGGCATGATAATGTCCTGCTGCAATACCGTACTGCAATAAAAGTGCATACACACTATCTACATTTTTCTTAGTCGCACAGTAAATAATACCGCTCTCGTCCTCATGTCTTTTGACATAATTCAGAATACTGTTGTCTGTTTCTTTTCCACCCTTTCGATTCACAACACGGAAAAACAGATTCGGCCGGTCAAATCCCGTCACAACTGTCACCGGATTCTGTAAATGCAGACTTCCTGTAATATCCTGCTTCACACGTTCCGTGGCTGTGGCTGTAAAAGCACTGACAATCGGACGCTTCGGCAGCTTTGCAAGAAATCCTGCAATTTCAAGATAACTCGGCCGAAAGTCCTGTCCCCACTGGGAAATACAATGGGCCTCATCCACTGTCACCATGGAAATATCCGCATAACATGCAAAATCCAAAAATCGCGGGGTATTTAATCGCTCCGGTGCCACATAAATAATTTTATATTTTCCATTTGCTGCATAAGAAAGGGCTGTCCGTATCTGATTTTCCGTAAGTGAACTATTGATATAAGCCGCATGCACCCCCGCCTGGTTCAGCGATTTGACCTGATCTGACATCAATGAAATAAGCGGCGAAATCACAAGGGTAATGCCCGTCAGCATCAATGCCGGCACTTGATAGCACAGCGATTTGCCCGCTCCCGTGGGCATAATACCCAGCACATCCTTTCCCTGCAAAATCCCCTCCATCAGTTCCTGCTGCCCCGGGCGCAGACTGTCATATCCAAAGTAATATTTTAATGTTTCCTTTAAATTCAATGTTTCCTCCCCATATTCCTTTAAGGCATATAAAAGCACAGGATTTCTCCTATGCCCTTAAAGCTAAATATTTCACTTAAAATAAATCCAGCATATTATCCAGATAAATGGCTTCTCTGACGTTTAACTGATATTCCGGCTTTGTCATGTAGTATAACAGAAATTCCAGAATCAGGGCACTGCCAAGTCCCCGCCCTTCGATCTTAAAATTGGAAAAGCCCATAGGTATATACATATTTTGGATATCATCAACGCTGATAAATCCCGGATTTCTCATTGCTTTTGAAAAACGATAGCCCCGTTCAGACTCCGGCGCCATACAGTGATGCTCAGGACAGATTTCTCCAAGATTTTTGCGACTGACGGCTTCATAGCAATTCTTCCTGTCCTTACAACCGAACCAGCAGCATTCATTGCATAAAAATTCCACTTTATCCTTCTGCACCTGTGTCAGGGTACCCAGTTGCTCAAATTGTTTATTCAGACGAAAATCCGGCACCACATAACAAAAATCATCCCGTTTGACTTCATCCCGAAAATCTTCAAAATCCGTCAGTACCTTTGTGGTGGATGAAACAAAATAGAGTTCCGGATATCGCTCTTTCAAATAATTCAGCAGCAAATCAGAATAAATAATTACACCATTTTGTACTGCTTTGCTCTCTGAAATCAATGCACACAATGCATTACATCTTTTATCTGAAAGATGTTCTTCCTTCAACAGGGAATTGCTGAAGGTCAATCTTGCTGAAATACCATACTCCTGCATCAATGCTAAAACATCCCGTGGTTGACAGTCTTCATCTTCCACACGGCCGCCGCCCCAGATACAGTCCGACGGTGCACCATAGACGGAACCTATCTCACACCAATCGTAAAAGTATTCTCTGTGCGTTCGGAATAATGGCAGAAAGATACGATATAACTCATAAAATTCAAATAATCCCGGAAGGTGATAATAGGCTGTGTTGTTTTTTATTTTCTTCTTCATCATATAGTCACATCATTCTTTATATTTCTGTAACATCCAAGACAACTTTACATTTCTTTTTATAACATGCAATGCCATACTTCAAAATCGTATGAATTTCTTCCTGCTCCAGGGCTTCCGTATATCTTCTGTCAACCATCTGCTCCAGCGCATTCTTGCATGCCTTTTCCAGATTTCCATCTTCCGCATACTTCACTTCAATTACAACACCCACATCTTCATCTTCAATCTGAATCAAAATATCAGCAAAGCCATCTCCCGATTCCCGATTAGATGATACCGACCAATTCTCTTTATAACCAAGAATTCCAAGCAAAAGTCCATGATAGAAGTTCTCCTTCGTCGGTTTCTGCACAAAAGTATCCCGGATGCTGATGGTTTTCTTCATATATTCTGTAAAAAGATGTTCAACGGTTTCTGGCTTTTGATTCAGCAATGCACGACAAAAATCATCCACAGTTTCTCCATCATTCTTAATACTCTCTTTGAACATTTTCAGAATGTGCGTCGTGATAATGTTTCGAATTTCCATATTCGGAATCACAAGGTTATACCTGTTTCCATCCGGTTCTCCGCGCTGTGTCAGATAACCGGTCATAAAAAGCGTACTCCATAAATTATCTATAGAAGAATACAGTTCTTTATAAGTAAGTTCTGCATTGATTTCTTTTTGAACCATCCCGCCATTTACCAGTCGTTCCAGTTCCAGTTTCGTCAACTTCTGTGGCTCATTGATACTGTCGATAAAATGACCGATCACATTGTTGCCGCTGGTATTCGCCCAATAATTTTTTGGTGCCAGCCTTGCATCAGCCCGATGATCACTGCAATAGTTAATCACATCCCATGGGCAATACACATCTGCAGAGCCAAAACGATAACCATCATACCATTCTTTGACCGTCTCATAATGCACATCCTGACCATAATAGTGCAGCAGTGCTTTAACTTCTCTATCTGTAAATCCAAACGTCTCATCAAAGCTTTTGTCAGTAATTGAATCGATTTTAAAATTATTAAGACCGGTGAAAATACTTTCTTTAGCAACACGCAGACAGCCTGTTAAAATTGCAAACTTCAGACTGTTATTTGTTTTCAGCCCATTTTCAAACAAGTTGCGAAGCAACAATATCATCTCATCGTAGTACCCGTTTTCATTGGCCTTGGCTAATGGTACGTCATACTCATCAATAAGAACAATCACTTTTTCACCGTAATGCTTTTCCAACAGTTCTGTGAGTTCTCGAATACTGTACACCAAAGAATCATTTGTCATATCTTTTCTCCTTAGGTGGTCAAATAATTCCAGGTCCGCTTCATCCAGGTTCTCACTGCTCGAAAGCAAAGACAATCTGCGGGCTTCTTCATTAATGGTTTTCACAAGAAATCTCCTGGCTTCTTCATATGTTGTACCATTAATACCTTTCAGACTCAAAGATACGACCGGAAACTTTCCCTGATAGGCCTCACACAATGCATGATTCCCGGAAATGTATAAATCATCAAATAGTGTTTGATCTTTACCAACCTCAAAGAAACACTGAAACATACTCATGTTGAGGGACTTTCCGAATCGTCTCGGCCGGGTAAACAAGTTTACTTTGGCCCACTGTGCCAGCAATTGCTCGATTAATCTGGTTTTATCCACATAGTAGAAACCTTCACGCCGCATTTCTTCAAAATTTTCAATTCCAATTGGAAGCTTCTTCAATGCTGCCATATGCCATCCACCCTTCCGATTTATAGTCTCAGCTTTCATAGCTTTATAGATATCTACTTTCTTTATGATAACATGAAATGAACCATCTGCCAAGTAACAAGAGTGTGTCCCAAACAGAACACACTCCATCAAATTTACTTGTTATTGACACTCACAATCCGATAATAAACTCCGGATGTCATTTTGTAAACGATAATATAGCACACTGCAAACATCAGATAGCATCCCAGTGCCACCATTGCCAGAAACTGTGTCCGATTCAGCCCAAACAACAACAGCAATTTAGAAATCATCGGGAAAGCAAAAAGTAAATGCAAACCTGCCAGCAGAAGCGGTGCAAAGAAAACAATCAATATCTGTGAATTAATACTCTGCCGGATATCTTTCTTCGTCATGCCGACTTTCTGCATAACGACGAATCCTGACTGATCCTCATACCCTTCTGTCACCTGCTTGTAATACATAATCAGTATAGCCGCAAAGACAAAGACAATTCCGAGCAGAATGCCAAGTACCAGCAATCCGCCAAATGTACCGTAAAAACTCTCTTTATTAAAGGCATAGCTTTCATAACGGACATAATCAATACCTTCCTGCTGTGATGCATCAAGGGCGGCAAATTTATTATTTAACACACCCTCTGCAGCCATCTGTGCATCATCACTGCCGTCCAGGTTGCAGCCATAATAGCATTTAAAATAGACATTTTCCATATTTTCTGTCATATACTGAGCCATATTATACTGAGCCAGTTTTTCTGCCACCTCATCAAAATTCGGCACAAAAATATAATAAACTTTCGTTGATACTGCACCATCCATATGAATCGCCTTAAAATTTGAAATCACCTTTTTTACATTCAAGTGAATGTCATTGTGAATGGATAATGTGTCTGTATTATTTTCATAAGAGCCGCCATACACAGCAACAAGGGCTTCACCTGCATCGAGTGTCTCTTTTTCTCCGGTCACACGATTATATACACTGAGCGGTGCCACATAAACTTCATCGACATCGAAAGCTGTTGATTCATTCGTTTCCATATCAATCAACTCATCTTTCATTCTGAAATTATAATCTTCAAGTTTCCCATAAAAAAAAGCGGATGTATATTCCAGAACATCGGAAGCTGTCAGATGGCTTTCCTGAAGTGTCTCCTCCATCAGCTGACGCCAATTAGCCTCACTTTCTTCATTCAGATATTTTGGCGCACTGACATGAACCTCATAGGACAGGTCTCTCGGATAACGCTCACGCATAATGTTCTCTACTCCGGCATAAAGACAGATGGTTGATGAAAGCATCACCAGCACCATAGTGCTCAGTACACAGATGGAAGCCAGACCGGCGCCATTTCGCTTCATACGATAACTCATTGAAGCAATAGATATAAAGTGTTGTTTCCTATAATAAAAACCTTTATTCTTCTGCAAAATCCGGCAAAGGGTTACTGATCCGGCGATAAAAAGCATATACGTAGCTACGATAACAAGAATAACCGCAGCAAAAAACCATGTCAAAGCCTCAACCGGGTCTTCAATCGTTACCGCCAGACCATAAGCAATGACAAGCGCCACAATACCAACCAACGCCAGCAACCAATTGCCCTTCGGCGGTTTTTCACCGGTATGTTCGCTTCTCAGCAATTCCATTGGACTGGCCATTGTCATTTTTCTTAAAGCATTCAACAGAATCAAGATAAAAATAACAAGAAAAACCAGAATAGTTTCTCTGATGGCTGAACCTTCAATTCTCAGCTTGAAATCCGTCTGACCATTCAGAATATTCACCATCCACAATTCTGCAAGTTTTGAAAAAACAATCCCGAATATAAGACCCGCCACAAGAGAAATACCTGCAGTAATGGCCGTTTCCCAGAAATGAATATGCGCCAGATTACGTTTATCCATACCAAGGACATTGTACAAACCATATTCTCTGCTTCGCCGTTTATTTAAAAACGAATTTGTATAAAAAAGGAAAATCAATGTAAATAGACCGATGATCCATTTCCCCAAATTGAGCATGCCCTGCATTGTTTCTCCGCCCGGGATCCGGACCAGAACACTGCTGACACTCAGTGCGTCAATAATATAAAACATCATAACCATGGCAATGCATGTAAAAAAGTAGGGAATATAGAATTTTTTGTTATGGCTGATGCCTGACCAGGCCATTTTGGGATAAAAAGATTTTCTCATGCCCGATCACCGCCTGTCGTAAGAAGAGTCAGCGTATCGGAAATCTTTTGATACAATTCCTGACGTGTATGATGTCCCTTATAAATCTGATGAAAAACCTCACCGTCTTTGATAAATAAAACTCTGCCCGCATGGCTGGCCGCTTTGACAGAATGTGTTACCATGACAATAGTCTGTTTATCCTGATTGATTGCCGAGAAAAGATCCAGCAATTCATCCGAGGACTTGGAATCCAATGCACCTGTTGGCTCATCCGCAAGGATCAGCTTCGGATGTGTGATCAGCGCTCTGGCTACCGCCGCACGCTGCTTCTGACCGCCGGACACCTCATAAGGATATTTCTTTAAAAGCTGTGTGATGCCCAATTGTTTTGCAATAGGCTCCAGACGCTTATGCATCTCTCTGTAATTCTTGCCTGCAAGGACCAGCGGCAGATAAATATTATCCTCCAGAGAAAATGTGTCCAGCAGATTAAAATCCTGAAAAACAAATCCCAGATTATCACGGCGAAATTCTGCCATAGCAGATTCCCTGATGTCTGCAAGATTCTTGCCGTCTAACAATACGGTACCGCCTGTTGGTTTGTCCAGTGCCGCAAGAATGTTCAACAATGTTGTCTTACCCGAACCGGACTCACCCATGATGGCCACATATTCGCCCTCTTCCACACTAAAGGACACATTTTTCAGTGCCTGTACCTGATTGCCGCCAAAACGGGTGGTATAGGTCTTTTTCAGCCCTTTTACTTCCAAAATACTCATATTTAAAATCCTCCTGTCTGATTGAATGACTTGTTCACTTCTTTTGACAGGATTATTGTATCAAACTCTTTTCATCCGCTCCATCGAATGGCCTTACAGACTTCTTACACTTTTGTAAGAAGTGCTGTTCGTTTTCTACTCAAACATACGCTCCGCTGTATTCAGATTCAATTTGATCACAGTCCCTTTATCCGGTTCCGATTCAGCCGAAATACCATGGCCCAGGTTACGACAGATCCTGGCACAAAGATACAATCCCAGTCCGCTGGCTTTTTTATCCCTTCGGCCGTTATACCCGGTATACCCCTTCTCAAATATTCTCGGCAGATCCTCCGGTGCAATCCCCATACCCGTATCACGGATACACAGTATCTTCGGTGATTCCAGATAAATGGACACGCAGCCCTGCTGTGTATACTTCAGTGCATTTGAAAGAATCTGCTCAATAACAAAAAGCAGCCATTTCTCGTCCGTCATGACCTGTACATTCAGCGGCTGATAATCCAAATGAATCTTTTTGCCGATAAACTGCCCCGCAAATTTGCGCAATGCCTGCCGCAGGATATCGTCCAGCTCATAAACAGCAATAACATAATCCCTGGTATCTGTATCCAATCTGAGATAACACAATACCATATCCACGTACTGCTCCACCCTGGAAAGCTCCACAGAAAGCTTTCTTGAAAAGGATGAATCTGTATTCTGCAAAGTCAGCCGCATAGCTGCAATCGGTGTTTTGATCTGATGTGCCCAGACGGTATAATACTCCATCATATCCTGATATTGAAAAGACATCTCATCCTTCATCCTGCGCTGTCCTTCCTGAAGGTGAACAATGATCTGCTGATAATCCTTCTCCAGCTCACTTACTGCTTCCGGGAAATCTGTCATCACATCAAAAGGCATCGTCACCAATTGCTGCAGTCTTTCATGCCTTACTGCAAATTTTCTGTAATCCCATATAAGAAAAAGCATTCCTGTAACAAAGCACAGCAGCACCGGATAAAAAACCGCAGCAAGGGGCAGATGATACAGGGCAAAGGTTACAAAAAATATAATCGCAAAAAGTCCCTCTTTCAGGAACAGACTTTTCTTTTGTCCCAGCCATTTCACAAAACTGATTTTTCCTTCCATCATTCCTGCCCTTTCTCATCCGAAAAAATCACATAACCCACACCGAATTTTGTTGTAATAAAATCTTTCAGCCCAGCTCCCTCCAGCTTCTTCCTGAGACGGTTCACATTCACTGTCAGCGTATTGTCATCAATAAAACTATCCGTTTCCCAAAGCCGTTCCATCAAACGTTCCCGGCTGACAATCTTACCGGCGTTCTCCATAAGGATCTTTAAAATACCATATTCATTGCGGGATAAAGCAATTTGCTCGCCCCTGTAAGTCAGTGAATGATCATCTACATTAAGAACCGCCTCCCGGCATTGCAGAACATTCTCCGTCTTTGCAAAATCATAGGTTCTTCGAAGCATCGCCTGCATTTTGGCGATCAGCACCGTCTGGTCAAAAGGTTTAGCAATAAAATCATCACCACCCATATTCATGGCCATAACTATATTCATGTTATCCGAAGCAGAGGATATAAAAATTACCGGTACATGTGAGACCTTTCGGATCTCACCGCACCAGTAATAACCATTGAAAAAAGGCAGACCGATATCCATCAATACAAGATGCGGATCAAATTCCGCAAATTCTGCCATGACATTTCTGAAATTTGTCACACTGTGTGTTTCAAAGTTCCACATTATCGCCTGCTCGCTGACCGCTTCAGCAATGCCGGCATCATCTTCCACAATCAATATTCTGTACATTAGGTGCCTCCTAAAGCCTGCGCTGCAAGGTATTTAAAACACCATTTAAGCGAACCAGATAAAGGACTTCGCACACAAGTGCCATAACCGCACATACATAATAAGCAAACAGTATTTCCACTGAAGCAGACCTAAAACAAAGTACCAGGATCAAAACACAGATCAGCACCTGAAACAGGCTCATATAGCGCCACCATCTCTTGAATTTCTCCAGCTTCAGATCACCGGATACATCGTTCTCAATCTCATATAAAGACTGCAAAAACAGATACAGCACATAAAACAATACGACATAATAAATCAGAGATAAAGCTATCTCAAGCCAGGCAATATCCGCACCGATCCCCGTCAACGCCATCACATAGAGAATTGCTGAATAAACGGTCAATACAAGCAGCGTTGTCTTTGCTGTCGCCAGTCGATGGCATGTCTTAGGATAGGCAGACATGATATCCTTAAAACCAAGATATAGTAAAAAACAACCAATGAAATCCGGCAGGATTCCGATTCTCATATTACCGTTTGTCATTGTAAAATCAAGCAGCGACAGAATTGCGCCAATAAAAATCTTTATCATACGTCTTTCTTCTCCTTTTACTTTTAATCATTTTACATGTCGGCTCACCGTGTCTGATGTGTAATCAGTCATTGCAGCAGACACACCTGTTCATAAAGCAAGGGCTGAGCCTTAAAAGCTCAGCCGTGCATAAATATCCTTTGGAATATAGGCTTTCACATAAATGCCGTCTTCCTGATAACGTTCTTCCAGAAGCTGACCATACTTTCGGATCACCGCGATCTCACCCGCATGGGCATAGTCAAAGACCCGCTCAATCAGCAGCTTATCCGCTCTCAGAATAGTCTGCACTGTCGAAAGCAGCGCATCCAGTCCTGTTCCCTGCTTCACTGAAGCTGTCACTGTATAATCGGCCCTGAAATCCTTCAGGCTGACAAGACTTTCCTGATCCTGGATCAGATCCGTTTTGTTAAATACTGTGATAATCTTCTTGTCCTTAATATCCAAAGCTGCCAGGGTTTCATACACAACGTGCATATGCATCTCTGCCTGAGGATTGGAGGCATCTACCATATGGATCAGAATATCGGCATACTTCGCCTCCTCCAGTGTACTTCTGAATGCATCTACCAGATGATGCGGCAACTTATGGATAAAACCGACGGTATCTGTCAGCAGCAGTTCCTGCCCGTCATCCAGTGTCAGATTCCTTGTTGTCGGATCAAGGGTGGCAAAAAGCTTGTCCTCCTCAAGAACACCGGCACCTGTCAGTCTGTTCAGAAGTGTAGACTTACCGGCATTGGTATAACCAACAATGGCCGCCACCGGGATCTGATTCCTCTGACGTTGCTGTCTGGCCACTTCACGGTGCCGCTTCACATCCTCCAGTTCCCGCTTCAACTGGGAAATCCGCTCTCTGATGAGACGTCGGTCCACTTCCAGCTTCTTCTCGCCAGGGCCTCTTGTACCGATACCGCCGCCCAGTCGTGAAAGAGAATCTCTCATACCCACCAGTCGTGTTGCTCTGTAACGAAGCTGAGCCAGCTCAACCTGAATCTTGCCTTCACGGGTTGTGGCCCGCTGGGCAAAAATATCCAGAATAAGTAATGTACGGTCCATGACCTTTGTATTCAGCACATCTTCCATATTGGCCATCTGTGCCGGGGATAATTCATCATCACAGATAATGCCCGTTGCATGGGTCTCTGAGATGAGGAATGCCAATTCTTCCAGCTTGCCCTTGCCGAGATAAGTTCCCGGATGGATCATCTCTCTATTCTGGATCAATCTCCCCACAGTCACTGCCCCGGCTGTCTTCGCCAGTTCTTCCAGCTCATCCAGTGACTCATCCGTCACCGATGTTTCTCCCAGAGCAACACCCACAAGAATGACCTCTTCTGTTACCTGTTTATTCTCATAAAAATCTGCCATAAATTCTCCTGTCTGTTATTCAAGACGCATGCTCAGGCGGTCTACTGTGTAACACGGCTCTCGAGGAACTGATATTCCTTCTGGCCCTTTGTATCCTCCGGATACTTGCTGACATAAGCCTTGGCTGTATTATAAGCATCTTCCCATCGTTCAAGATGTTCGTATGAAACAATCAAGTTGAAGGATAACGCTGCATCAGACTCTCTGTCATTATAAGTCAGACCGTTCTCACAGGCCTGTGCTGCCTTCTCATATTCTCCCTTGGCCAACAGGACTGCTGCGTACTGATTGCAGGCTTTTGCTGCAAGAGATGCATCAACACTGCTGATATCAACTTCATCAAAATACTTCTCATAATAAGTAAGTGCTGTATCGTAATCCTGCTGCGTATAAGATACTTCTCCCAGTCCCAGCAAAGCTGCCTTGTAGCCTTTGTCGTAAGATTTATTCAACATATCCGTCGCTTTGGTATAATCCTGAAGATCTACATAAATCATCCCTCGATTGTAATAATCTTCACCGCTGCTGCCGGATAACTGCAGTGCATCATTCAGCACCTGTTTCGCCTCATCATCCTTGCCCTGAGCTTCAAGGGCACTGTACAACGTTCTGTAAACTGCATAGCTCTTCCGGCTCTGCTTGATGGCTGCGTAAAGATCCTTCTCTGCGGATGCATAATCCTGCAGCTGCATATACGCCATACCTCTCAGCATTCTTGTACCTGCATCATCCTTCAGATCAATAATCTGGCCATAGGATTGGACTGCTGCCTGATAATCACCGGACTTCTGTTCGGCTTCTGCCTTATAATATAAGGTATCTATCCGAATATCATTGCTCTGGCTACTGATATTCAACGCATCCCCAAACCATTTGATGGCGGTCTGATAGTCTCCCTGATAAAGACAGGCAATTCCCCGGCCACGATTCAGCAGTGCCTTCTGGTCATCATTTTCCGCACAACCCTCTGCCTGGTTGAAATAACCAAGGGCCTCATCATAGGATTTCTGTTCCACATACGCCATGCCGAGATGTATGTAATAGTCCGCATTGTTGCCGTCATAGGAAATTGCTTCCTTAAATTCGTTCACTGCGGTATCATAGTCACCACTTTCATAGGCATTCATGCCCTTGTTGTCATGCCTGGAACCACTGTTGTAATTCTTAACAGAAAAAACAGTGACCACAAGCGCCGCGATCACCAGACATGCTGCAACCAGTCTGAGTGCCTGTTTCTGTCTGCGCCTGCGTATGATCTTCCTGCGCCGCTCCTGATGCTGTCTCCTTCTGCGTGCTTCCGCCCGCTTCCTGGCCATTTCTTCGTCTTCTTCGGTTCTTCTGACCGGTCGTTTCTTCGGGACCGCATATTCCGGATGCACTTTGTTCGTTATATTCTTAATACGGCTTCTGTCAGATTCCGTATCCTTCGATATCTTCCGGTTCTTTCGAACTCTCTTATCATCATTCTCCAAGCTATACGCCTCCTTCTAATCTGACTCAATATTCCGTCTAAAGCATTCGCTTACGCCACAATATCCACAAAATAAACAGACATAACAGAAATGTCAGTGCACAGATAATACCAAATCCCATCTTCAATGAGCCAAAAGGCATTCCGCCTGTATCCACATTCATACCATACAAACCGGAGATAATCGTCGGAACCGCCATAACCAGTGTGATGGAGGTCAGATACTTCATGGTATTATTCAATCGGTTATTGATAACGTTGGACATCAGTTCACTGGTACCATCGATAATCTCTCGATAAATCGTCGCCATCTCAATAGCCTGTCTGTTCTCGACCTGTACATCCTCAAGCAGATCTTCATCTTCCGGGAACTGCGGAATATGCTTATATCTGCGAAGCCTGTCAATAACCATGCCTGCTGCACGCAGAGAAGTCTCAAAATAGACCAATGTAGACTCCAGATCATGCAGTTCCACAAGATCTGCCTCGTCTTCCTTCTCTTCGCCGATTCGGGCCTCAATAGCCAGTCGTCTGTTGTCAACAGAACGAAGGACATTCTGATACGTTGTCATAGAATTCAGAAGAATCTGATAAACAAAACGGGTACGCTTCTTTGTTGAAAAGTATCGGACATGGCTCTTAATAAATGTATTCAAAATCGGGGTGTCTTCACTGCAAATTGTAATGATCGCGCCGTCTGCAAGGATCAAACCGAGAGGGATGGTCGTATAGACCTTCTTCTCATGCTGTATCTCACTTGCCGGAATATCTACCAAGACCAGCGTATAATCATCTTCCAGCACGATACGGGATTTCTCTTCTTCATCCAGTGCGGCTCGCATATCCTCTATATCTATATTGTACTTCTTCGCGACAGGTTCCATCTCCCACATGGTCGCTGCTGTCACCTTGACCCAACAGCCTTCCTCAAAGTCCTGCAAAGCATTCAGCTTGCCGCCTTCTGTTTCATATATATTAACCACGTATCTCACCTGCCTCATTGATTCATATTCATTTGCACCATACCCATCTTAACATACCCAACCCTACTTCTCAAGCTTTTTTATTTTCAGTCTCTAAATGCCGCTGAAAAATATACAAAAATTTTTAAATCTATCTATCCCTGTATGAATTTATGTGATATACTAGACATAGTGTCTATAATCTTATTAACAAAGAACGACTCAATTTTTTAAGGAAAGGAATCATTGGTTGAAAATGAAGAAAAAGTTTATGAAAACATGCTCGGCCGCCGCACTGAGTGCCGCACTTGCAATTGCCACTGTTGCTCCGGCCTTTGCAGCTGATCTTACGCCAAAGTATACTTATTCCGGTGACGGCATGACTTTTGAAAAGGTTTCCCATGCCAACTCACCAACAGAAACTGCCGATGGTATTGTTGATTATACAGGCAACGGCAGTATCACCCCTTACGTTCAGGGCATCAGTGCAGAGGGCAACGGCGACCGCGGTCAATCCTACAGCTACGCATCAGCTTCCTATGGCGACTGGGTTTACATCAACACCATGTACGGTGGCCTTGGTGCCAATGCTATTTTGAACAGAGGCTTAGGTGAACTGACACCTGATGCTGCCGCTGCTCTTATTAACACCATGTACAACGGCACGATGTACACCGGCGAACCGGACGGCAAGAGCGCCGGCGGTATATTGGTAAAATTCAATGTCAAGACCGGTGAGACAAGAATTCTGATGTCCAAGGAGACCAATGGTATCATGCCAACATTCAGAAGTGCCATCAAGTTGAATAACAAGCTCTATTTTGTGGGTATGATCATTGATGCGAATAACAAGCAGCTGACCTCACAGGAAATTGCTTATGCAACAGCTGTTCAGAACGGTTTCCCATGTATTTACGAAGTAGATCCTGCCAACAATGATAAGCTGACCTGCATCTACAATTGTGTAGATACTAACGGTTTCCGCCAGCTTGTCAAAGACAATGTCTTTACCTCCACTCGTGCCATCGGTACATATGAAGGTGCCATGATTGCCGGTGCCCTTGATACTAACGGTGTTTTTCTGGTTGCTTCCAAGGATCCATCTCAGGGTCAGAGCTCCTTCAGTGTGATTGCAGATATGAACGACCTGTTCAACTACCCTGCTTATCACCGCAGTGATGTCAACGGTGGCGGCGGTATTTATCAGGTACTGGAATACAACGGCGATTTATATGTCGTTATCTGCACGGGTACACCGAACAACAAAAACGAAGCTACCGGTACACTTCAGACATTTGCTATTGTCAAAGGTACCTGCAGCGGTGATGTCACAGATAAGAACGCCTGGACATGGTCTGTTCTGGCCGGTGATGAAGCAGATGGTGCCCGATATCCATTTGGTCTTGATACTGAACGTGTCAGCGCCGGTGCCTGCACACTCCAGGTTTACAATGATTACCTGTATATCGGCGATTACAACGATGTATCCAGTGCTCTCCAGGGATTCGTTCTAAAAAACGAATTTACCACACAGGCAACAAACCTTGAACAGTCCATCAACCTTTATCGTATGGACAAGAATGAGAATATTGAGAAGGTTGTTGGTGATCCGACAGAAGCCTTCCCAACAAGCCTGTCCGGTCTTGGTTCAGGATACACATCCAATTCTCTGCTGAAGAAAATGGGTACCCATATGAATCAGTATACATGGCAGACAACCCTATACAACGGCAAGATGTATGTCGGTACCATGGATACTACAACCCTTCTTGAGCCACTGGTCAAATATACTAACGGCGATATTCTTAAAATGACCAAGGACGAATGGATCAGCCAGATTAATTACATCAAGGTCATGCTGAAACTCTTATTTAAGACATCTGCTACTTCTTCAATATCGGCTGAATCTGTTGTCCCTGTAGAAACTTCCGCTGAAACAGAATCAGCAGAATCTGTTGCCGAAACAATTGCAGCCGAAGAATCCGAGACAGAAGCTACTGCCGAGACCACTATTGATGATATCCTCAGCAGTGACACCGCTGCCGTACAGACACAGACTGAAGAAGACATCGCTGTCCAGGCAATTGAAACAGATACTGCCATTGAAGACAACGCTGCTGATTCTGATGCAGATATTGAAGGCGCTGCTGAAAGCCTTGATGACGCACAGCCTGTTGCTGTCAGTCCTACTGAAGAACCACTGACTGAATCCTCTGCCAGAGTCCTTGTTGAAGCAGCCATTCAGGAAGTGCAGAATGATGCCGCACAGTCCTCATCTGACAATGCTCAGAATACCGATGCGATTACTTTAACAGATGAACAGATAAATAGCCTGGTCAGCGGCCTGCTTGACGGCAGTATCGCTCCACAGAGTATGGATGAGCAGTTATACAACCAGCTTGTCACAGTCAATGACAAACTGATGAGCATTGCTTCTTTAGTTGATAGTAATGATATCGAAGCATTCGTCACTGTTTATACAGCCATGTCCGATATCATCGATCAGATCAACGACCGCATTCCTGAAAATGTCAAGGCATTGTATGCTACAGTGATCAAATATGCGACAAAGGAAAATCTTAATGGACTCGCAAGTTCACTGAAATATATGCGTACATCCGAAGCCGGTTTCGATCTGTTTGAGATCACTGATAACGGAAGCGCCGGTGTTTCCATCAAAAAAGTAACCACCAGTGGTTTCGGTGACCGCTATAACCATGGTCTTCGTATCTTTGAGAAGACAGACGATTACTGGGTTATCGGCACAGCCAATCCATTCAATGGTACACAGCTGTGGCGTACAACCAATCTTGAGCAGAATACGGACCCAACACCGGATCCTACCCCTACTCCAACTCCAGACCTGACACCGACGCCGATTGAGAAACCGTCTGCAACAAAACCAACAACAACTGTGAAAAAGCCAACCACTTCCGCTAAAAAGACAACTGCAAAGAAAGCAGCTGTTAAGACAGGTGATGAAAGCAACTCAACACAGTTTGTCGTATTAATGGGTATTTCTGCAGCAACAATCTTTATTCTCGGCTATCGCCTGCGTAAAAAGGAAAATTAATCACGCAGCATCCAGTGCATAAAAAAAGTATTTTAAAAGGCAGCGCTTAAAACTATGAGAAACTCGCTCCGCGAGTTTCTCAAGTTATCGCTGCTTTAATTTTATTTAGTAACTTTTAATCAGGAAAACTTTTTTCCAGACACAGTGCACCGAATCCCACCCGAATATCCGGATAAACACTAACGCCTCGCAGCGGTCTTGCCCCAGCCAGCAGATAAGCCTTTAATTTGTCTCCATACAAATACGGATCATTTTTTCTCACAATGCCATATTCCATCAGCAGTGCTGCCGCCCCTGTCACAAAAGGCGCAGCAAAGGACGTCCCTGAAACCACAGTATAACCACCGCCTGCCAATGTTGTTGTAATATCCACTCCCGGCGCTGACAGCTCCGGTTTCACGCTGGCAAAAGCTCCCATATACCCTCTCCCGGAAAAATCCGCATAATCATCCAGCCATGCATTATAAGCGCCTACTGTAATGGCTTTCCGGGCTGTGCCCGGTACAGTGATTGTCAGATCCGGATCCGGACGCAGAAATCCCGTATTTCGATTCAAAACCCCCACCGTCGGAAGCCACATCTGAATATCCCCTCTGCTAATTCTCCCCGGAAGAAGCCGGATCGTCCAGATACCACCTGTCAAATACTGTTTCTGCGGAATAAAGTCGATGTAAATTTCCTGATTGATCGAATAGGGTGAAGGCTCACCGTAATACAATAGAATCTCTGTATTTTCCAGACGAAAACGCTGCGGACCGAGAATCTTTTTAATCGGGCCACTGTTTTCCCCGGATGGACTGATCACTTCAATATCCGCCTCATCGCCATAATACTTCCATATCTGAACATTCAGAGACCGTTCATATTCACTGACGCTGATATCTGCATCCAGATTCTTTCCTGATATCATGACCGCCCTAAAATGTCCTGCTGAAACTGCATCGTTTCCGGCAGCAATGATGATATTATTCTTCCATATCTGCGACACAGTATCGATATAGGATTCCAACAGCGAAGTGCCGTCATGTGCCCCATAGCTGTTGCCGAAACTGACATTCACAGCCACCGGCTTTCCCGCACGAATTGCCTCCCGAATGACAAAATCCAGCCCCAACATTAATTCCGTTGTCCTCGGAAATCCCCGTTCATTTGTCATTCCCATTTTCACTACAAGCAGTTCGCTTCCCGGTGCTACTCCTCTGTTGACACCGCCGGAACTGCTGCCGTTTCCTGCCATAATACCCGCCACCGCAGTTCCATGTCCGCTCCTGTCTTCAATTGGCACTATCCGCTTTCTTTCTTCCGCTGTCTCTGCCGCCAACGCTTTATTGATGTCCTCTTTTGTATACAATGCGCCCCTGTCATATCCTTCCGGCGGCATTCCCAGAGCTGTCTGATCCCACAGTGCATGAATCCGAGTTGTCCCATCAGGATTTCTGAAATCCCTGTGGGTATAATCAATACCGGAATCAATCACGGCCGTAAGAACGCCTGCTCCTGTCAATTGCAGCGGCAGCGTCTGTACGGGATTTACACAGGATGCGATTCGTCCCTGAACAACAGAAAAAACCAGCTGTTTGGATTTTTCAATGTAAGTAATGACTTCCTCATCTGAAAAATCATCCAGCTGGTTTTGTTTGATTGCTACAATGGCATACTGCCCCAGTAAAGGTACAATCCGAATGCCGGGGTAACGATCGGTAAGTGACAGAATATCCCCTGAATATCTGACTATAATCTCCCAGGTATCTGTCTGCGGGTCAAATCCTACCCCAAGATTCTCTGATTTCTCTCTTTCTGAATTTGTTGAACCTGCTGCCAGATTCAGTAAATTCTCAATTTTCTGGTCAGCCATAATAACTCCCAATCATATCATTTTTCTAATATATTCCTTTGACTAAAATGCAAGAACTAATAATATATGTGCGAAATTTGATTTTACCAAGGTTAAGATATAAAAATAGATAGTTTGTAGCAGGTGCTTCTGTTACGGCCGGTACTTAGGCATTGTCCTTTAATGCCTTATGTACCGCTGCCAGTAACAGGCAACGGGAGTGTGCCTGCTATAAACTATCTACTTTTATATCTGTTCTGAAACTAAATGATTTTCGCCCTGTTACTGTTCCTTGCAAACATCTACCCAGCCTCTTGCCCCGGCAATCTGCTCCAGTTCAGGGATTGTCAATTTCACTGCGCTGTGGTCATTTCCGGCTGCCGGATAAACCGTCTCAAAGCGTTTCAGACTTTCATCCAGATACACTTCAACCCCTTCATTGATACCAAAAGGGCATACGCCGCCCGGTGCATGTCCGATCTTTTCTTCTACTTCATCAAAAGGAATCATCTTCGCTTTCACATGGAAGGTATCTTTGTACTTTCTGTTGTCCACTTTCGCCGTCCCCTCTGTCAGAATCAGCACCGGCTCTTCTCCCTGAAGAAAAGACATGGTCTTGGCGATCATGCCTTCTTCCACACCAAGAGCTGCAGCAGCTTCTGCCACAGTTGCTGTAGAAGCCTCCAATTCAATCACATGGTCCAGAAATCCTTTTCCCTCTAAATATTTTTCAGCTTTTACTAATGACATTATCTTATGCTCCTTTATCCTTCTGTCCGTATAATTAATCGGCAATCTTTGCCTGCTGCCTTTCATGTTCTCTGGTCACCTGTCTCAGACACATCAGGCACACCGGCGTAATATATAATGTTGCTGAAACCCATGCTGTCTGGTCTGCAAAACAAATGGCTGTAAATCCGTATGTTCCCACAAAAGCAAAGCTGACAAAGGTTCGCGCAATCATTTCCGTTACGCCCGAGAAAATCGCTCTTCCTGAGAAGCCCATTCCCTGGGCACTCATTCTGAAGACACTGAGCGGTCCGAGACTCCAGTAGAAGAAACCAAGACAACGCAAATATTTGGCCGAGGCATCCAACACCGCCGTCTGATCTGCACTGATAAAGAGCATAGACAACGGCCTGCCCGCAAAGATCAGCACCAGACCAATCAATAAACCATAAGTAAACCCAACGCCTACGCCCTGCCATAAACCTTTTCGGATACGCTTAATCTTACCCGCGCCCAGATTCTGACTGCAAAAGACAGAAACGCCGTTGGCCAAGGCATCAAATGGACACATGGCAAACTGTTTAATACGCATGCCGGCTGTAAATCCCGATACATAGATACTTCCAAGTCCATTATTGGCCGACTGCATCACCATACTGCCGATGGCCGTGATGGAAAACTGCAGTCCCATCGGCAGGCCCATCACCAGCATTTCTTTCACATAAACCGACTGTAAATGACAATCTTTTCTCTTCGGATGAAGTATCTGCACTTTCTTTATAATAAAAATCAGACAGCACAATCCGCTGATGGCCTGGGCTGTAATGGTTGCAACTGCCGCACCTGCACATCCCCATTTAAATACGATGATACAGATCAGATCCAATACCACATTCAAACAAGCTGAAAAGGCCAGAAACAAAAACGGCGTTCTGCTGTCCCCAACCGCCCGCAGAATGCTTGACAGGAAGTTGTACAAAAGTGTAAATGGCAATCCAAGGAAAATAATCAATATGTAAATACGAGCATTGCCGTAAATATCCTCCGTTACAGACAGCATCTTGAGAATCCATGGACAAAGAAGTACACAGCCTGTTGTCAGGATGACTGCGATCACCGCTGTCAGCAAAGCACCATGAAAAATGTCTTTTCTCATACGTCCAAATTGATTGGCGCCGAAATCTCTGGCCACCGGCACACCAAAGCCGCTGCAAAGTCCGGTACAGAAACCCAGCACCAGAAACTGAACACTGCTGGTAGCACCAACACCTGCCAAAGCCTGCGTGCCCAGAAAACGGCCGACAATGGCCGCATCAATCATATTGTATGTCTGCTGTAATAAGTTGCCCACCAGAAGAGGCAAAGCAAAACGGAGAATTAATCCAAGGGCATTGCCCTCTGTCATATCCTTTGTCATTATGCCTGCTCTCCTTTATTTACTTTTTCTTTTGTTATTGCTGCTTCTGCTGTCGTTTCTTTCAGTTCGGCAGCTGATTCTATCTCTTTCAATTCGGCCTCAGCACTTTCCTCTATCGCAGGATTTTCCTTTATTTCAGCATTTTCAGACAGTTCCCTGATACGGGTTTTCAACCATTCTCTGCTGTCATTTGCCGGCGAATAATGACTGCCGCTAAAAAAAACCCCTGTCTTATCCGCATCCTCATCAGACGCTCCCATAATCCACAATTCTTCCGGCTCACATTTCAAAGCATCATAACGATGGGTCACATCTTTGATACGTTTGCTGTGGAAAAAGAGTTTTCTTGCCGCTGATTTCATTTCACCAAAAGTCAGTAATGCAATTCTATCCTCTTCCACATGCAATTTCTCATGATTAGCCCTGATAAAACGGAGAGCACGGGCCATATCATCTGCTTCGCTCTCTTTTCGGAGATTCAGAATAAAAGCTTGACATCCCAGTTCAGAAATGGTCTTCGCCATATTCATGCCTTCATCCATCACCCGCTGACGTCCATTCTCCCAGTCCGGGCAAATAAGAATGGCCGGTCGATTCTCTTCGTCCGATATAAATGGAATCAGCACAACATGCTCTGCTGCTTCAGCTTCATTCCCCGGTAGTCCCCGCCAGATTGGAATCGTGATTTTGTCTCCGGCTTCACGTCTCTCCAGAATAAAATTGGCGGCATCCACCAACTCCTGTCCCGGGAACTTCGTCATCTTCATCATATTCTTCAATTTCATCTTGGAGAATGGCCATTTCACCTGACTGCATAATACAAGGTCAAAAAAAATGGGCAATTTCTTATTGACCCGCTCATTCTCAGCAATTTCTGTTACTGTGCTATCTAATGTAAATCTCTCGTTCATAACTCTTCCTGCTCTTATTGTGTAAACTTCATATCAAACGCATACCTGCACAACCTTCATCTCAACCACAGATTATCATCCCGCCAAAACAAAAAGATAATGCGCTTTTTTTATTGTAGCATTATCTTTTTTGCAAATCAATATTTCTGATGTATAACATTATACTTTTCCGGATATACTGTTATTGTTCTAATCGATAACGATTAGAATCCCCCCTCCAGATACAAAAGATATTTTTTGACTCACCTATGAGTACTTATCCTCCCCTTTTTTGCCTCCGGGTGCTCACTTACAGCCCCGGAGGTTTCCCTTTACACATGATTGCTCTTTTTTATTTGGATTCAAAATCTATCCGATCGCAGTTCTTTCTTGACGGATAAAAGGCGGCTGTTATACAATACATATTGAAGTCAATCACTCACTTAAAATAATTCCAGAAAGGATATGCATATGAAAATAAAAAGAATCCTTGCCATCATTGCCGTTGTACTGCTTGTGGCCCTCTATGGCTCAACCATTGTCTTTGCCCTGTCAGACAGTCCGGATGCGGTCTACATGTTCAAAGCATCCATCTTCTGCACCGTGATCATACCGATTATTCTCTATAGTTACATACTTGTTTACCGAGTTTTTGGGAAAAAGAAATCTGATCATACCGATGATACAAAGGATATCTCTAAAAAATAACATTTGTTAATAAATTTTATATTTCTTTTATCCCAAAGACATAATTTGAACACAATTTATGCGTATAATAGCACCATAGCAATCGAGCAGATGGTTGCTATGCAGTTTGATTTTTTCATAACATTCGCCGGATGGTTCCCCAATAGCCATCCGGCCTCCCTCTTTTATAAGTCCTTTTCGGGCTTATTTTTTTGCCGTTTATGCATGGAAATGCGTGCCTGCGCAAGTTCTGTTTCCTGATTTTCTTCTTCGATATATGATTTCTCCGTTTTCTATCTTCATCAAAACCTTTGACTCACTCTGTTCCAATTCGCTATAAACATCGACTTTCTCATCATATACTGTCAGATTCGCCGGTTCTCCCACTTTCATCGTCAGATTACCGGACATAATCTTATAATCTCCGGATGGCTGATAAGCCGCCCCCATCTCATGCACATCATCCCCGGTCGCCTGACTGTAAAGGCAAGCCAACACCGATTTATTCTTATAACCGCACATAATGGTATCCAGTCCGATATATCTGGAAATCTCATCGCAGTCACCAATTGCAAGATACTTCCCATCCTTAACTGCCAATGCACCATTTCTTGCCCTGCCGTCACCACCGAAAATACGTCCGCTGATCACGATATCCGCAAATACTTCTTCATTCTCCGTATAAGATTCCCTCATCTGATTTCCATCCTTTCTGCCCATGGGACTTTTACAAATTCTTCCTTAATAAAAACAAAAAGGACAGTCTTATGACTGTCCTTCCAGCTTCATCATTATCCGTATTTATAAATGTTCAATAAACTGAACCATGCCCTCCAATGCTTCCTGCTCGTCCATACCATCGCAGACAACCGTAATCTCTGTGTCCTGTCTGATACATAGACTCAGGATACCAAGAAGGCTCTTCGCACTGATCTCCTTATCACCGTGTGCCAGTGAAACTCTGCATCGGTACTTTAATGCTTCTTCCGCCAGTTCTCCGGCCGGCCGAAGGTGCAGACCATGTGGTGTATGTATTGTCACCTGTGCGCTAACCATAAAGATCAAACCCCCGTTACTTTCCCTATGTCATGCCTCTATTGTATGTATAGTATAGCATCTTTTACTGAAAAAAGCACGTTCTTTTTTAAAAAATTGATGAAATTTTATATAATTTCCATTATTTTACAACAATTAATCTTCCATAATATGTTCAAAGGCTACCTGGAACATTTTCTGAATATGTTCATCCGCCAATGAGTAATATCGTACCTTGCCGTCACGGCGTGTCTTCACCAGACGCACCTGCTTGAGCATGCGCAGCTGATGCGATACCGCGGACTGATTCATCTCAAGGAGCACAGACAGATCGCTGACGCACATCTCAGACTGAGCCAGGGCGCAGATAATCTTTGCTCTCGTCAGATCTCCAAAAGCTTTAAATAACTCTGCCACGTCGATCAGATCGTCCTGATCCGGCATATGGGATGCAACATACGCAACAACATCGGGATGTACCTGTGTCTGATTGCTCTCACTTGTATTCTGTTCATATTCACCATTTGCTCTCATAAAATCACCACTTTCACATGAAGCAATTGTCATTTACTTTCTGTTGGCAGGTTCAATGTTAATATTGCGGCCTTTGATACGAGCATGGGACATCGCGTTCAGTACGTCTCTTGCATATTCCTTCGGAACTTCTACAAATGTATACTTGTCATACATATCAATGGTACCGATCAGGCTGCCGGCAATACCAGTTTCACCGGCAATCGCACCAAGAATATCCCCCGGTCTTGCCTTCTGATTCTTACCTATATTGATAAAGAGACGTACCATACCGTCTTCAGCACCTGTATCACCAAAATCATCCACTTCTACGCTCTTATCTTCATCACCAAGTGCCATTCGCAGAAATGCTGCTGCCAGATCAAGTGTTGTGTAGTCTTCTTTCTCAAGCTTCTCCTCAATCATGCGGATATATGGCTTGAGGTTGTCCTCATCGATCATCCCTGCCACCTTCTCAAAGATCTTGTCCGCTTTGACATTGGCAACATCATTCAGGGAAGGTACCTGTTTTGCAATAATCTTTGTACGACAATAACGCTGGATATCTTTCAGTTTATAAAACTCACGGCCGGTGATAAATGTGAAGGCTTTGCCATTCTTTCCGGCTCGGCCTGTTCTTCCGATTCGATGCACATAATATTCATCATCCTGCGGCAGATCATAGTTGAAAACAGCATCTACATCATCAACGTCAATACCTCTGGCTGCCACATCTGTTGCAACAAGAATCTCTGTACGGCCGTTGCGGAAACCATTCATAACACGGTCGCGCTGCTGCTGTTTCATATCACCGTGAAGTCCTTCTGCAAAATAACCTCTGCCCTTTAAACCTTCAACCAATTCATCAACCTGTCTCTTTGTATTACAGAATACAACGGAAAGGGCCGGATTGTAAATATCTAAAAGTCTTGAAAGGACTTCTTCCTTATTCTTCGGACGCACTTCATAATAATACTGCTCGATATTGGCAACTGTCAGTTCCTTCTTTACAACCTTGACAATCTTGGCATTCTTCTGGTAGGTTCTTGCAATCTCCATGATCGGCTGCGGCATTGTTGCTGAGAAAAGCAGTGTCTGGCGCTCTTCCGGTGTCTGTGAAAGGATTGTCTCAATATCTTCGCGGAATCCCATATTCAGCATTTCATCTGCTTCATCAAGCACAACAATCTTCAGATCATCCAGCTTAATCGTATGGCGTCTCATATGGTCCATGACACGTCCCGGTGTACCGATCAGCACCTGAACACCTGTCTTCAGAGAGCGGATCTGCTTCACAATATCCTGTCCGCCATAAATCGGCAGTACCTTAATACCATGCATAAACTTCGCCAGTTTACGGATCTCATCTGCTGACTGAATGGCCAACTCTCTTGTCGGACAAAGGACAATTGCCTGCACATGCTTATTCTTCGGGTCCACCTTCTGAAGCATCGGAATACCGAAGGATGCCGTCTTACCTGTACCTGTCTGTGCCTGTCCGATAATATCCTGTCCTGTCATTACTTCCGGAATCGCCTTGGCCTGAATCGGTGTGGCCTCTTCAAAGCCCATCTCTGTCACAGCTCTCAAAATTCTCTCGTCTATACCTAAATCTTCAAATCTTACTGGTTCCATTTTCAAACCTCCTGTATATGCACAAAAAAATAGCTTCAGAACCTTCTCAGATAGCACTACATGCTGTCATCGTTCTCAAGCATCTCTTTTGCAAAAATATCTATAAAACAATGCGTTACATTAAAACTATATCAATGATAGCAGAACAGAGATTATTTGTCAAATAAATTTTAAAGGCCGCAGGGAATCTTCTGGTATCCTGCAGCCTTTATAAGAAATAAGGTATTTATTGAACTAGCGAATCTTGTTGGTACGTCTCCAGATATGCATCTTCTCAGCTTCTGCAATCAGTTCGTCTCTGAACTGCGGATGTGCAATACTGATCAGTGCTTCTGCTCTCTCCCATGTGGAAAGACCTTTCAGATTGACCTTGCCGTATTCTGTAACAACGTAATGTGTATTGGCACGGGTATCTGTAACAATAGAACCATTATGTAATGTCGGAAGAATTCGTGACTGAAGTTCTCCGTTTTTATTCATAAATGTAGAAGACAGGCAGATAAAGCTCTTACCACCTCTGGACTGGTAAGCACCCATAACAAAATCTAACTGACCGCCGGCACCGCTGATCTGCTTTGTACCTGAGCTTTCTGAGCTGACCTGACCAAACAAGTCAATATCAACGGCATTATTAATAGAAATAAAATTGTCCAGTGCAGCTACAGACTGAATACAGTTCGTATAATCTACAGGTGCAGACATACATTCCGGATTATTGTTCACATAATCATACAGCTTCTTTGTACCTGCTGCAAAAGCATATACCTGTCGGCCTCTATCAATATTCTTGCGAGAACCATTGATCTTTCCTGCCATAGCAATGTCCACAAATGCGTCCACATACATCTCTGTATGAACACCCAGATCACGAAGATCGGATTCTGCGATCATGGAACCTACTGCATTCGGCATACCACCGATACCAAGCTGGAGACAAGCACCATTTGGAATTTCTTCAACGATAAGTTTCGCAACGGCTTCATCAACCGCTGTCGCCTTACTTGCACCCATCTCTGCAATCGGAGGATTGTCACCTTCTACAATATGTGTTACCTGAGAAATATGTATACCTTCGTTGAAACCGCCCAGACATCTCGGCATGTTCTGGTTAACCTCTACAACGATAATCTGTGCTCGCTTACACATGCTGGCCATATGAGAAGCACTTGGTCCGAAGTTAAAGAAACCATGCTCATCCATTGGTGCCACCTGGAACATCGCCACATGGATCGGTGCGACATTCTCTGCATAATAACGCGGCAGTTCAGAATAACGAATTGGTGCATAATAGGCAAATCCCTCATTAACTGCCTTACGTTCGATCCCTGACATATGCCAGGAATTCCAACAAAAATGATCTGCCGGGTTCTCAATATCAAAAATAGCCGGACGCCATAATGCGATTCCGCCACGAATCTTCACATCTTCCAGTTCCGGCATTCTCTCTGCCAATGCCTTATCCAAAGCAACCGGATGTCCTGTACACCAGCCGTAATCTACCCAATCACCACTTGTAACATCCTTGACAGCTTCCTTCGCTGTACACAACTTTGACGCATAAAGCTTTTTGTAATCCATATTGTTTCCTCCTTCTACAAATATTCTCCCTTTTACTTACTTGTTGAACCAATCAAGATATTTTTTTAACAATATTTAGTATAGCACGATTTTATGAAAAGGTCAATAAATTCGCGTATTAAAAGCTAAACATGCAGTATGCATGCTAATTATCCGCATATGAACTATTTAGGACAGGTTTTATCTCACACTATACCACTTATTTTTCATAAAATTTATCAACAATTCGCAATATTATGATATTTTTATAACAATATATCGACTATAAGCGATAAGATGGCTTTTCTTCTCCATAAAGCCAATATCTAAGATAATCATCCGCCACAATAGCTGCCGCACTTAACACAAACCAAACCGCCGCATATGGCAGACAGATCTGTCCATAAAGATTTAAGGGTACCCGACTGTAATCCCATATATCCAGTTTCAGCCACAGATTTAAAATTACCCCTGCACAAAATTCAAGAAAAGTGATCATCAACATCGACAGAAACATTTGCTGCAGCAGCGTATATCTGCCCCTCTGCTTCTCATTGAGGCGTCCGCATAAAATAAAACAGATACCGCCAAGAACAAACATACTCCAATGAGAAAATCCCCGGGTAAACATTTCAATACCATAATAAATGCTGCCGCCGAATACAAATAGAAACAGGAACTTGCACAAAGCTATCATTTTTCTATCCTTTCCGCTGCCTTTTCAGGCAGCCGCCAACTCCTTTATAGTAGTATAGACTTTCAAACAGTTTTTTAGTCCTCTTATCCGCTGAATGTGATGGGTAGCGTTATTTACAAAACGATATACTAGTATTTTCCGACGGAGTGTGCTACAATTTCATAGGTATTTAAATGGAAATTTTTTTATAACTCATACACTGCGCGTATTTGCGCAGCACTTAAACAATGGAGCGTGATCTATGTCACTATTGGATTTATATGCATCCTGTCAGCTCTGTCCCAGGAACTGCAAAGTTGACAGACAACACGGACAAACCGGATTCTGTCATGTATCGGCTGATCTCAAAGTTGCCCGGGCCGCACTTCATATGTGGGAAGAACCCTGTATTTCAGGTGAAGCCGGTTCAGGCGCAGTCTTTTTCTCCGGATGCAGTGTGGGCTGTGTCTTCTGTCAGAATCATGCCATTGCTGCCGGCCAGAGCGGCAAGACGATCTCTATAGAGAGACTGGCCGATATTTTTCTGGAATTGCAGGCAAAAGGTGCCAACAATATCAACCTTGTCACACCGGAACACTATGCCCCATCCATTGCACTGGCCCTTAATATGGCCGAGGCAAAGGGACTTCATCTGCCGATCATCTGCAACTGCAGCGGCTTCTCTTCTCTGACTGCTCTGCGTATTCTTTCTGATCATGTCGATGTCTGGCTGCCGGATTTTAAGTATTTCAGTCCTGAATTATCCAGAAAATACTCCCATGCACCGGACTATTTTACAGTGGCCTGTCAGGCACTTCAATTCATGTATGCGCAAACCGGTGATCCCGTCTTTGACGACAACGGTATCATTCAAAAGGGCATCATCGTCCGGCATTTGACCCTGCCCGGCTGCATAGAGGATTCCAGAAAAGTCATTCACTATCTCCACGAAACCTACGGAGACAAGATTTATATCAGTATCATGAACCAATTCACTCCGGTTTCTGAACTGCTTTCAGATTATCCGGAACTCAATCATACAATTTCCGCATCCGATTATGATGCTTTGGTTGACTACGCCATTGACATCGGTGTAGAAAACGGTTTTATCCAGGAAGGTGAAACTGCCAAAGAAAGTTTCATTCCGCCATTTGACAACGAAGGAGTTTAATATTTATGTACAACAAGACAAAAACAGCTGATAAGCCGGTTGGAAAATCATCCGGTTTAAACCATTCATCTTCAACCAGGACTTTTTCAAAAAAAAGCGATTCAAAAAGGACTATCTCACAACAGGACAAACCGCACAAGCCAACTGCAGCAAAGACCGAATCCGATGCCAAATCCTCATATAAAAAGGCATGTGCTTCAGTGCCTCAAAACGCCGATGTCTGTCCTGTCCACAAAAAGTGTGGTGGCTGCCAGTATCAGGGTATGGCTTACAAAAAACAGTTATCTCTGAAACAACGTCAGGCCAACATGCTTCTGGGCAAGTTCGGACCGGTGCTTCCGATCATCGGTATGAAAGACCCGCTCCATTACCGCAACAAAGTGCATGCTGTTTTTGCATTTGAAAAAGGCAAAGCCATCGCCGGTACTTATCAGGAAGGCACCCACAAAGTTGTCCCTGTGGAAAGCTGTCTGATTGATGATGAAAAATCCGATGCGATTATCCAGACAATCCGCGGACTTCTGAGATCCTTCAAGATTAAAACTTACAACGAGGATTCAGGCTACGGACTCCTCAGACACGTATTAATCCGCCGTGGTTTTACAAGCGGTGAGATCATGGTTGTGTTGGTTGCATCCTCTCCTGTTTTCCCTTCTAAGAATAATTTTGTCAAAGCCCTCAGAAAAGAACATCCGGAGATTACAACTGTGATTCTCAATGTCAATGACCAGAATACAAGCATGGTTCTGGGAGAGCGCAATATCACCCTTTACGGCAAAGGCTTCATTGTTGATACATTATGCGGCCATACATTTGCCATTTCACCATCTGCCTTCTATCAGGTGAATCCTGTTCAGACAGAGATTCTTTACCAGACAACCATGGATTATGCCGGACTGACAGGCAAAGAAACTGTTGTAGATGCCTACTGCGGTATTGGTACCATTGGCATTATCGCTGCTGACAAAGCTAAATCCGTTATTGGTGTAGAATTGAATCCGGCCTCCGTGAAAGACGCCAGAAACAATGCCAGCCACAACAAAGTGAACAACATCTCTTTCTATCACAATGATGCTGAACGTTTCTTAAACGAAATGCAGGAACAGAATGCCAAAGCTGATGTGATCTTCATGGACCCTCCGAGAGCCGGTTCCACACAGTCCTTTATGTCCTCTGCCATCTCCCTGAATCCGGACCGCATCGTTTATATCTCCTGCAATCCGGAAACACTTGCACGGGATCTGGAATTTTTTAAGAAACATCTGTATACCGCTGAGAAAATTCAGCCGGTAGACATGTTCCCGTTCACAACACATATGGAAACCGTATGCCTCTTAACTCGCAGAAAGTAAGGAGTTATCAATTTTTACTTAAGCCCTTAGTAAAAATTTCTTCCTAAATAACGAAATCCCCGAAGGAATTCCTCCGGGGATTTATTAATTAATATCGTTTATTATTTTGCTGCTGTTTCTGTAGTTTCTGTTTCGGAAACCGCTGTTTCGGAAGCTGCTGTCTCTGCTGCACTTTCGCTGGCTGCAGCACTCTCTGTGGATGCTGCAGTATCTGAAGCTGTCTCTGTTGCAGCCTCTGTCTCATGCAGATATGCAACATGATGTCTGCTGTCTTTCACTTCAACATCTGCGGTCAGATCAGCCATATAATCATTCAGCTTGTTGGATGTGATCGTATCTTTGATGTTCACATACCATTCTTCTTTATTATCTCCTACAAAGTAAATGATATGATAGCCATAATCTGATTCTACAATACCTGTATCACCAGGCTTACGGGAAGCATCGAAAATCCAGTCATTGAAGTTTGTAACCATCTGACCTTGTTTAACGGCTTCGTAAAGACCACCATTTGTGTTCGAGCCGGAATCATCACTGTATGTTTTTGCCAGCTCTGCAAAGCTGTCCTCTGTCGCATCACCGTTCTTCCAGTCATCCAGAATCTGCTCAGCTTTAATCTTTGCTGCTGCTTTTGCATCTTCCTTGGCCTGTTCCTGTGCCTCTGCAGATTCAGTCTCTGCTGTTTCTGTTTCACCAGCTGCAGCTGTTTCCGTTTCTTCTGTCTCTGCAGTATCTGTTGAAGCTGTATCTGCACTGATCAGGATATGCCGCACATCAACGGTCTTGGTATGATCAAGATATCTGTCTTTGAAGTAAACAACATAATATGCATTATTGGCAGTATCTTCGATCACGGTTGTATCGCCTGCCTGACGATCAGCATCAAATAACCAGTTAGCAACATCTGTCGGGCTGATAGAGGATTTCTTCTTGCCTGTATTCAGAGAATCTGTGGATGCATCTGTTGCATAATCACCGTAAACTTTCTCAAATGAAGCTTCATCCGTGATCTTGGAAAGCATGTCGTCAGCCTTAGCCTTCGCTTCTGCCATGGCAACTGCCTTCGCTTCTTCTTCGGCCTTTGCGGCTGCTTCGCTTTCTTCCGCACTCATTGTCTCAGATTCTGTCTCTGTCTGACTTTCTGTCACTGCTGTTTCAGAACTGCTTTCAGCAACTGTTTCTGTCTGAGCCTCTGTTTCAGCCTCAGTTTCTTCTTCCGGCATATCCGCTTCAATCTTGCAGACTCTGTAATCTACAGAATCATAGTTATCCTTGTTCTCATCGTAGTAAGTATTGATCTCATCATCTGTTACTTCGATGTTGTCCTTGACATCATTGTAATAAGCAGATGCAAGACCGCTCATCTCTACATATGGCTTAATACCTTCAAGTGTCGCATCACTGCCGAATACGGATTTGCAGTACTCATCTTCACTGACACCCTGCTGCTGGGCATAAGACTGAATAGAAGAAACCATATCATCATAATCAGATGTCGCATCATACTCAAAACCTTTTTCATTGGCTTCGTCTGTCAGTGCATAAACATTTTTCAGCTGATTAACTGCCTGCTGCTGGAAATAATCATCCCATGTCATTGTATCTGAATACTGCTGCTGATCTAACGGCTTGGATGTATCCAGACCAAAGTAAGACAGATAACTGCCGTAAGTGGATGCAAAAGAATTCAGACTGCTGTAATAATAATAGTCAAATTCCGCTTTCTGAATTTCATGATCGCCAACTGTAATATATGGGCCATGCTTTTCCTGATAATTATCATAGAACTTCCAGGCAGCAATACATACACAAATGATCACTGCGAGAATACAACCTGTTTTGATGATTGTCTTCTCCTTCTTTGCCTTTTTCTCTTCCTCCTGACGACGCTGCATCTTCAGGTCATATTTTGTCATTTTCTTCTCTGGCTTTGTGTTATCTGCCGGAGTGTTGGATTTGTTGTTCTTTTCAGACATATCAACTGCTGCGATACCCATTTCTCCTTCGGGATCGCATCGCTCCTTCCTACTATTAATTACTAATATTCTTCATAGCTTACTTCAGTCCATGCCAGCGTCAAATTGTCATTGTCACTGGCGGCATCTTCAAATACCCACATAAGTCTGGACCCATAAGAAGTATTCTCCATACATTCACGATTGATGATCGTCACATGTGTTTCTTCCGTTATATCCGTCAACGCATCGTAAAATCCTTCCAGATCATCTCCATAATATTCCGGAAAATCAAACACATCAAATAGGTATTCCTGTGCTGAGGATTCTGACGCCATAAACTTTCCATTTAATGTAATCTCTCTCATCGTCCTAGTCTCCCTCTCATTCCGCCATATGGAATGCAGTGCTTTAATGGTAATAGAATACGCCCGGTCCACAGCATCCGGCACCTGGACATAAACAGCCGCATGCCGCATTCAGACATAAAATCTTGCAGCACCAGTCTGATACATTGATGGTCGGCATCCCGTATGACTGTCCCATATCCTGATACCATTGTCCGCCGGATTCCAGCTGACTGAGCAGCTGCCGATACTGCATATTATTCGGATCCATTTCCACTGCTTTTCTGGCATGCTCCTTGGCATTGATATTGCTTCCCATTCTTGCATTGGCAAGGGCACTCAGATAATACCACTGTGCATTCCGATTGGAAATACTGTCAAGCACATGCAGCGCTTCCGTATAACTTCCGGCATTGATATAATTGGCCGCCGCACGGAATTTCAGAGAATCCTCATCCTGGTACTGTCCCTGCTGATTCTGCTGCTGACTGCCATAGCCTCCATAGCCATTGCCATAACCGCCAAATCCACCGAAACTGCCCCAGAAATCCTGGCCGCCGGCTGAATTGCCATAGCCATAGCCACCATAACCTGCACTGCTCTGTCCTGAAGTACCATGCTCACGCTCATTGATAATCTGATTGTAAGCAGCCTGCACTTCTTTGAATTTTGCCTCAGCCGCCTCTTTATTCGGATTATTAATATTGGCGTCAGGATGATACTTCCTGCTCAGTCTTCGATATGCTTTTTTTATTTCATCATTGCTGGCATCTCTGCTTACGCCAAGTACCTGATAGGGATCTGTCATTCGTTCTCTCCTGCCTTATTTCTTTTATTATAAACTGAGGCAAACTTTGCCCATACACCGGAATAAAGAATATTCCGAAGTATACCTACATCCTGCACAATCGGCAGACGCTCAAATGCTCTGCAGCATTCTGCCATCTGCATCATCAGCATATTCTGACATTCACTGTCAAATTTCTCGTGATCTTTTATTGTCATGAAAGGATTATAGTTCCCGGATGCGGCATCCTTTTCTATATCCTCATAAGCATCCATCAGATAAATGAACTTGCCGAGAAAAAAGCCCATCTGTCTGAGATCTGATGCCCAGGCATCTTCCCTGCAGACAAAAATCTCTGCCAACATCTTACCCGTCAGGCATGCCGCCTCCTCAACATTGTCAGAACAGCCTTTCTCGCATACAGAAAGCGCCTTCATATAATCAACGACTGCCTGATGCTGCCGCGGATACTTCTCGCTGATGCCGCGATATGTCTTTGACAGCAGCTGTGCAGCTGCATAACGTGAAAACTTCCTGTCATCCTGCCAATCATCCAACAAATTGTGATAGGCCAGCAATACATTCATGTCCGCGCAGTAAGAGGAAAAATCATTCCACCGCTCTGTATGCTGTTTCATCGGATGGACCAAACATCTTCCCGTCTTCTCATGCATTTCATGTTCATAAACACCATTCAGAAGGATAACAAGAAATGTCATATCATATGTCAGCGTCAACTGACCGGCACGTCCATGAAGGCCGTGAAGTGCATGGCATAAACCGCAGTAATAAGCATCGTATGCCGCTGATTCCTTAACTTTTAATTCCGCTCTGTTGACTGTAATATATCCAAACATCTGATTCCTTTCAAATCCACTGTTAAAGTACTGTCTGAAAACGCATACTTCTATATTAATTCCAAACAATTCAAATAACAATTAAATGAATATGATAATTTTATAAAACTCTGAGAAACAAATCATGCAGGTATAAAGGCAGGCACACCAGACCTGCCGGTGTGCCCGTGTCAAATGATCATTGATTATGCCAGTCTTGCCATAAATGCTTCGTTGTTGATGATTGCACGCTTGTGCGTACCTGTGCCGATCAGCCCCTTCTCGTCATAAACATTCACTTCAAATACAAGCTTCTTGCCGTTGACTTCCTTCAAAAGGCTTTCGCATCTGACTTTCATGCCAATCGGTGTTGCCGCAATATGCTTGATATCAACAGATACACCAACTGTGCCTTCGCCTTCTGCCAGTTCAGACTGAACGCTTTCTGCGCATGTGCCTTCCATTAATGCAATCATACTAGGCGTTGCATAAACAGGTAATAAACCGCTGCCCACTTTGCTGGCTGTCACTTCTTCTGTTACAACAATACTCTTCTCATTCTTAATTCCTGCTTCCATTAATAAAGCCTCCTTATGATGTCGTATTCTGCAGAACTATTCGTAATCGTCCTCTTCACTGCTCATATCTTCGTCAGACTCGGATTCTTCTTCCTCATCATCTTCTTCCTCGGAATCTTCATCAGAATCTTCCTTCATCTCATCCTCGAAAATCTCTTCGTCATCTACGTCAAGGGCAATATCATAAACATCACCGCCGATAACTGGCTTGTCATCTTCATCATCAGCATCCTCGCCGCTTGAAAGGATCTTAACATCTCCGTCCATGAGTTCTTCAACTGCAACGGAAAGAGGTTTTTTGTTCTTATAATCCGGAACTGCAGATTCTGCCCCTGCAATAATCTGCCTTGCACGCTTGGCAGCTGCAATAACGATAGAATATCTGCTGCTGACGATCGGCTGCTCGCCCTCTTTGACTTCGCTGTTAACAGCGTCCATTAATTCTGTATAAGATGGATGTAACATGTATCATTCTCCTTTTCTATATGGCTGCAGATTTCTCTGCAATTCTTGAATCTTCGCACCGTTAAACTGTGTTCTCTGATGTTCTGTTTCAATCAGACGGTTCACTGCATCCACACAGTGCTCCACCTCATCATTGATCACAATGTAATCATACTGATCAACATGCGCTGCTTCAGCACATGCCTGGGCAAGCCGTGATGCGATCACGTCATCACTCTCAGTCTTACGATTGCGAAGTCTTCTTTCAAGTTCTTCAATTGTCGGTGGTGTCAGAAAAATCAGAATTGCCTCCGGCACCGCTTTCTTCACTGCAAACGCGCCCTGCTGCTCAATCTCAAGAATCACATCATAACCGGCAGCCAGATTCTCTTCTACATACTGACGAGGTGTCCCGTAAGAATGTTCAACATACTGCGCATATTCCAGAAATGCATCGTTCTCAATCATCTGCTGAAATTCTTCATCACTCTTGAAAAAATAATGCACACCATGCTCTTCACCATTTCTCGGACTGCGTGTCGTTGCAGAAATGGACAATTTATATCTCTCAGGGTACTTCTCAAGAAGTCTGCCCACAACCGTTCCCTTGCCGGCACCTGAAAAACCAGAGATAATCGTCAAAATACCTCTCTTCTGATCACTCATCTTCCTCATCCTTTTCTATATCTGTTAATTGTTCCTGAATATCCCGCCCCTGATACCGTCCGGCAATTGTCTCCGGCTGCAAAGCGGATAAGACAACATGATCATCTGTCATAATGATCACGGCACGGGTTCTTCGTCCCTGCGTTGCATCAATTGCTCTGCCTTCATCCTTGGCATTCTGAACAATCCGCTTGCTGGGCGCTGAATCAGGACTGATAATGGCCACAATCTTGGCCGCATTCACCATATTGCCAAAACCGATATTGATCAATCTGCTCATTGCATGCTCCCAGGCTATTCAATATTCTGAATCTGCTCTCTGACCTTCTCAATATCAGTCTTCAGATCAATGGCTGTATTAGAAATCAACAGGTCATTGGCCTTTGACAGAATGGTATTGGCCTCTCTGTTCATCTCCTGAGCAATAAAGTCCAGTTTGCGTCCGACGCTTCCGCCATTCACAAGTGTTGTTCTCGTTGCCTCAATATGACTCTTCAAACGGACAATCTCTTCATCTACGCAAAGCTTATCCGCATAAATCGTTGTCTCCATGGCAATTCTTCCTTCATCGATATTCGTGTCGCCAAGCAAATCTCTGACCTTATCCTCAAGACGTGCTCTGTAGTCCGCAATGATCTGAGGCGAACGTTCTTCAATATAAGCCACATATGACAACATGCCGTCCAACTTGGCAGTCAGATCATTCTTCAGCTGTTCACCTTCCCGGCTTCTTGTCTCTACAAGGCCCTCACAGGCCTTCGCAATCGCAGGCTCAAGGAAACGCCATAATTCATCCTCATCAACGGTCTGTTCTTCTACTGTCAGAACCTCCGGATATCTTGAAAGTGCAGAAGTTCGCACATCATTCTCTATGTTGAAATCTTCAGACATCTGACGAAGAGCATCCATATATTCCGCTGCCAGCTCCCTGTTGTACTTCAGACAGCTTCTGTTCTCTGTATAGTCTTCATAGGTAATAAAAACGTCCACTTTACCTCTCTGAATATACTTCTTCAACAGACTACGGATGGCTGACTCGAAAAAGCTCAGCTTCTTCGGCATCTTGATCGTGATATCACAATATCTGTGATTCACAGACTTCATCTCTACAATGACCTTTCTGTCTTTATCGGCGATCTCGCATCGCCCAAAACCAGTCATACTCTTTAACATCTGGTTCACCTGCTCTCATGGTATTGCATATGCCATCCTCTTCCGCCTTCGATTCGAATGGATATATATGGACATATACACTTTATTATAAAACACAAAAAAATACAAGTCAACACCAAAAGCATACACGCACAATACTTTCTGCAAAAGTTCCTTGCCCCGCTCTCTTTATATATGGTATGATATTATCTGAATTGAAAAGAAAGGAAGTACATCAATATGGCTTTAGATGGACTTGTTATATCCAATATCGTATACGAACTCTCTGAGACGCTCACAGGAGGCCGTATTAATAAGATTTATCAGCCGGAACCGGACGCTCTGATTCTCGGCATTAAGAATAACCGTACCAATTACAAACTGCTGATTTCCGCCAGTGCTTCTCTGCCGCTGATTTATCTGACAGATGACACACCGGCCAATCCGGCCGTGGCACCGAACTTCTGCATGCTGCTGCGCAAACATATCAATGGCGGCAAAATTCTCTCCATCACCCAGCCGGGTCTGGAACGTATTCTTCATTTTCATATTGAACATCTCAATGAAATGGGGGATGTCTGCGAGAAAGTACTCATTGTGGAACTAATGGGCAAACACAGCAATATCATTTTCTGTCAGCCGGATATGACGATCATCGACAGTATCAAACATATTTCTGCCAATGTCAGCTCCGTCCGCGAAGTACTTCCGGGAAGACAGTATTTTATTGCAGAAACCCAGCACAAGCTGAATCCGTTGGAAATTAATGAAGAAACTTTTATCGGTGAAGTCCTTGCTCAGCCACTTCCTGTAGGCAAAGCAATTTACACAATGATCACCGGCATCAGCCCCCTTATTGCCGAAGAACTCTGTTTCAGGGCTTCCATTGATTCCGGTGCCAGCACCAAAGCTTTATCAGAACTGGAACAACTGCATCTTTACAGAACATTTGAGAAATTGCAAGAGGACATCATTGAGCACCGCTATCAACCGAATATTGTTTCCGATGAAGGCACCCCGGCAGAGTTCTCTTCCACTCAGCTGACTTGTTACGGCGAACTGCAGGAAGAGAATTTTGACAGTATTTCCGAAGTATTGAGATATTATTATGCGGCTCGCAATGCAGCGACCCGAATCCGCCAGCGATCCTCCGACCTTCGACGGATTGTGACAACAGCTCTTGAAAGATGCCGCAAGAAATATGCCCTCCAGGAGAAGCAATTAAAGGACACCGAGAAGAAAGATAAATACCGCATTTACGGTGAAATGTTAAACACCTACGGCTACAGTCTGGAACCCGGTGCCAAAAGTCTGAAATGCGTCAACTATTATACGAATGAAGAAATCCAGGTGCCTCTGGACCCGCAGTTAAGTGCCCACGAAAACTCCGTCAAATATTTTGACCGCTATGCCAAATTGAAACGTACATGGGAAGCCCTCTCCGTCCAGATTCAGGAAACAAAAGATGAACTGGAACATCTGGATTCCATCAGCACTGCCCTTGATATCGCCGTATCCGAAGATGATTTGATTCAGCTCAAAGAAGAACTGATTCAGTTTGGCTATATCAAACGCCATTATTCCGGCAAAAAGGGCAATAAAAAAGTCCGTATCAACAGCAAACCCTTCCATTACATTTCTTCGGACGGTTTCCATATGTATGTGGGCAAGAATAACTTTCAGAACGAAGAATTGACCTTCAAATTCGCCACAGGCAACGACTGGTGGTTCCATGCCAAAGGCATCCCGGGCTCCCACGTTATTGTCAAGAGCGAAGGACAGGAGCTGCCGGATCGCACCTTCGAAGAAGCCGGCCGACTGGCCGCTTACTACTCCAAAGGCCGTGACGCGGAAAAAGTCGAAATTGACTACATCCAGAAAAAACAGGTCAAAAAAACACCTGGCGGAAAACCAGGGTTTGTCATCTACCATACGAACTATTCACTGTTGATAGATCCGGATATCCGAAACATTCAACAGGTCAAATAAACTGGCCTCGGACGTTGGACTTCTAACAAACTTTTATTTAAATATAAAAAGTCCGACTCGAAAACAAGCAACCCATTTCCTTATTCAAAAGCAAGTGCTTCCAGCATGGCCGGTACTTAGGCATTGTCTTTTAATGCCTTATGTACCGCTGCCAATGCTGGGCAACGCGAGTGTGCTTGCTTTGAATAAGGAAATGGGTTGCTATTTCGAGTCAGACTTTCACCTTTTACTGGGCTACAGCGTGGCCTTTCTGGTAAATCACATCTACGACTTCTGAAACATATTTCTCACATGTTGCATCATCAGGTGCTTCTACCATGACACGGATAACCGGTTCTGTACCGCTCTCACGGACAAGGATACGGCCTTCACTGCCGAGTTTTGCTGCAACAGCATCAACAGCAGCCATGATATCTTTATCTTCTCTTGCTGTCTTCTTATCTCTGACGCGGACATTCTTCAGAAGCTGTGGATAAATGGTCACAGGTTCTGCCAGCTTGCCAAGTGTCTGTTTCTCTTCCAGCATAACTTCCATGACTTTAATAGCTGTCAGAATACCATCACCGGTTGAAGCATATTTGCTGAAAATGATGTGACCGGACTGCTCTCCGCCGATACGATGGCCATTCTGCTGCATATTCTCATAGACATATTTATCACCAACGTTTGTCTTCTCATAGTTAATGCCGACTTTATCAAAGGCTTTGTAAAGACCAAAGTTAGACATGACAGTTGTAACAACCGTATTATTCGTCAGCTTGCCATGTTCCTTCATATATCGGCCGCATACATAAAGAATCAGGTCACCATCGATAACTTTGCCATTCTCATCCACAGCTATGCATCTGTCTGCATCGCCGTCAAAGGCAAAACCTACGTCCAGCTGTTTCTCTTTTACAAAATCCTGCAGCACATGGATATGTGTGGAGCCGCAGTCTGTATTAATATTGAAACCATCCGGATGGTTATTGATCACATACGTCTTGGCACCAAGCGCATCGAATACACTCTTAGCAATCATCCATGCACTGCCGTTAGAACAGTCCAGACCGACACGCATGCCTTTATAAGAACGTGTTGCCAGAGAAATCAGATAGCCAATATAACGATTTCTTCCCGCGGAATAATCTACCGTACAGCCAATCTTATCACCATAAGCTAACGGTACTTCACCGGACTCTCCGTCAAGATAAACCTCAATCTCAGCAATGACATCTTCTGTCATCTTCTCACCACGATCATTAATCAGCTTGATGCCATTGTCATAATATGGATTATGACTGGCAGAAATCATAATACCGCAGTCAAAATCTTCTTCTGTACGCACCACATAAGCCACACTTGGTGTTGTGGTAACATGCA
>Ga0129311_1000247_pt1 | contig 50615 bp, 43 predicted proteins | sample Go1ome_FD_94435 | JGI IMG/M metagenome (GOLD analysis project Ga0129311, IMG submission 94435) | Western lowland gorrila individual fecal microbial communities from Wisconsin, USA - Go1022B metagenome | ecosystem: Host-associated > Mammals > Digestive system > Large intestine > Fecal | place...
TATAACCAGCTCTACGGTGTGGGAGAGGGCGACACGGCCCTGTGCCTCATCGGCGAGACCATCACCCGCTGCGTGGGAGAGAGCGGCACCGTGTTCCGCACCAGCGGCAAGGTGTTTGCCGTGCTGCTGCCCTTCCAGGACACCCAGCGGGCCAGAAAAATGGCCCGGGAGATCAGGAACCGGGTGGGGGAGATCAACCAGCAACCGGAGCGCCGGCGCCTCAAGCCCCTGTCTGTCAGCGTGGGCATCTGCTCCGCGCCCTACGCGGCATCCAGCACCAAGGAGCTCATGGACAACGCGGACCTGGCGGTGTATAACGCCAAGCAGGGCGGCAAGGACCAGATCGTCATTTTCCGGGGGGCCTCCGATTTGGTGCCTCAGCATCTGGCGGAGCGGACGGACGCCATTGTGGACCGCATCGAGCGGGGCGACGGCGAGTACCGCACGGCCCTGTCCATGATCTCGGCCCTGACGGCAGCCATTGACGCCAAGGACCATTACACGTACGCCCACAGCAAAAACGTGGCCCGCTACGCCGCCACCCTGGCCGTGGCCGCCGGACTCAACGACGACCAGGTCCGCACCATCTACGCGGCGGGACTGCTCCATGATATCGGCAAGATCTCCATTCCGGAGAACATCCTCAACAAGACCGGCCAGCTGGCGGATGAGGAATACCGGATCATGAAGGACCACGTGAACAACTCTATTGAAATGATCCGCCACCTGCCGGAGATGGACTATCTGATCCCGGCGGTGCTGGGCCACCACGAGCGGTGGGACGGCAAGGGCTATCCCCGGGGTATCGCCGGGGAGGGGATCCCTGTCTCCGCCCGGTGCCTGGCCATCGCGGACGTGTTTGACGCCATGACCACGGACCGTCCCTACCGGAAGGGCCTGCCTCTGGAATTTGCCCTGGAGGAGATGGACAAGCAGGCGGGGAAGCAGCTGGACCCCCAGCTGACGCCGGTGTTTGTCCGGCTCATCCGCAGCCGCAGCATTCCTCTGTCTCCCCAGGCGGCGGCACGGCATAAATGAATAGAAAAAAGACTTCCCCGGGAGGGGAAGTCTTTTTTGCGTCATTTACGGAAAAAGCGCCTGCGCAGCTTCCGGCGCCACAGGACCGTCAGCCGTCTCAGGGCCAGGTCCAGCAGCAAAAACACCGCGCAGCCCATCACCGCCGGCGCCGCGGTGAGCCAACCGCCGCCCAATTCCTCCGTCACAGCGGTCAGGCCCAGCAGGCGGATGGTCACACCGTACAGAAAAAACATGGAAAGCCCGCACACGCCCAGGCGGCACACCAGCCGTGCCGGCAGGGAGGGCAGAGCGGCGATGCGAGGGCGCAGGATGGGATACCAGCCGAAAAACACATACACCAGCGCCGTTTCCCGGTCCGGCACCAACAGCAGCGCCAAAATGGCCACGGCGCCGTAGGCCGCTCCGGTGCTGCCGGGGCCGTATTCCTCCAGCACGGGCAGCAGCGCCGCCATGGCCAGCAGCGGCGCGCAGTAGACGGCCAGGGAGAAAAGCCCGCCCAGCAGCAAAACCACCACTGCCAGACCGCACAGCACGCCGCATAGGGCGATCTTTCGGCTCTGCTCTCTCATCCGTCGATTTCCTTATACCGCAGCTTGTAAAAGCTCCACTGGCGCCATTTCTGGATGAGCTGGCGGATGTCGCGGCCGCTGGCGCCGTCCGCTGGGGCCCACTGGTCCAGCTCCCGGTCAGGGATGCAGGTGCCGTCCATGGCCACATACGTCTTTTTCTGCACCACCGGCACCACCCGCCTGAGGTCGTTCAAAAAGCGGAACCAGGCGCTCTCATTTTCCCGCCCGGTCAGTTCCATCAAGGCGGCTCCCAGAAAGCTGGCAGAGAGGCAGCCGTCCTCCGGCAGGTCCAGGGCTGCCACAGCGGATTCCCAATCCAAAAGCTCCGCTGCGGCGTCATTGGCCCAGATGACGTAGGGGGTCTCGTAGGAGCAAAGGACGTTTTCCCGGTCCTCCTCCTGCACGGCCACCTCGGAGCCCAGCTCCCGGTAGCCTAGCAGGTTGTCGCCCAGATAAGGCAGATGGTCGCCCCAGAAAGCCAGCACCACCGGTTCCTCCGTGGCGGAGAAGTAGTCCACCAGACGGCCCAGCATGGCGTCGGCGTCCCGGGCACCCTCAATATAGACCTTCAGCATGGTGTCCACCGCGTCGGAAAGGTCGGCGGTGGTCTCCACCTCCGGGTACACATAGCCCTCGCCGTACTTGTCGGGGGTGTAGGACATATGGTTTTGGATGGTGGTGGTGTAATTGCACAGAAGCTGCCCCTGGGACACGGCCTCCTCGAATTTTTCCTCGATGAAGGCTGCCATGTAATCATCCGTCACCCAGCGGCCCTTGTATTCCAGATTTTCCATCTGGTCGGCGAACACAGTCTCCTCAGCCCCCAGCCAGCGGTACACATTCTCCCGGTTGTAGAACCAGTCGTCGCCGGGGTGGAAGAAGGAGGTGTGGTAGCCGTCCTCTCCGAACAGCCGCAGCACACTGTCCAGGTTCCGGTTCACCACCCGGAAGGAGGAGGTGGTGGCGGCGGAGAGGGCGTTGGTCTGCATACCTGTCAGCACGTCAAATTCCGTGTTGGCGGTGCCGCCGGCAAAGCCGGGCACCACCACATGGCCGCTGACGGCGTGGGCGTCCTGACGCAGGGCATGGAGGTTGGGCAGGGGGTCTTCCCTATAAGAGAACACCGGGTCGTCCGTTAGGTCGGAGAAGGCCTCATTCATCACCATGATGAGGTGGACATCCTTGCCTTGGTCCGCCTCTGTGGGGGCGTCGTCCCATGCTATGGCCTGGGCTTTGCTGAAGCCCTCCGGCCGGTCCACGGGATAGGTGGTGAACTGGTGGCAGAAGCAGTAGGGGAAGCCCAGTTCGTTGAACACGGAGGGAATATAGTAGGCGTTGGAGACCGGGAAGGAATTGTACAGGTCGTTGGAGGCGTACACCGTCAAAATGAGGGCGGTCAGCACGCTGAAGCTGGCGGCGGCGCCCAGGAGGCTCCCCAGCCACCCCCGGAGCCGGGCGATGGGGAAGGGGCGGCAGCGGAGGAAAACGCCCAGCACCGCCAGCATCGCCGTGGCGGCCACCACTACGGCGATGACCTTCACCGGAAAGTGGATGTCGTAGGTGCCCATGGCGCTGCCCACTTCTTTCAAGAGGGCGAAGTCCCGGGGGAACACCGGCTCGTCCCGTACCTCCAGCTTGATGCGGTTGGCGATGGACAATGCGCATACGGCAAAGTTCACCAGGGCCCCGGCAAAAAAGATGTTGCGCAGCAGGCAGGTGACGGCCAGCAGCAAAAGCCCGATGGGCAGGCAGTTCAGCACGATCAGCAGCGGCTGGCGGCGGAAATTGGCCACGATGGTCCGCAGCGCGTTGGGCTGGCACCACAGGGCCAGCAGCGTGATGCAGCCCGCCAAAGCCGCAGCGGCCAGCAGCGTGGCCCACAGGGGCAGGCGGTATTTCGGAAGGCGTTTGGAAGTATTCAAACCGTCAGGTCCTCTCTTTCAAAAATCCGTAATACATCTATTATATAGATTTTGAGGGAAAAAGCAAGGCTGGGCGAAAACAGCGTCCTTTCTCCGAGATGCAGACGAAAACCGGAGAGCCCGTAAAAAACTCCCCTTCGTGAAAACAGAGGGGAGTTTTTCTGCTTGATTCAACAAAAAGTATTCACTTTCGTTAGAAGGTGACGACCTCCTGGGCGGGTTTTTCGCAGGGAGCGATGGAGAGAATGTTCATGACCGGTCCTTTGCCCTTGTAGGCCTTGTGCTTTTCCACGGCCATGCGGGCCGTGACCTCGATCCAGTCCCGGTTTTCATACTGATCCAGCTGGTCACCTTTGGCGATGAGGCCCAGGAACTGCACATCATTTTCGCAGCACACCATGGCGAAGCGGCCGGGGCAGTGAATGCCGGGGTATTTCTTGGAGTGGCACATGATGAGCTTCATGTGGACCAGGTGGCCGTCGTAACGCTCCGGGTGGTCCATGACATCCACATACCAGACGCCGAAATCGCCGTCGGGAATGTCGATGACCTCCTGGCTCATGTCAAAGGGGCACTCGTCGCCGGTGAGATAGTCTTCGCTGGTGCCGTCCTCCATCTCCAGATAGATGTCCGCCCGGCGGTTCACCATCCGCAGGTTCCGCTTCCGCAGGGAATCCCGCAGCTCCGGTGTGCAGCGGTTGAATACCAGCATGTCGGCGTTGGTGATCTTTTCCATCATCAGCTGGCCCATGTTCTTGGCGTACATGTCAAAAGTGGAGGCCTCCACAAAGGTCATGATCTGGTACAGCACCCAGTTGGCCGGCAGCACTTCCCTGTAAAGGCGTTCCATTTGCCACATGCCGTTGTACTCAATGAGCACTTGCTTGGGCTTGTATTTCTTCTCCAGCTCCTTCAGCCAGGAGCACTTCAAGTTGGACTCCTCGTCCACGGTGACCACTGTCACGTTGTCCAGGGCCCGGGGGTTGTACTCCTCCTCGCCCTCCTCGCAGCAGATGAGCAGCGTCCGGTCCTGGCGGGCGAAGCCGTCCTCCAGGATGCCGTTGATGAAGTTGGTCTTGCCGCCGTCCAAAAAGCCGGCAACGAGATAAACAGGAATATCCATGTGAAGTAAAATTCCTTTCCAGACTTACAGGCCGAACAGCTCTGCCAGTTTATCTTCCTTCAGCTCCGAGCCGATGACGCACAGGCGACCGGTATAGTCGGGCTTGCCGGGACGGATGTCATGCTCCTCGGGCACATAGTCGAACTCCACCCAGGCACCGTCGCTGCCGCTGACGATGCCCTTGGCCCGGAGGATCTTGCCGTAATCGCCGGTGTCCAGAGCCGTGAGGATGCGCTGAATGTCCGCCTGGGAGAAGGCCTTGGGAGTCTCCTTGCCCCAGGAGGTGAACACCTCGTCGGCATGGTGGTGATGATGGTGATGGCAGGAGCAGTTGGGGTCATCGCACTCCTGGTCGTGATCATGGCCGTGATGACGCTCATGTTCATGCTCATGCTCATGATCGTGATCGTGATGATGCGCGTGTTCGTCCTCGTCATCATCGTGATGGTGGTGATGATGCTCGTGCTCGTCATCCTCGTCCTCATGGTGATGATCGTGGTCCTCGTGGTCGTGGTGGTGATGCTCATGCTCGTGCTCCGCCTCCTCGGCCTCGTGCTCCGCCCGCATCTTGGCCAGCAGCTCGTCGGCCAGGGACACCTTCTCCATGGCGGAGAGGATGACCGCGCCGTCCAGCTGGTCCCAAGGGGTGGTCAGAATGGCGGCGTCGGGATTTTTCTCCCGCAGCATGGCCGCGGCGGCCTCCAGCTTTTCCTGGCTCAGCTTCTGGGTCCGGGACAGGATGATGGCACCGGCGGATTCGATCTGGTTGTTGTAGAACTCGCCGAAGTTCTTCATGTAGACCTTCACCTTGGTGGCGTCCGCCACGGTGACAAAGCTGTTGAGCTTCATGTCGGGGATGTCCGCCACGGTGTTTTGCACCGCCACGATCACGTCGCTGAGCTTCCCCACGCCGGAGGGCTCAATGAGGATGCGGTCGGGGTGGAACTGGGCCTGCACATCCTTCAGAGCCTTGCCGAAGTCGCCCACCAGGGAGCAGCAGATGCAGCCGGAGGACATCTCGGAGATCTGCACGCCGGAGTCCTTCAAAAAGCCGCCGTCGATGCTGATCTCGCCGAATTCATTTTCAATGAGCACCAGCTTCTCGCCCTGGAAGGCCTCTGCCAGCAGCTTTTTGATAAGCGTGGTCTTGCCGGCACCCAAAAAACCGGAGACGATGTCGATTTTCGTCATAGAATCAAGTCCTTTGCATAAAAATTTTCAACGCCTTTATCTTACCATTAAAATGGGAAAATGCAACTCTGTCACAGAAAATTTACAGGTTTTCTCTGCTTTCCCCGGTAAAATTCCGGCTGGAACGCCTCCATTTCCCGAGAGGCGGCACCGGAGAGCAGCAAAAGGCAGACCAGGTTCGGCAGGGCCATGAGGCTGTTGAACAGGTCTGAAAGGCCGAAAGCGGCCTCCACATCCAAAAAGGCCCCGGCCAAGGCCGCAGCGGCGAACAGGCAGCGGTACAGGGGCACGGCCCGGCGTCCCGCCAGATAAATCAAAGCGATCTCCCCCTGGTACGCCCAGCCCAGCATGGAGGAAAAGGCAAACAGCACAATGGAGACCGCCAAAAAGATCCGTCCTGCGCTGCCCAGCACCGTTTCAAAGGCCAGAATGGTCAAGGCGGCGCCCTCCGCCGGAAGGCCCGTGGCGCTGTCCGCGGTCCCCAGAACGCCGGAGCAGCAGATGGCGAGGCCCGTGACGGTGCAGACCACAATGGTGTCGAAAAAGACGCCGGTCATGTGGATGCAGCCCTGGAGGGCGGGGGAGCCGCCGGCGGAGGCGGCGGTGATGGCGGCGGAGCCCATGCCTGCCTCGTTGGAGAAGATGCCTCGGGCCACGCCCCAGCGAAGGGCGGTCCCGGCGGCGCCCCCGGCGACGGCGGCGGGAGAGAGGGCTTGAGAAAACATTTCTCCCAGGGCGGCGGGGACGTTTTGCCAGTGGACCGCGATGACGGCCAGCCCCGCCAGCAGATACCCGCCCGCCATGACCGGCACCAGCACCGACGCCGCCCCGGCGATGCGGTGAATGCCGCCCTGGATGATGATGAGGGTCAACACCGCCGTCACAAACCCCACCAGCACCGGCGGAAGGGAAAATGCCTGGCGAAGGGCGGCGGCAATGGAGTTGGACTGGGTTACATCGCCGATGCCGAAGGAGGCCAGCACTGCGAAAAATGCGAAAACGGCAGCCAGGACCCGGCCCAGGAGCCGGGGGCGGATGCCCCGGGCCATGACGTACATGGGGCCGCCGGAGACTTCGCCGGGGCGGCGGAATTTGACCGCCAAGGCGCATTCGGCAAATTTGGAGGAAAGACCGAACAGGGCCGCGATCTCCATCCACACCAGGGCGCCGGGGCCGCCGGCGGTGATGGCGGTGGCCACGCCCACAATGTTGCCGGTGCCGATGGTGGCCGCCAGGGCGGTCATGAGGGTGGAGAGGGGCGAGACCCGGCCGCCGCCGGCGGAGCGGGATTCCCGCCGGGTGAGGAGCTTCAGAGCGGGAAACAGGTTCCGCCAGGGAAGAAACCCCATGCGCAGGGTCAAAAACACACCGGTGCCCAGCAGGGCGGGCAGCGTCACGGCGCGGACGGCCTGGAACATGGAGAGGGACCAGAATGCCAGCATAAGACCGCCTCCTTTTCAAATCTCTAAAGCATACGGCGGCGGGGCTGTCCCTATACGAAAAAACACGGACGCCTGAGCGTCCGCGTTTTTTCTCAGCCTTCCATATGCCGGCCCAAAAAGGCGGCGATGGTCTGGGCCAGCTTGAATTCCGTTTCTCCAGTGGCGGCATCCCCGTCGCCCACAAACAGCACCAGCCCCAAAAGGTCGCCCTCCGCCAGGATGGGCGCGGCCACGCGGGCCCGGAGCTTGTCGGAGTCCTCCGACACAGGAACAGCGGGGCCCTCTCCGGTGGATTGGTAAATTTTCCGGGCCTCCATGATCCGCTCCAGCTCCGGAGAGATGCGCTTGCCCATCAACTCCCGCCGGGCCCCGCCGGCCACGGCGATGATGGTGTCCCGGTCCGTGACGGCACAGATGGCGCCGGTAGAGCGGCTCATGGTCTCACACAGGTCCGCCGCGAAGTCCTCCAGCCCTCCCAGCAAAGAGTATTTTTTGAAGATGACCTCTCCGTCCCGACTGGTGTAAATTTCCAATGGGTCTCCTTCCCGGATGCGCATGGTGCGGCGGATCTCCTTGGGAATGACCACCCGGCCCAGATCATCAATTCTTCTGACGATTCCAGTTGCCTTCATAGTTTACATTCAAACCTTTCCTGCTGTTTTTGCAATGCTGTTCAGCCCGGCCATGGTGCCCGGGTGAACGGAAACTAAAGGTAGTATTTACGCCCAGAAAACTGTTATGCTGGAAAAATTGGGGAGCAGACGGCGGAAATCAAAAAAAGCGCCGGCTGCTTTTGGCAGCCGGCGCGTTGCTTGAAAAATTTACTTTTTCTTGCTCTCCCACTTGGTGACGCACAGGGAGCAGGCGATGTCGCCGGTGACGTTCAGGCAGGTGCGGCCCATGTCGAACAGGCGGTCCACGCCGTAGATGATCATGATGAGGTTCACGTCGATGCCCATGGCGGTCAGCACCATGGCCAGCATGATCATGCCGGCGCCGGAGACACCGGCGGTGCCGATGGAGGCCAGGGTGGCGGTGACCACGATGGTGACCATCTGGCCGATGGTCAGGTGCATGCCGGCGCAGGTGGCCAGAAACACGGTGGCCACGCACTGGTAGATGGCGGTGCCGTCCATGTTGATGGTGGAGCCCAGGGGCAGCACGAAGGCGGCCACATCGTCATCGGCGCCCAGCTCATGGGCGCACTCCTTGGAGACGGGCAGAGTGGCGGCGGAGGAGGTGGAGGTGAAGGCGAACATCATGGCGGCAAAAGCGCCCTTGAAGAACTTCGCGGGGGTGATGCCGGCGAAGGCCTTGGCGGAGAAGGAGTACACCAGCACGGCGTGGAGGATATAGGCGATATAGGCGCACAGCAGCACCAGAGCCAGATGGCCCAGGATCTCGGCACCCTGGGTGGCCACCACCCAGGCCATCATGGTGAACACACCGATGGGGCTGAGGCTGATGATGAAAGCCATAAGCTTGTTGATGACCTCATTGAAGGAGGAGACGATGTCCCGGCACAGCTGGCCCTTCTCGCCGGCGGCCATGATGGCACCGCCGAAGAACAGGGCAATGACAATGACCTGGAGCATGTTGGCCTTGGTGAAGGCATCCCACATGTTGGAGGGGAAAATGCCAACCAAGGTATCCATAAAGTTGGCGGAGGTGGCCTTATCCCAGGTGGCGCCTTCCTCCAGAGTCAGGGTGGGGAACAGGCCCGCACCGTTGAACAAATTGGCCATCACCAGGCCGATGACGCAGGCAATGGCAGTGGTGCACAGGAAGAACGCCATGGTCTTCCAGCCTACGGCGCCCACCTTCTTCATGTCGTTCATGGAGAGGATACCGTCGATCATGGAGAACAGGACCACGGGGACCACGATGAATTTCAGAAGGTTGACAAAGATGGTACCGAAAGGCTTGAGATAATTGGTGGTGAAATCAGCGGTGTCGGTCGTGTAGCAGATCAGGCCGACGATGACGCCCAAGACCAGGGCAATCAGGATCTGAACGGGAAGACTTAGTTTCCTCTTCATAGGCTCACCTCAAAATAATAGTTTGTGGCGGGACGGGCCCGCTGCGCTTCGGAAATAGACACGAAGCGCCCCCTCAAGTTGCAAATATTATAGCAAAATATTAAGAACGTGTAAAGAAGCATGGGCGGAATCTGTGAAAAGTGTAAATAAAACGGGGCAAAAGAAAGCCCGGTCAGGCAAAATGCCAAACCGGGCGTGAAAAATTTGCGTTATTCACCCTTGACCTGGAAGCCACACCAGCGAATGGCGGATTTTGCCAACTCCTCCGTGGGGTCCAGCGTGGGAGCGGCCAGACCCAGAGCCGCCGCGGCCAGCGGCAGCTCCGTGCAGCCCAGAATGAAATAACCGGCACCCCGGCGGGACATGGACTCCACCACGGCCTCCAGGTCGGCCCGGTAGGCCTCAGGAGCCGCATCGGCCTTCACGCCGTCGTAAATGACCCGCATGAGGGCGGCCTGCTCCGCCTCGTCGGGGATCAAATAGGGGACCTCCTCCGCCTCCAGCGCCCGCTGGTACAGGCCGGAGGACAGGGTGCCCCGGGTGGCCAGCACGGCGGCGGTCCCGCCGGAAAAGCGGTCTCGGGCGGCCTTGGCGGCGGCTTCCAGCATACTGAGGAAGGGTACGTCTGTCAAAGCCTGAAGTCGGGGCAGAAAGTAATGGGCGGTGTTGCAGGGCATAATGATGCAGTCGGCGCCGCAGCGCTCCAGCTTCCGCAGGGAATCCCGCATGGCGGGCAGGGGGTCGGGGCCGCCGTTCAGAATGGCCGCTGTCCGGTCAGGGATGGAGGAATTGCTGTCGATGTAGACGCGGATGTGGTCGCCGTCACAGCCGGCGCAGGTCAAGGTCACGATCTTGCGGAACAGGTCCGCCGTGGCCAGCGGCCCCATGCCGCCCAAAATACCGATGGATCTTTTTTCCATAGTGCACCTCCTGTGTTCAGCTCCAGAATTCCGGGAACAGCAGCTCGCTGCCCGCTTTCACCGTCAGCAGGATCAGCACCAGGATAACGGTAGGGCGGACGATCTTGCTGCCGTTTTTGATGGCCAGGCCGGCACCCAGGTAGTGGCCTGCGATGGAGGCCACGGCGGAGATGAGACCCACGCCCACATATACATATCCGGCGGTGAGGGCGGTGAACAGGCTGCCCAGGTTGGAGGCGAGATTGATGACCTTCACGCCGCCGGCGGCGTGGCGGGTGTCCAGCTTAGCCAGGCGGATGAAGATGATCATGAGGAATGTGCCGGTACCGGGACCGTAATAGCCGTCATAGCCGCCCACCAGGAAAGAGGCCGCCCAGACGATGGCCGCCTGGATGCGGAAATCCATCTCACTGGGCTCGTCGGGCCAGCTGCGGTTGCGCAGCGTCACCACCGCCACCACCGGCAGCACCGCCAGCAGCAGGTATTTCAGCACCCGGTCCGGCGTGTGGAGCTGGAGCCAGGTGCCGCACATGGAGCCGCCCAGGGCCAGAACGATGGCGGGGGCGAACAGGCTCCAGCGGACATAGCCCTGCCGGATGAACCGGGCGGTGGAGAACACGGTGCCGATGCCGGCAGAGAGTTTGTTGGTGCCCAGGGCGTAATAGGCTGGCAGGTCGCCGAAGGCGATGAGGTAGGTGGGGACGGAGATGATGCCGCCGCCTCCGGCAATGGCATCCATAAAGGACGCCAGAAACACACCCACGCAGATGAGCAGCACTACCCACAGGGCAAAGCCATCCACCGTCACGCCGGTGAGCAGGGAAAGAATCGCATCCATGGAAAGGACCTCCAGAAAAATCACTCTTTTGCAAAATCCGACTTATTATACCAGCGTGAAGCGGTAAAATCAACAACGGGGCGCGGACCAAGGCCGCCGCCCGGAAAAAGAACAGGAACGGTGGGCGTTGTGCGTTTCCAAAATGGGGGTTAAAAACAGGAAAAGCCCCTGCGGAATCCTGCCTTTTTTGACAAATGTATCCAAAAATAACTGTGAAAACAGAGAACAAAAAGGTAAAACGAACCAAAAACGCGGTTCCTTTTTCGACGGAGGCATCCTTGACGGTATTTCATCAAAGAAGTATAATATACACGATATATAGTGGCAGTTCATTTGTATAAAGCAACAAAGGAAAAGCGCGAACCGGCGCCGGGACCGGTGTCCGGTGAGAGGAGTAAACAATATGACAAACAAGGAACAAGCGGCTCAATACCACGCAGGCAAGCTGACAGACGGCTGGCTTTGGTTTGGCGCCCACCCAACGGAGAAACGGGGAAAAGCGGGTTGGACCTTCCGGGTCTGGGCTCCCCACGCGAAAAGCGTCTCCGTGGTGGGCGATTTCAACAGTTGGGATAAAGCGGCCGATCCTTTGACCCGCAAGGGTGAGGAGTGGGAGGGCTTCATCCCCGGCCTGCAGGAGTTCACCGCTTACAAATATGCGGTCACCGGCCCCAACGGGGAGACCCGACTGAAGGCCGATCCCTACGGGTTCCACACGGAGACCCGCCCCGCCACCGCCAGCAAGCTGTATGACATCACCGGCTTCCGCTGGAGCGACAAGGCCTTCCGGGAGCGGCAGGGCAAGCATCCGGTCTATTCCTCCCCCCTGAATATTTACGAGGTCCATCTGGGCTCCTGGAAAAAGCGGGACAACGGCGACTTTATCGATTATAAGGACCTGGCCAAGGACCTGGCCGCCTATGTCAAGGACATGGGCTACACCGCCATCGAGCTGCTGCCGGTGACGGAGCACCCCCTGGATGACTCCTGGGGCTACCAGTGCACAGGGTACTTCGCCCCCACCTCCCGCTTTGGCAAGCCCAAGGACTTCATGTGGTTCGTGAACCATATGCATAAAAACGGCATCGCCGTCATCCTGGACTGGGTGCCCGCCCACTTTTGCAAGGATATCCAGGGCCTGTATGAGTTTGACGGCACCTGCTGCTACGAGTACAGCGACCCCAACAAGTGGGAGCACGGCGGCTGGGGTACCCGGGTCTTTGACTACGGCCGGCCGGAGGTGCAGAGCTTTCTGCTCTCCTCCGCCCGGTTCTGGCTGGAGGAGTACCATGTGGACGGCCTGCGGGTGGACGCTGTGGCCTCCATGCTGTATCTGGACTACGGACGCCAGGGCGGCGCCTGGACCCCTAACAAATACGGCGGACATGAAAACCTGGAGGCCATCGACTTTTTGCGCCAGCTCAACGCCATGGCCTTCTCCGTCAATCCCAATGTGCTGATGATCGCGGAGGAATCCACCGCCTGGCCCATGGTGAGCCGTCCGGCGGAGATCGGCGGCCTGGGCTTCAACCTGAAGTGGAACATGGGCTGGATGAATGACATGTGCCACTATCTGAAGATGGACCCCTGGTTCCGTCAGGACCACCACAAAGATATCACCTTCTCCATGATGTATGCCTTTTCCGAAAACTTTGTGCTGCCCATCTCCCACGACGAGGTGGTCCACATGAAGGGCAGCGTGGTGGGAAAAATGCCCGGCGACTACTCCAACCAGCTGCGCTGCCTGAAGGGCTTTTACGCGTACCTGCTGGCCCACCCCGGCAAGAAGCTGTTGTTCATGGGCGCGGAGCTGGGCCAGTGGCACGAGTGGAATTCCGACCAGCAGCTGGACTGGTATCTGCTGGAGCGGGAGGAGAACCAGAAGATCCACCAGTTCTTCAAGGACATCAACGCCTTCTACAAGAAGGAGCCGGCTCTGTGGGAGATCGATTTCGACTGGGCGGGCTTCGAGTGGCTGGTGCCGGACGACAACCACAACAATGTGGTGGTGTTTCTGCGGAAGGACAAAAAGGGCCGCGACCTGCTGTGCGCGGTGAACTTCTCTCCCAATACCTATGAAAACTACCGGATGGGCGTTCCGGCCCACCGGAAGTACGTCCCCGTGTTCAATACCGACGATGCCGCTTACGGCGGCGCCGGCTTCGGCGACACCGAGCCGGTGCCGGTGGAGACCGTTCCCTCCCATGGGAAGGACTACTCCGCCGCCATCCGCATCCCGGCCTTCGGCGCGGTGTTCCTGCGGGGCGAAGGCGCATATCCAAAGCCCAGGAAGAAAAAACAGGCAAAGGAGCTGGAGAAAAAATGAAAAAAGAATGTATCGCCATGCTGTTGGCGGGCGGCCAGGGCAGCAGACTGTACGTCCTGACCGGCGAAATGGCGAAGCCGGCCGTCCCCTTCGGCGGCAAGTACCGCATCATTGACTTCCCCCTGTCCAACTGCACCAATTCCGGCATTGACACCGTGGGCGTTCTGACCCAATACCGCCCTCTGGAGCTGAACAGCTATATCGGCAGCGGCCAGCCTTGGGACCTGGACGGTTCCACCGGCGGCGTACATATCCTGCCGCCCTACCAGGGCAGCAAGGGCGGCACCTGGTACAAGGGCACCGCCAACGCTATTTACCAGAACATCGGCTTCATCGACCTGTATGATCCCGACTACGTGGTCATCCTCTCCGGCGACCATATTTATAAGATGGACTACTCCAAGATGGTGGCGCGCCACAAGGCGGCCAACGCCGCCTGCACCATCTCCGTCATGGAGGTGCCCTGGTCCGAGGCCTCCCGCTTCGGCATCATGGCGGTGGACAGCAATGATATGATCACCGAATTCGCTGAAAAGCCCAAGGAGCCCAAGAGCAACCTGGCGTCCATGGGTATTTACGTGTTCTCCTGGAAGGCCCTGCGCCGGTATCTGACGGAGGACGAGGCTGACCCCAACTCCGAAAACGACTTCGGCAAGAACGTCATCCCCGCCATGCTGAATAACGGCGAGCGGATGGCCGCCTACCGCTTCGAGGGCTATTGGAAGGATGTGGGCACCCTGGAGTCCCTGTGGGACGCCAACATGGACATGCTCTCTCCCGAGTCCGGCCTGGACCTGCTGGATGAGACCTGGCCCATTTACGCCCGTTCCGTCAACGCGCCGCCCGCCTTTCTGGGCAGCGATTCCCAGGTGCACCACAGCGCCTTCAACCGCGGCAGCGTCCTGGAGGGCGCGGTGGAAAACTCCGTCCTGGCTCCCAATGTGGTGGTGGGCAAGGGCGCCCGGGTCAGCTATTCCGTCCTGATGCCCGGCACCGTGGTCAAGCCCGGCGCCGTGGTGGAATACGCCATCCTGGGCGAGAACTGCTCCATCGGTGAAAACTGCCACGTGGGCGGCACACCGGAGGAGACAGCGCCCGACCCCTGGGGACTGACGGTCCTGGCTCCCGGCTGCTCTCTGGCGGAGGGGAAAGAGGTCCGGCCCGGCATTATGCTGGACCGCAACGGTGAGGAGGTGTCCAAATGAACGGACTGCATGGTATCATCTTTTCTTATGAAAAGCGCAACGACCTGCGGGAGCTGAGTGAGATCCGCTCCGCGGCGTCCATTCCCTTCGGCGGACGGTACCGGGCGGTGGATTTTGCCTTGTCCAACCTGGTGAACGCCGGCTGCACGGATGTGGGCGTGGTGCTCCACGGCCGCTATCAGAGTATGGTGGACCACCTGGGCACCGGCAAGGTGTGGGATCTGTCCCGCAAGCGGGGCGGCCTGCGCATCCTGCCTCCTTTCAACTACCAGCGCAACTGGGGCGTCCTGCCCTTCCGGGGCAAGGTGGAGGCTCTGGCCGGCGTTCGTACTTACCTGAACGAGATCCGCCAGGACTATGTGGCCATGATGGACGGCGACCTGGTGGTGAACCTGCCTTTGGCGGACGTTTATGAAAGCCATATCAAGTCCGGCGCCGACATCACCGTGGTCTGTGGTGATGACAGCTTTGCCACGGAGGATGGCACCTATTTTGAAAAGAACGCCGATGGCCGCATCACCGAGGTCCTTTATAACCTGCACAAGCCCCGGGGCTACCGTGGCCTGGAGGTGTACATCGTTTCCACCGCCCTGCTGAAGGAGCTGGTGGACGAGTGCACCGCCAAGGACCAGTTCAGCTGGCACCGGGATGTGCTGCGGGCCAAGAAGGACACACTGAATATCCGCTGCTACATCTGGAAGGGCTTTGCCGCCCAGATCCGCTCCGTGCAGGAGTATTATGACCGCAGTATGCAGCTGCTGGACCCCGCCATCCGGGCGGAGCTGTTCTGCCCGGAGCGCCCCATCCGGGCCAAGGGCGCGGACAAGTCCTCTACCTACGTCAGTGACAATGGCCGCTGCGTCAACTCCCTGGTGGCGGATGGCTGCCGCATCGAGGGCGTGGTGGAAAACTCCATCCTGTTCCCCGGCGTGGTGGTGGAGGAGGGCGCTGTTGTCCGCAACTGCGTCCTGTTCAAGGAGGATATCGTCCGCCGCAACGCCCAACTGGCCTACATCATCGCCGACAAGGATGTGGAGGTGCTGGAGAACCGGACCCTGATGGGTCATGCCACATACCCCATCGTGCTGGCCAAGGGCAGCATTGTGTAAAGCCTGAAAAGGGGGGACCTTCCGTCCCCCCTTTGTCCCAGTATTCAGGAAACCGATTACCAAAGGAATATTGATTGAAAAGGAGTATTTTATGAAGATCTTGTATGCGACCAGTGAGGCTGTGCCCTTCTGCAAAACCGGCGGACTGGCCGACGTGGCCGGCTCCCTGCCTCCCGCCCTGGCCGCCGAAGGCGCCCAGGTGGCCGTGATCCTGCCCATGTACCAGAAGGTGAAGGAGAAGTTCGGCGACCAGCTGAAGTTCCTGTGCTACGACTATGTGGACCTGGCCTGGCGCCACTGCTACTGCGGCCTGTTCTCCCTGGAGCAGGACGGTGTCACCTGGTACTTTGTGGACAATGAGCAGTATTTCAACCGCCCTGACCTGTACGGCTACATGGATGACGGCGAGCGCTTCGGCTTCTTTTCCCGGGCGGTGGTGTGGATGCTGCCCCACCTGGCTTTCTGGCCCGATGTGATCCATTGCAATGACTGGCAGACCGCTTTGGTGCCCATCTACCTGAAGGATGACGGCGTCCGGGAGGAATGCTACCGCTCCATCAAGACCACCCTGACCATCCACAACATCGAATACCAGGGCCGCTATGGCCAGGATACCCTGGGCGATCTGTTCGGCCTGGACCACGGCTGGGCAGAGGACGGCACCATTATGATGGACGGCGACGTGAACCTGCTCAAGGGCGCTATTTTGTGTGCCGACGCGGTGAACGCCGTGTCTCCCACCTATGCCAACGAGCTGAAAATGGCCTATTTCGCCCACCGGCTGGACGGCATCATGCGCCAGTGCGGCTATAAGCTCTCCGGCGTACTCAACGGCATCGACATGAAGCGCTACGATCCCGCCAATGATGAATACATTGCCGCCCGCTTCTCCGTGGCGGACATGGCCGGCAAGTCCGTGGACAAGGCGGAGCTGCAAAAGCTCATGGGACTGCGGCAGGAGCCCAACGTGCCCATCGTGGGCATCGTGTCCAGACTGGTGTCCCACAAGGGTTTGGACTTGATTTGTGAGGTCCTTCATGATATGATGGAACTCCCGTTGCAGCTGGTGGTGCTGGGCAAGGGCAATCAGAAGTACGAGGAGTTCTTCCACTGGGCCGCCCAGCAGTATCACGGCCGCATGGCCGTCCGGCTGGACTACAACGAGAGCCTGTCCATGGCCATCTACTCCGGCGCCGACCTGTTCCTGATGCCCTCCAAGAGCGAGCCCTGCGGTCTCAGCCAGATGATCGCCATGCGTTACGGCACCGTGCCCATCGTCCGGGAGACCGGCGGACTGAAGGATACCGTTCAGCCCTACGAGGCCTGGAGAGACGCCGGCAACGGCTTTACCTTTGCCAACTATTCCGGCGGCGACATGCTTCATGTGATCCGGGAGGCTGTGTACCTGTACAAGGATTATCCCGATGCCTTTGCCCGCCTGCGTCGCCGGGGCATGGAGTGCGACTTCAGCTGGGGCCGCAGCGCCAAGGAGTACCTGCGCATCTACGCTGGCATCACCGGCCAGACCTGGCCTCCCGTGGAGACTGCTCCGGTGGAGGAAGCCGCTCCCGCCGCGGAGGAACCCGCGCCTGCGGAGGAGCCCGCGCCCGTTCAGGAAGCTCCCGCTGAGGCGGCCGCCCCTGCGGAGGAAGTCCCTGTCGCGGAGGCTGTTCCCGTCGAGGAGCTCACACCCGCTGTTGAGGAGCCTGCTCCCGCTCAGGAGCCGGTGAAAAAGCCCCGGGCCCGGAAGGCTGCCGCCAAGAAGCCTGCCGCCAAAGCGGAGGAGAAAGCCGCCGAGGCCGCGGAGAAAAAGCCCACGGCAAAAAAGGCCGCTGCCAAGAAGCCCGCGGCAAAGAAGACCGCCGCAAAAAAGCCGGCTGCCAAGAAAACTGCCGCCAAAAAGACTGAGGAAAAGGCGGAGTAAATAAACCAAGGCAACAAGGGGCCGCTTCGGCGGCCCCATAGAAAGAGACCACAAAGAAAGGGCCCGCCGCGAAGGGAAAGAAGGATGCGGCGGAGTAAGGGAAACTATGACACCATTTACCACACAATCGTTGGAAAACGCTCTGACCGCCAAGCTGATGCTGAACTTCGGCAAGACGCCGGAGGAGGCCACGGACCAGGAGATGATGAAGGCCTGCGCCCTGGTGCTCCGGGACGTGATGGCCATGCGGCGGGTGGAGGCAAAAAAGCAGATCCGTCGGGAGCAGAAAAAGCAAGTCCACTACCTGTCTTTGGAGTTTCTCATGGGCCGCAGCCTCATGAAAAACGCCTATAACCTGGAGGTCCTGCCGCAGCTGCGGGAGGCTCTGGACCACCTGGGCTTCAAGGCAGCGGATATTTTTGAGATCGAGCCGGACGCCGGCCTCGGCAACGGCGGTCTGGGCCGTCTGGCTGCCTGCTACCTGGATTCCATGACCACCCTGGAGATCCCCGCAGCAGGCTATTCCATCTGCTACGAGCTGGGTATTTTCAAGCAGAAGATCGTGGAGGGCCAACAGGTGGAACTGCCGGACAACTGGAAAGACCTGGGCGCGGCCTGGCTGCTGCCCAAGCCCGAGGAGGCACAGACCGTCCAGTTCGGCGGCACCCTGCGGGAATTCTGGGATGACGGCCATCTGCACATCGTCAACGAGAACGCCACCTCCGTGTTGGCCGTTCCCTGTGACATGGTGGTGGCCGGCTACGGCACGGACCATGTGAACACCCTGCGCCTGTGGGACGCCCACTCCACCAAGCCGGTGGACATGTCCCTGTTCTCCCGAGGCGAATACCTGAAGGCGGCGGAGGAGGAGGCCATGGCGGCCACCATCGCCAAGGTCCTGTACCCCGAGGATAACCACTACGAGGGCAAGTCCCTGCGGCTGAAGCAGCAGTACTTCTTCGTGTCCGCCACAGTCCAGTCCATTGCCACCAAGCATCTGGACACCTACGGTACCCTGAAGAATTTCCACGAGAAGAACGTCATCCAGATCAATGACACCCACCCCGCCCTGGTCATCCCCGAGCTGATGCGCATCTTCATCGATGAGGCCGGCATGGACTGGGATGAGGCCTGGGACATCACCACCAAGTCCGTGGCCTATACCAACCACACCGTTCTGGCGGAGGCACTGGAGCGCTGGCCCCAGTCCCTGATGGAGAGCCTGCTGCCCCGCGTGTGGCAGATCATTCAGGAGATCTCCGCCCGCTGGCAGCAGAAGGTGGAGAATTTCTACCATGACCCTGCCAAGACGGCCAACATGGCCATCATCTGGGGCGGCGAGGTCCGCATGGCCAATTTGTGCATCGCCGGCGGCATGGCCGTCAACGGCGTCAGCGGCCTGCACTCTGAGATCCTGAAAAAGGATGTGTTCCGGGACGCTTACAACATGGAACCCTGGAAGTTCCAGAATGTCACCAACGGCATCGACCACCGCCGCTGGCTTAGTGAGATCAACCCCGGCCTGGACGCCCTGGTGAAAGAGCTCACCGGCGGGGACGATTATCTGCTCCAGCCCACGGTCCTGAAAAAGCTGGATGCTTACGCCGATGACAAGGCCGTTCTGGAGCGCCTGGCCGCCATCAAGCGGACCAACAAGGAGGACTTTGCCGCCTACGCCAAAAAGACCCGGGGCGTTGTTTTGAACCCCGACGCCATTTTTGACGTACAGGTGAAGCGGCTCCACGAATACAAACGGCAGCTTTTGAATGTGCTGCACATCATCGCCCTGTACCAGAAGCTCCAGGACGACCCCAATGCCATCACCCATCCCCACACCTTCCTGTTCGGCGCCAAGGCGGCCCCCGGCTACGCGGTGGCCAAGCGGATCATCCGCCTCATCAACTCCCTGGCGGACCAGATCGACCACGATCCCATCTGCAAGGATAAGCTGCAGGTGGTGTTCCTGGAGAACTACCGGGTCTCCCTGGCGGAGCGGCTTATGCCCGCCAGCGAGGTCAGCCAGCAGATCTCCACCGCCGGCAAGGAGGCCAGCGGCACCGGCAACATGAAGTTCATGATGAACGGTGCCCTGACCGTCGGTACCCTGGATGGCGCCACTGTGGAGATGCACGATGTGCTGGGCGACGAGAATATGTTCCTCTTTGGCCTCCATGCCGATGAGGTGGCCCGGGTGAAGCGGGAGGGCTATGTTCCCCAGCGGCTGTACAGCCGCAACGACACCCTGCGCCGCTGCCTGGACGCGCTGCGCCATGGTTTCCGGGACGGTGTCAGCTACGATGACCTGTACCAGCGGCTGCTGTTCGGTGCCGGCGGCAGCCCCGCCGACGAGTATTTGCTGCTGGCGGACTTCGATTCCTACTGTGAGGCGGAGCGCCGCATGGCGGAGACCTATGCCGATCTCATGAAGTGGAACCGCATGAGCCTGCACAACATCGCCCGCAGCGGCATCTTTGCCGCCGACCGGGCCGTGGCGGAGTATGCCGACAACATCTGGCACGTTTCCCACAAATAAGCGGTTTACAAAAAAGCCGGGCGGAGCAAGATGCTTCGCCTGGCTTTTTGCAGGACTGCCCGTTGAAAAACGAAGAAGGACAGGCTTGTCCCCTGACCTTCTTTCAGCGTTCTTTGCTGAGCCCCAGCAGGTAATCGGTAGATACTCCGTAATACTTGCTCAGCGTAATCAAATGGCGGATCGGAAGCTCATTGGCACCGCGCTCATAGCGTGCGTACATCGTTTGGGAAGTCCCCAGAACTTCAGCAATCTGCGTCTGTGTCTTGTCGGCGTCTTCCCGCAGATCTCGTAGAATGCGTACGTAATCCATTCCGTTCACTTCTTATCCCCCCGTGGCAAGCCCGTGATTACTTTCAAAAACAATTTAGCATAAAATTGTGAATCGGCGGGAACAAAATACACAATTTTACTATAATTAGACAACAAATTTACTGAAAAATAGGAAAATATTGGCGGTTTAACAAAATTTTTACTAAAACGGCAACATTCTGGCATCTTTTGGCGCAGGAAACTTTTTTCCCGGCATAAAAGCGGGAATTTACGCGGGCACTTTACAATGTGTTTTTTTGCGGATATAATACTGGTATTATGGATGATTCCGTGCATTTATAAAAAATGATAGCGTAAAAAAAGAGGAATAGAGTATGGAATATACACAAGGCGTCCGGTTTGACAGCCTGGGGCTGTCGCCGGAGATCATGCGCGCCATCGGGCAGCGCAATATTCAGATATCCACACCGGTCCAGGCGGGCTGCATCCCTCCCATGATGGACTGGCAGGATGTCATTGCCAAGGCGCCCACCGGCACCGGAAAGACCTTTGCCTACGGCATCCCCATCGTGGAGCATGTGGACCCGGAGGATGAGAGCGTCCAGGCGGTCATCTTGGCGCCTACCCGGGAGCTGGCCATCCAGATTACGGATGAGATCCGGATGCTGTCCACCTTCAAGCCCGGCGTCCGCTGCGTGTGCCTGTACGGCGGCCAGCCCATCGGGAAGCAGATCGATATGCTGAAAAAGCGGCCCCAGATCGTGGTGGCCACCCCCGGCCGCCTGTCTGACCATATGAAGCGCCGCACCGTCCGGGTGGAGACTGCTCAGACTGTGGTGCTGGACGAGGCGGACCGGATGCTGGACATGGGCTTTATCCACGATGTGACCCGCCTGCTGGACCGTATGAACAAGCGGAAGAATCTGGGATTGTTTTCCGCCACTATCTCCCGGGAGGTCATGGACATTGCCTGGGTGTATCAGCGGGACGCGGCGGAGATCACCGTCCGGGAGGACGAGCAGAACAAGCCGGACATCAAGCAGTTCCGCATGGAGGTGGCCCAGAACGAAAAGGCTGACGCCATCGCCCGCATCCTGGAGGAGACGGGCTTTGACCGCTGCATGGCCTTCTGCAACACCAAGGGCTCCACGGAGCGCATCACGAAATTTTTGCAGATGCAGGGTGTGGACGCCCAGTGCATCCACGGCGACATCCCCCAAAAGCGCCGGGAGCAGGTGATGGACCTGTTCCGCCAGGGAAAGCTGCGGGTGTTCGTGTCCACGGATGTGGCCGCCCGGGGCATCGACGTGGATGATGTGGACATCGTGTTCAACTGCGATGTGCCCGATGAGAATCAGGACTATGTCCACCGCATCGGCCGCACGGGCCGTGCCAAGCGCCAGGGCGTGGCGGTGACCTTCATCGCCGACTATCCCTCCAAAATGCGCATTGACGATATTGCCCAGAAGACCCGCAACGAGATCACGCCGGTGAAATTCGGGCCCGACGGCAAGCTGATGATAGTGGAATCCTAAAAACCACAAAGGCTGTAAAGGAAACGCCCGGTCCAGGCCTTTGCCTGGACCGGGCGTTGATTTGTCAGTCTTCCAAAGGCAGGAGATTCTCCTCGGTCTCGGGGTCAAAGAGGTGGATCAGATCGCCGCGGAAGGTGAAGCGAACCTGATCGCCATAGGCGAAGCCGCTCTTGTGCTCGCTGGCCAGTTCCGTGGTGGGCACGCGCAGCACCACATCGCGGCCGCCCGCGTTGACATGCAGATGGATCTCGCTGCCCATCATCTCGCTCACGTCCACGCTGCCGGTCAGGCAGTGGGAGCCTGCCTCGGGAACGAAGGAGACATGCTCAGGACGGATGCCCAGGGTCACGGCCTTGGAGGGGACGTTCTTGGCCTTCAGCTGCGCCTGGATCTCAGGAGACAGCTCCATAACAGCGTCCATGATCTTGACGGTGTACTTGCCGTCCTCCGCCACCAGCTGGCCGTCGAAGAAGTTCATCTGAGGCATCCCGATGAAGCCAGCCACGAAGATGTTGGCGGGATGGTCGAAGACCTCCTGGGGGGTGCCGATCTGCTGGATGTAGCCGTCCTTCATGATGACGATGCGGTCACCCAGGGTCATGGCCTCCGTCTGGTCGTGGGTCACGTAGACGAAGGTGGTGTCGATCCGCTGGCGCAGCTTGATGATCTCGGCACGCATCTGGTTGCGCAGCTTGGCGTCCAGGTTAGAAAGAGGCTCATCCATCAGGAACACCTTGGGTTCCCGGACGATAGCGCGGCCAATGGCCACGCGCTGGCGCTGGCCGCCGGACAGGGCCTTGGGCTTGCGCTCCAGGTACTGGGTAATGTCCAGGATCTCAGCGGCCTCGCGAACGCGGCGGTCGATCTCCTCCTTGGGGAGCTTGCGCAGCTTCAGGGCGAAGGCCATGTTCTCATACACGGTCATGTGGGGATACAGCGCGTAGTTCTGGAACACCATGGCGATATCCCGATCCTTGGGCTCCACATCGTTCATGCGCTTGCCGTCGATGAGCAGATCGCCCTCGGAGATCTCCTCCAGACCGGCCACCATCCGCAAAGTGGTGGATTTGCCGCAGCCGGAAGGACCGACCAGAACGATGAACTCCTTGTCCGCAATTTCCAGATTGAAGTCGTGGACGGCGGTGACCTTGTTGTCGTAGATCTTCTTGATACCCTTCAGAGAAACAGTTGCCATATGTATGACCGTAAGAGCTCCGCATCCGCGAGAGCTCCCTCACGATAGAAGAGCAAAACCTCTATCGCGTTACGGCAGGTCTCCACACTGCCGCACCGCCGGCCGGCGGATGGGATCTCCTCCTTTTTTATGGCTGACCGGACACTATGAGAATGGAGTAGCGGCGGCCGCCTGATTGAAAAAATGGGGGAACGCTGATTATACCAAATTGCCCTTGAATACGATGGTCCGGACGGACAGGTCTTCCTTGTTCAGCAAAACAAAGCTGGCCTCCTTGCCGGTGTCCAGGGTACCTGCCCGGTTGTCGATGCCGATGGACTGGGCGGGGTTGTAGGTGCAGGCCCGCACCGCGTCAGCCAGGGGGATTCCGAATCCGACCGCCTGCCGCAGGCAGCCCATGAGGCTGGTGACAGAGCCGGCCAGCGTCTCGGGATGACCCACGATGGTGGCCCGGTTGCCGTGGACCTCGATCTCCTGCCCACCGAAGGGATACTGGCCGTCGGGCATACCCGTGGCCCGCAGGGAGTCAGAGATCAGGATGACCCGCTCCTTGCCGAACAGTTGGAAGGTCAGGCGGATCATGGCGCCGTGGATGTGAACGCCGTCGCAGATCAGCTCCGCCTGGACGCCTGGGGTGTCAAAGGCGGCGCCGATGACGCCGGGCGCCCGGTGGTGGATAGGGGGCATTCCGTTATAGAGATGGGTGGCGTGGGTAGCACCGGCCTCGAAGGCCGCCTTGGCAGTGTCGTAATCCGCCACGGTGTGGCCCACGGAAACCGTGATGCCCATATCGGCAGCGGCCCGGATGAAGTCCATGGCGCCGGGCTGCTCGGGAGCCACGGTCACCAGCTTTACGCAGCCCTGGGCCGCTTTCTGAAGCCGCTCCAGCATGGGAACGTCGGGATCGTGGAGGAAATCACCGTTCTGGGCGCCTTTCTTTGCGGTGGAGAGGAAGGGCCCCTCCAGGTGGGCGCCCACCACCTCCGCGCCGCCGGCATTTTTGGCCCGGTGGGCGGCAACGTTTTCGCAAATGGCCGTCAGCTGGTCTTCCGGCAGCGTCATGCCGGCGGGGCAGACGTAAGTGACGCCCTGGCTCAGCTCGTAGTCCGCGATGCGCTGTAAGCCTTCCGGCGTGGCATCGCTGAAATCCTCTCCCACGCAGCCATGGAAGTGCACATCCACCAGGCCGGGGATCACGTAGCAGCCGGACGCGTCCAGCACCTGCCCATCGCCGCTGGCCGGGGCAATCAGGGCATCGTCGGTGCAGATATCCCGCTCCACAAAGCCTTTTTCCAGGTCAAAGACCTGACCGCCGGTCACTCGCATACGGGCACCCCCGCGGCGGTCAGCTTGCTCAGGGCTGCCTTGTCACCCACCAGCACCACATCGCTATGGAGCTGGAGGATGGAGGCGGGGCAGCGGGGATCAATGGGGCCGCAGAAGGCCTTGTACACGGCGTCGGCCTTGTCGGCACCGCTGGCGATCAGCAGCACCCGGCGGGCGGCCATGATGCAGCCGATGCCCATGGTCAGGGCCTGGCGGGGCACATCGTCGGCAGAGGCGAAGAAACGGGCGTTGGCGTCAATGGTGCTCTGGGTCAGGTCCACCACATGGGTTTCCTTCACAAAGCAGTCGCAGGGTTCGTTGAAACCGATGTGACCGTTGCGGCCAAGGCCCAGCAGCTGCAGGTCGGCATAGCCCAGGGAGCGAATCAGCTCATCGTACCGGGCACACTCGGCGGCCGGGTCCGCGGTCAGGCCGTCAGGCACATGGGTTCGGGCCACGTCGATGTCGATGTGGTCAAAGAAATTGGTCTGCATGAAATAACGGTAGCTCTGGTCGTGAGTGGGGGCAAGGCCCTTATACTCGTCCAGGTTCACGGTCTGGACTTCCTTGAAGCTGAAGTCGCCCCGCTGGTTCCAGACGGCCAGCTGCTTGTAGGTGCCGATGGGGGTGGAGCCGGTGGCCAGGCCCAGCACACAGGCGGGGTTACGGATGACCTCGGCGGAAATAAGGTTGGCGGCACGGCGGCTCATGGCCTCATAGTCCGCCTCTTGATAGATTCGCATAGCTTGTATCTCCTTTGTTCGTTACGAACAGTTCATCAATATTTTGCAATGGCGGCGCCGATCATGGCGGAAGCCTCGTCCACCACAGCCAGACCGCTGTCAATAAGAGCGGGCATGGGCTTGCGGACAGAACCGATATCCATTCCGTGCTTCTTCAGAATAGCCTTCATCACGGCGTACAGGTTGCCGTGGGCGGAGCACATCTTGTAGATGGCGCGGCAGATCTCATTCTGGATCTCAGCGGCCAGCTTCATCTCTCCGTGCCGATACAGGTCGTAGACCTTCTGGAACAGCTCAGGCATGACCGCATAGGTACCGCCGATGCCGCCGGTGGCGCCCATGGCCAGGCCGGAGATGAACTGCTCATCAGGACCGTTCATCACCACAAAGTTGGGACCACCCTCGTCCTTCCACATCTGGATGTCCTGGGTGGGCATGGAGGAGTTCTTCACGCCGATGACACGAGGATTTGCGAAGAAATTTCTTCATTTCCATTCCTCCTAAAAAATGATAAAAATGCAGTCCTGGGGTTTACCCCCTATGTGCAAATTGTACAATCGCGAAAGAGGCTTGTCAAGCAGCTGGTGAAAAAATTTTCAAAACCATCAAAATATGAAAAAATTTTGAACGAAGTTGTCGATTCTTCCCTGTACGCCGCCCGGTCACACGTGTTTTTCCGACAACGCGTCGGCCACCAGTTCCCGGCGGTGCCGGCAGGCTTCCAGATCCCGGCGGAACATTTCGGAGAACAGTACGTCCACCAGATACAACTGAGCAATACGGGCAGCCACGGAACCCAACTGCAGCGGCCCTTCGGTGGAGCCGCACTGGAGCACAATGTCCGCCAGCCCCGCGCCGGGGGAGCCGGGATAGCGGGTGATCAGGATGATCCGGGTGTGCTGCTTCTGCGCGATGTGCAGCACATCCATCAGCTCCTTGGTGGAGCCGGAATAGGAGAAGAACAGAATAACATCCTTCTCCGTCAGGTTTGTCGCGGCGATGACCTGCATATGGGAGTCAGATACAGGGAAGAAGCCGGAGAACGCCGTGGTGAACAGACGGGCAGCCTCTTCCGCCAGCAGCATGGAGCCGCCTTGACCCATGCACAGCACCGTGTCCGCCTCTATCAGAGCATCGGCCGCGGCGGTGATGGACTCCGGCCGGATCAGAGACTGGGTCTCCCGGATAGCGTCAATATCCACGCAGGCCAGCTTGGCGCTTAGGTCCGGCACCGTATCATTGGCATGGATCTCCCCGGAGAGGGGATCGGCATCCGGCCGGGTAGCGGTGGCGGCGGCGATGGCCAGCCGGAAGGCGCTGTATCCGCGGTAGCCCATCCGGCGGCAGAAACGGGAGATCGTGGCTTCCGCCACACCGCAGGCGGCCGCCAGTTCGGAAATGGACATGCTCTGGGAGCACTGGCCGTTGGCCACCACGAAGGTGGCCAGCTTCTTTTCGGAAGCGGTCAGCTGGTAATACTTCCGGGTAATGAGGTTAAAGACGTTTTCTTCGGGCATCCGGAGGAGGCCTCCTTTCGGTGTGAATTTGAAAAGCTCAGCGTTCCAGCAGCTGGCCCAGCATGGTGTCGCACATGATGAGGCAGCGGGGCAGATGGAAGGGACCCTTGAAGGTGGAGCCCTTGGTAGAGGGCATGGTAGGCAGACCGTCCCGGCGGAGATAGCCGTACCACTCGCCGAATTCGGGGTCCGAGAAGTGCTCCTTGCAATAGGCCAGAGTTTTGTCGAACCAGTTCAGGTACTTTTCATCGCCAGTATCCCGGTACAGCATCAACGAGGCGATCAGGATCTCGTTGTGGGGCCACCACAGCTTCATGTCATGCTCATAGGCCTCGGGGGGCTTTTTCAGGCAGTCGGTGAAGTACAGCAGTCCGCCGTACTCGTTGTCCCAGCCGGCTTCGATGGCCCAGTCAAAAATTTCGGCGGCCTTCTTCACCAGTTCCTTGTCGCTGGTGCGCTGGGTGTGCTCCAGCAGGAACCACACGCCCTCAATATCGTGGCCGGGATTGACAGTACGGCCCTCGGTGTAGTACAGCCGGGGGGTGCCGTCCACATCCACGCTCTCCAGCACGCACTTCAGTTCAGGGTGGACATGGTACTTGAAAATTTCATCCACACAGGCCTGAGCCCGCTCCTCGTACAGGGCCTTCCGCTCGCCGTCCACTCGCAACAGGACGCCGGTAACGTTCAGGATGATCACGGGGATGCCGAAGGCCCGGCCAGAGCGGGTCTCCGGAATGGTCTTGGGGCCCATACCCACGGGGTCGGGCATTCCATGGGCCAGATCCCAATACCGGTCGTAAGCCCGACGGGCCCTCTCCAAATTTTCCTTCTCGCCGGTGACGCCGTAATACTCGGCGTTGGCCAGCGCATAGAACGCCTTGGAGAAGTAGTAGCGGCGCTGGCGCAGCGGCCGGCCGTCCTCGGTAACGGTGAAGTACATCCGACCGCCGGCCTTGCGGTTGATGCAGTATTTTTCCATGAAGTCCAGGCAGCTCTTGCTGGCTGCCAGCCACTCGTCCTTCACACCATATGTATGGCACAAATACGTGAAGATCCAGCCGCAGCGGCCCTGCATCCACACGCTTTTATCCGTGGAGTAGATCTCGCCCTTACGGTCCAGACGGGTGTATACGCCGCCGTACTCCCGGTCCATTCCGTTTTCAGCCAGAAGTTGACGCAGACATTCAGCTCATTTTGCACCCAGTCCCGTAGGATTACAGTTTTGCGTTGTCCATTTTGGGGCACCATCCTTTCAATTGATAAGCCAATCATATTTCCTTTTGTGCAAACCGTCAAGAAATTTTGGAGAAAGTTTTCAAACTCTTGACAAAATGAAAAAACTGATAGCCTGAGAGTGATAGGATCATTACTCTCCGGACGATCCGGTGATTGGAGGACAGGATGAAAAAACATATTGTTTGTCTGGGCGATTCCAATACACATGGCTACTGTGCCGACCCCGCCGATTGTGCCGACCCCGCCCTGGCCCGTTTCAATGAGGACGAGCGGTGGACCTGCCTGCTCCAGCGGGAACCGGGGGAGGAGTACCTGGTCATTGAAGAGGGGCTCCCCGGCCGCACCACGGTCTTTGAGGACCCGCTCCACGAGGCCATGCCGACTCTTCCTTACCTGTATCCCTGTCTGAAAAGCCACGAGCCGGTGAGCCTGCTCATCATCATGTTGGGCACCAACGACACCAAGGAGCGCTTGGGCGCCAACGCCGCCTGCATCGGCCTTGGCATGGAGCGCCTGGTCCGCAAGGCCATGACCGTGGACTGCTGGGGACCCGGGCCAGCCACGCAAGGCTGGCTGCGGCGCTTGCTCCGCTGGTGCGGGAGCTGACCTGAAAACAAAAAACTCCCCCGTGGGGAGGAGTTTTTTTCAAAAGCATTCAGCGCAGGTACCAGGGGGGCTCCTGTCCCGCCTCCAGAGCCTCCTCCGGCGTATATTTCCGAAGGACGGGCTCCAGCAGAAAGGTGGATAAAAATGCGCACAGGGCGGGGGTCAGCAGCATGACACCGCAGTACCAAAAAGACAGGGTCAGCACCACGCCCGCCGTGTTCAAAATGCCCGTTGCCAGTATCCTGGGCAGGTGGCGGAAGGTCAGCCGCAGGCTGTTGGACAGAAGGCTGCCTACGGTGTAGGTGAACCGGGACAGCAGTGGGAACGCGCAGGAGACCACGGCGGCGGGGATCAGCATGAGCACCAGGTGCATGACCCGGAACACATCCGGGGCCAGCCGCTCCAGCACCGCATAGCCGGCGGCCAGTACCAGGGCCAGCAGCAAAAAGGCCACGGTGGCGGCGCCGGTCCGCAGATTCTGGCGAAAGGCGGACAGAAAGCTCCGGTAAGGGCCGGATTCTTTGTACCGCAGGCATTTGGCACAGCTGTAATACAGCGCCGCCGACGCCGGACCGATGGTCACCACCGGCAGGCAGCAGGGCAGCCACAAAAGGCTCAATACCACAAGATCCAATACCCGGTCGGTAAAGCGGAAAAAGCCGTTTTCAGGATTGAAAATACTGTGGAGCATGACTTTCCTTCCCAACTGAGAATCTCTTTTGAGGATAGCACAGTTTTCCACCGTCCGCAAGAGCGGGGCGATCCGCCTGCCGAAGCGGATAGCAGTGGGCTTTCCGCTGTTGAATATATGAAGGAGCGGCGTATCATGATTTATGACAAACTGTCCAACATCCAGCGGTACCGGGGCCTCCATCCGAGCCTGGACATCGCCAAGCCCATGGGCGGCCATCTGGACGGCTGCCGTATTGGCTTCGACGCCGGCGGCTCCGACCGGAAGGTCTCCGCCGTCATCGACGGCGAGACCGTTTTCTCCGAGGAGGTGGTCTGGTTCCCCAAGATCACGGCGGACCCCGATTACCACTACGAAGGCATCGCCATGGGCACCAGTGAGGCCGTGGGATACGTGAATGAAGAGGGCTGCATCACCGGCTGGCTCAACGAGCTGGCCTTCGTCTCCGTGGACGCCAACCCCGACGCCATACGGGACGAGTGGTCCGGCGACATCGGCTGCGGTGTAAAGTACTTCTGCCAGGACGGCGTCATCAAGCTGGCGCCCCGGGCCGGTATTGAGCTGGACGAGTCCCTCTCCCCCGCCGAAAAGCTGAAGGTCGTCCAGAAGCTGATGGAGGAGGGCGACGAGCGCGCCGCGAAGGTGTACGAGTCCATCGGCATCTATCTGGGCCACACCTTGGCGTACTACGATGAGAAGTACGGCTTCCGCTATGTGCTGCTGGGCCGCGTCATGAGCGGCAAGGGCGGCGACCTGCTGCTGGCCACCTGCCAGAAGGTCCTGAACGACGAGTATCCCGACGCGGCCGCAAAATTCAAGCTGACCCTGCCCGACGAGAAGTTCCGCCACGTGGGCCAGTCCATGGCTGCTGCCAGCCTGCCCGGCTGAGCCAAGGACTCCAACTGAATGATGAAGCATACCGGGAAAGGAAACTTTCCCGGTATGCTTTTAAAAGCCTTTATTCGGCAGGAAGTGCTTTCGGTTTTTGATTGATCTTAAAAAATCAAAGCCTGGTAATACAAAGCGGGAAGTCTCGATTGGCGCTTCTCTAAATCAGTTTACACGCCTGCCGGATCATGGTACAACGAGAAACGCATCAAAGTCTCACGAATGGACACCGCTTTCCGCGAGCGCAGGGTTTTCCTTGTGCTCATTCGTTTTGCGGATCGTTTCCTCCCCCCGTCTCACGAGGTACGGGATAGCCCTCCATGCTCAGGACGGACAGGAACTCCTTCCACCAGCGGACATCGTGGCTGTGTGGGAACCGATCTTCTCACCCTTGTAATACATGTCGCCTTCATCGGCGACGTAAGTACCGTTGATGATCTCCATCAATGTGGATTTGCCCGCGCCGTTTTCTCCGCAGATGACATGCACCGTTCCCGGACGCGCCATCAGGTCCACGCCGTCCCGCACCGCCTGGTCGATCAGCTTGCTTTGGCGGGCTGCATCATGGAAAGCGGTAAGTGCGGTATCTGAGCTCAATGTTGAAGTTGTCGTACTGATGGAGCCCCCGGCGAATCCCCCTGACTGAGGAAAGGCGTGGCGTCCACGTCGCAAAGGATTGCGGCAAAGCGATAGATCTTCCTTTGCTTTTGCAGGGCCCGTCCGGCGGGATTAGGCGTGCAGCCCACCTCCCGGATGATCTCCTTGATCTGCTGGCGGACCTCATCGCTGACGCCCGGTGCACGCCCGCCATATCGGCGATCTCTTTGATGGTCACTTTCACGGGGTCACCACCTCACATTACGAGTACATACTCTTTTTGGTTCCCGAATCATTTTCTCGAATCAAGGTATTTTGGCACAAAAAGCACCCGCTTCCGCCATGGCAGTTCATAGCAGAAAGCGGGTGTTTGACCACAGCAGCCGCCGCGCAGTCCGCTTTTCAGGCTGCGCTGTTCTTATGGCCGTTTCGGATGGAAAATCGCTCCGTGTTTGCCCGGCAGCGGTCAGGCGGAGGCATTTGGCTCGGGATTTTGCCGGGCGGGCCGCATCTCGCCTCCGGCCTCCTTGCCGCTGCCGCGGGTCTTTTCACCGCCCATGCCGCCGTTGCCGGATTCCGACCCGTCGTTGGTGGTGATGTCTCCGCCGTTGTTGGTGTATGCCCCGTTGGTGTCAATGGCCGTGTTTCCGTTTCCGTTGCAGGTAAGATGCAGCGTGCCGCCGTTCACCGTCAGGCTCCCGTTGGAGTCGATGCTGTCGCCGTCGGATACGATGGTGATGCTGCCGCCGTTGATGGTGATGAAGCAAGTTTCGTCTGCGGAGAACCGGTCCTGCTTCCCGAATCCGAACTCCGTGCCGGAGCTGTCCGTGCCGCCGGCGGCGTTGATGCCGTCGTCATAGGCGGTGATGTCCAGCGTGCCGCCGTCGATGGTGACGGACTGGCCCTCCACGCCTTCATAGCAATAAGGGATCTGGAATATACCGTCCCGAATCATCAGCGCGGCATCGGCGTGGATGCCGTCATCGCCTGTGCGGATGATCCACTCTCCTCCGGTAATTATCACATCCCCGTTGGCGTGGACGCCGTCGTCCGCGGTATCCAGCACAAATGTGCCGCCGTTCACCGTCAGGGAGCCGTCCGCCTTGATGCCCTTGCAGCTCTCCGCGTCCTCTGTGGTATCCGCGGTGTCAGAGGGCGCCCCAGCGGTGGGAAATTTTTTAAAGCCGGACCGCTGCATCATGTCCCCGACCTGCATCGTCACACTGTCGCTGCCGCCGCCGGTGGACAGGGTAAAGCTGCCGCCGTCGATCCGCAGGGAGCTGCTGGCGCTGATGGCGTCTCCCTGGGCGTCAATGACAAAGCCGCCGTCCGCGATATAAAGGAAGCCCCGGGAGGAGTCATCGGCGTTTTCGGCATGGATGCCGTCTTTACCGGAGGTGACGGTAACGCTCCCGCCCGCCACCGCCACGCTGTCTTTCCCCGTGAGGCCATGCTTGGCAGCGGTGACGGTGTAAGTGCCGCCGGTGATGGTCAGCTCGTCTTTGGACACGATGCCGTGGCCCCCGGGGCTGGTCACTGTCAGGCTGCCGGTGCCGCTCAGAGTCAGGTCCGTCTTGGAGAAAACCGCCCCGTCGATGTTGTTGTCATCAATGGCTGTAAAGGTCCCGCCGTTGGCCAGGGCGTTCTCCGTGCCCGCCGCCAGGGTGACGAACACCTTATCCGCTTCCAGGCAGTAAATGGCGGCGGAGGAAGCGCTGGTGATGTCCGCACCGCTGAGCACGATCTGCACCTTATCGGCGCTGTCCGCATTCACGACGATTTGTCCGTCGGTGAGGGTGCCGGAAAGGAGATAAACGCCTTCATCCAACAGGGTGACCCTGCCGCCGTCAATGGCCACGGCGTCCGAGGAGCAGACGGCGGTATCTCCGCTGAGCCGGACAGCCACGGCAGCGGCTTCGTCATAGCTGAGGTCCAAGTCCCGGTCGCTGAACAGGGTGCTGGTGTCGATGGTCTGGGCAACGATCCCGGCGGTGCTGTCCGTTTCACCGGAAGCAGCGGCGGCTGGCACAGTCTCTCCGCTGTTGCAGCCGGACAGCAGCATGGCCCCACAGAGCATGGCCGGCAGAATGGTCTGTTTCATACGATTTTTCATTTCATTCTCGCTCCTCTGCTCAAAGGCCCGCCGGGTTGGTCTCCTGATACGACATGGAGATCTCCAGGTTCCCGTTCCGGCGGCGCAGCTCATCGATCAGCAGCTTTTCTTTCGCGGGGTCCCGCAGAGTCAGGTCGTAGGTCAGCTTAAAGAGGCTGCCCATATTGGCGGTCTTTACCTGTTTGAGAACATAGTCCGCGGCGTATTCTTTCAGCACCGGGTCGAAGACGCCGGTGTAGTCCAGGTCCTCCGGGATGGTGATGTGCAGGGTCTTGTGCCGGCCGCCCTCCCCCAGGCGGAGCGCGGTATAGAGCATAGTAACGCCGCCCAGGAGCAGGGAAAACAGTGCCGCGTAGCCCAGATATCCCATGCCGGCGATGAGGCCCGCGCCCATGGCGATAAAAATAGCCCCGATCTCCCGGGCGGATCCGGGCGCCGACCGGAACCGCACCAGGCTGAAGGCGCCGGCCACCGCCACGCCGGCCCCCACATTGCCGTTGACCATCATGATGACTACGCAGACCACGGCGGGCAAAAGCGCCCGGGTGACGGCGAAGCTCCCGCTGCTTTTGGTCCGCCACATGGTCATGGCGCAAAGCAGCAGGCCAATGAGCAGCGATGCCCCCACGCACAGCAGGAAATCGGCGGGAGCAATGACAACGGTCAGTTCGGTATCAAATACCCCTTTAAACAGTGAATCAAGCATATTGACGTACTCCTTTTTGTTCTGTCAGAAGAATATTCTGATAGGCGGCCCCGTATTTGGAAAACGAGGTTTTATAGATTTTTTGCTGGGAGAGGGCGCGGACTATCCACAGGGGCAGCCCGCCGGAGATCTTCAGCTCCATCAGCACCTGATCCGGCTTCAGAAGCGGTGCGCCCCAGGTATCGGAGTCCAGCGTCAGCTCCACCTGGCGGTAGCGGATATTTTCGTCGAAGGTCACCCGAAAGTCACCGCCGTCCCGCTGGAAAAACGCCTCCCGCTCATAGGATAAAAACACCGTCGGTTCCAGCTCCCGGTAGAACTCCAGCACGTAAGCGATCTCCCGTCCGATCTGGCTGTCCGGCAGGTGCATTCTTCCATCCAGGCAGGCCTCCGCCTGGGCCTGGGGCAGAGAAATGCGCCGCTTGTAGACCACATCCCGGTACTTTTTTTTCAGTTCCACAAACGCCGGGGCTCCCGCGGCGGCAGGTCCGTAGCCGCGAACCCGGAGCTTCTCCTTGTACACCGGCTTTTCCAGGCTCTCCCGGATCAGCCGGAAATTCGGCGTGTCGTAATAAATGTTGCGGATGGAGCTGTGTCCGTACTCATCCACGGACATATAGGGCTCTATCGCCCGCAAGACAGCATCCCTCTGGCGGCGGTCCATCAGGTACTTCATCTCATACCGCTCGAACACCATCTGATTTCCCTCGGCGATGCTCCTTTCCTTTCCGGATTGTAAAGTCAGTGTAACATCCAAACCCTAACTGGACTTAAAAGCTCTCAAAAATTTCGTGGAGAGCTGCTGATGCGCAATCCCGGACAGGTAGTCCCTACGGAGCGGTTTCTGGAAAAGATCTGGGGATACGACAGCGATGTGGAGGTCAATGTGGTCTGGGTATATATCTCTTACCTGCGGAAAAAGCTGGCGGCTCTGCACGCGAACATTCAGATCAAGGCCACCCGCAACACGGGCTATTCCCTGGAGGAATTGAAATGATCAAAAAGCTGCGCGTCAAGTTTATCGCCGCATCCATGCTGTCCCTGGCTCTGGTCCTGCTGGTGATCCTGGGCGGCATTAACGCCATGAGCTACCGGAAGACCGTGTCCGACGCCGACGCCATTTTATCCCTTCTGGCGTCGAATCAAGGGATGTTCCCCCAAAGGATGGCTCCGGCAGAGGACGGCGTCTCCCGGAAGGAAGCCCCGGGAAACAGCTCCATGGAGGACGGCGTCTTCCGCAAGCGCGGCTTTTCGGATGAAACGCCCTATGAGTCCCGCTTTTTCTCCGTTTTGCTGGATGAAGCGGGGCAGGTGCTCAGCACCGACACCGGCAAAATCGCCGCGGTGGACCAGGCCACCGCGGCGGAATACGCGCAAAAAGTGTGGAGTTCCGGGCAAAGCAGCGGTTTTTTGGGGGATTACCGCTTTATCCGTAGCGCAGAAGCCGGCGGCATCCGCGTCATCTTTCTGGACTGTGGGAGAAGTCTTTCCAGCTTTCACGCAGTCCTGCTGGCCAGCATCTCCATCTCCCTGCTGGGGCTCCTGGCCGTACTGGTGCTGCTGATCCTCTTATCCGGCCGGATCGTCACGCCCGCGGCGGAAAGCTATGAAAAGCAGCGGCGGTTCATCACCGACGCGGGCCACGAGCTCAAGACCCCTCTCACCATTATTGGAGCCGACGCGGACCTGCTGGAGCTGGAGCACGGGGGGAGCGAATGGCTCTCGGACATCAAACGCCAGGTCACGCGGCTGACGGGCCTGACCAACGATCTTGTCTATCTCTCCCGGATGGACGAGGAGCGGCCGCAGCTCCAGCGCATCGAATTTCCCCTTTCCGATGTGACGGAAGAGATCGTCCAGTCCTTCCAGGGGCTCGCCAAAGCGCAGGGGAAAACGCTGCGCATGGACATTCAGCCGCTGCTGTCCTTTACCGGAGATGAAAAAGCCATCCGGCAGTTGGTCTCCATTCTGCTGGACAACGCCGTCAAGTATTCACCGGAGGGTGGGACGGTCTCCGTCAGGCTGGAAAAGGAAGGCCGCTTCCTGAAGCTGGCCGTTTCCAACACCACGGCGCAGCCCATGGAGCAGGACAAGCTGCACCTCCTGTTTGACCGGTTTTACCGTCTGGACCAGTCCCGCAGCTCCTCCACCGGCGGCTATGGCTTGGGGATGTCCATTGCTCAAAGCATTGTGGCCGTCCACAGGGGAAAAATCCGGGCTGACAGCCCTGCGGAAAACGTCCTGTCTGTGTTGGTCACGCTGCCGCGGTAATGCCAGGTTTCCTCTTTGCCCGGGCTTTCGCAATTGTGATTGCCTCCGTATATGAAACTACCGCCTCATCCGGAGAAACGTATAAAAACGCCTTTCCATCTATAAATGAGGCATCAAAAAGCATGGCAACGGTGCCCGCGCGGCGCTGCCACCGAGACCGAGATGAAGGATTTGATCCGCCACGAGAGGCAGATCAACCGGCAGTTCGGGCGGTGCGGTGTGAAATTCGGCATCCTCCCGGCCCCGCAGTGCGGCGGCTCTCTTTCCGGTAAGCGTCCAACCGGAAGCCCGGTCCCTGCGAAAAATTTCTCTGAATCGGCGCAGGCGCAAAATAAATGAATCGTTTGTTTTGCGCTTGCATTTTCCAGTACGGAAACCTATAATAAGAGCAGGGTATTTGAGAAGAGCGCATGGCGGCATTGCCATGCGCTCTTTCTGATGAAAGCTGTAAAAAGGAGAGATTTTATGAAACGGCCCCTTCTGTTCGCACACCGCGGGTTTTCCGGGAACTATCCAGAGAATAGCCCCCTGGCTTTCCAGATGGCAGTGGAAAAGACCGCCGCTGACGGTATCGAGAGCGATGTCCACATCACCAAGGACGGCAAGCTGGTGATCTTCCACGACGCCTCCGTGGAGCGTACCTCCAACGGCACCGGCTTTCTCAAGGATATGACTTATGACGAGCTGCTGGCCCTGGATATCGGCGCGTGGAAGTCCCCGGAGTTCGCAGGGCAGCATATCTGGACCTTTGGCCAGCTGCTGGACTTCTGCAAGGAGACGAAAATGCTGCTGAACATGGAACTGAAAAACTACGAGGTCTTCTACGAAGGTCTGGAGCAGCGGGTCATCGACGAGATCTGCATCCGCCAGATGCAGGACCAGGTGTTCGTGTCCTCCTTCAACCACATCTCCATGCAGCAGTTCAAGGGGCTGTGCCCGGACATCGAGACCGGATTGCTGTATGACAAGCCCTTCCTGGATATGGAGCACTATGTCCAGCGGTCCAACGCGGACAACATGCATCCCCGTTACATGCTCCTGCAATACCAGCCGGAGCTAATGGACCTGTTCCACGGCCGGGGCATGAAGGTGAACACCTGGACGGTGAACGACGAGGCGAACATGCGGGACATGATGGCCCGGGGCGTGGACTGCATCATCTCCAACCATCCGGACCTGCTGTGCCGCGTGGCGGACGAGGTCTTCGGCTGAAACCACAAAAGTCCGTGCCGCCGACGGCAAGTCCGGCATTGTTTGACAAAGTGCTTGCTGAACAAAAAAACACCTGATACACTAGCATATGAAAGAAAGCTGACAAGGCGGTGACCCATATGGAAGAAGCAAACGGCTGCCGGGTGATCCACACCATGGGCCGGAACAACTGCGGCGGACGCTGCATCATTCACGCCCACGTGCGGGATGGAAAAATCGAAAAGCTCACCACGGATTCCCGGGAGGCGGCGGGGGACTGCGTGCCCCTGACCGCCTGTGTCCGGGGCATGAATTACCACAAGACCTTTCTGGGAAGGGACCGGCTCCGCTACCCCATGAAGCGGGTCGGCCAGCGGGGCGAGGGGAAATTCGAACGCATCACCTGGGAGGAGGCCACGGACACCATTGCCCGGGAGTGGGTCCGCATCCGGGACACCTACGGCGTCGGCTCCCGCTACGTCAACTACGCCACCGGCATCAGCGCTATGATCAGCGGCGGCGGCCTTGCCAAGCGGCTTTTGAAGCTGGACGGCGGATATCTGGACTATTACAACAGCTACTCTACCGCCTGCATCACCCAGTCCACCAACCTCATGTACGGCACCGCCGAGACCGGCAATAACCTGGCGGACTGGCTCAACAGCAACCTCATCATTCTCTGGGGCCACAACCCGGTGGAGACGAAGTTTGACTGTGAGACCATGTACTACCTCCGCAAGGCCAGAGACAAGGGCATCCCCATCATCGTGGTAGACCCACGGCGGAACGATACGGCTTTGGCCCTGGGGGCGGAGTGGGTCCCCCTGAAGCCCGCCACAGACGCGGCACTCATGGACGCCATGGCCTATGTGATCGTGGAGCAGGGCCTCCAGGACCAGGACTTCCTGGACCGCTGCTGCGTGGGCTTCGACAAGGCCCACATGCCGGCGGGGGTGGACCCGTCTGAGTGTTACCTCTCCTACCTCACGGGAGAAAAAGACGGAATCCCGAAAACGCCGGAGTGGGCCGCACCCATCACCGGCGTCAGCGCGGAAGCCATTCGCTCCCTGGCCATCCGCTACGCCACCGCCAAACCGGCGGCCCTCATCCAGGGCTTCGGCGCCCAGCGCCACGCCTACGGAGAGCAAAGCGCCCGGGGCGGCATCCTGCTGGCCTGCATGACGGGCAACGTGGGCGTCAGCGGCGGCTGGGCCTGCGGCAGCGGCCGCTGCACCCGCCATGCTTTCCCCGGCATGCCCAACGTGCCCAACCCTTACAGCATGTCCATCCCCTCTTACCTGTGGACAGAGGCCATCCTCCGGGGCCATGAACTGACGGCTCTGGACGGCGTCACCGGAGGTGAGCAGCTGCAAAGCGACATCAAAATGATGGTGAACCTGGCCGGCAACTGCCTCATCAACCAGCACGGAGACATCAACCGCACCAAGGAAGTTCTATCGGACACCTCCAAGTGCGAATTCATTCTGTGCAGCGACCTCTTTATGACCGCCAGCGCCAAATTCGCCGATATCCTGCTGCCGGGCGTCTCCTTCTTTGAAGGGGAAAACATCGTGGTCCCCTGGCAGTACGGCGACTTCCTGGGCTTTACCAACCAGGTCATTGAGCCGCTGTATGAGGGCCGCTTCGAATATGACTGGCTCAGTGAAGTGGCGGAGAAGATCGGCCTAGGCCCCCAGTTTACGGAGGGACGCACCCTGGGCCAGTGGCTGGAGTACTGCTACAACGACCTGCGGAAAAAAGAGCCGGAGCTGCCGGAGTACACCGTCTTCAAGGAGGCGGGTATTTACCGCTACCAGAATAACCCGGACGTCATCGCCTTCCAGAAGCAGCGCCGGGACCCGGACAAGAACCCCTTCCCCACCCCCAGCGGCAAGGTGGAGATCTTCTCGGAAAAGATCTACCGGACTGCGTTCCGGGACTTTATGCCTGCCATCCCCCGGTATGTGGACCCGCCGGAGGGGCCCAACGACCCCCTGACGGAAAAATACCCTCTCCAGCTCATCGGCTGGCACACGAAGCGCCGCTGCCACAGCATCCACGACAACAATCCGGGGATGCACAAGCTGGACCCCCAGTGCCTGTGGATGCATCCCGATGACGCGGCCAAGCGGATCATTGCGGACGGGCAGGAGGTGCTGGTCTGGAACGACCGGGGCCGGATGCGGATCCCCGTGAAGCTGACAGACCGGGTCATGGCCGGTGTGGTGGCCCTTTCCCAGGGGGCCTGGTACGACCCGGACCCGGACGGCACGGACCGGGGCGGCTGTATCAACGTGCTGACCTCCCTGCGGCCCACGCCCTATGCCCGGGGCAACGGCCAGCACACCAACCTGGTGGAGGTGAAAGCAGTATGAAGCGGCAAGCACCGGATGTGTACGTGTTCGCCGCTTATTCCGGCACCGGGAAAACCACGTATCTCACAGGGCTCATTCCCTGTCTGAAGGCCAAAGGGCTGCGGGTGGCGGCGGTAAAGCACGATGTCCACGGCCTTTCCCTGGATGTACCGGGAAAGGACTCCCGCCGTCTGGCGGAGGCGGGAACCGACACCGTGGCGGTGGTGTCCGGCGGAGAATGTCTCCTGGTGGAGCCCGCGCCGTTGACGCTGGAGGCAGTGCTGCGCCGCCTGCCTCCGGCGGACATCGTGCTGGTGGAGGGCTTCAGGGACAGTCCTTGGCCCAAAATTGTCCTGTACCGCCAGGGCGCGGGCCAGCCTCCGGCGGCGGACCTGACAGCTTGTGCCGCCCTGGTGACGGACACGCCCATGGTGTGCGCCTGCCCCGCATTCCCCCTCAACGACCCGGAGCCTCTGGCAGCCTGGATGGCTGCCCGGCGGCATGGAAAGGATGGTCCCATTGCCCATCACCATTGAACAGGCCCAACAGCGGCTTTTGGAGCGGCTGTCCCCCCTGGACGGAGAGCTTGTTCCTGTCCGCCAGGCCGTGGGCCGCATCCTCACCCGCCCTGTATCGGCTCCTCTTGCCCAGCCGCCCTTTGACCGCTCCCCTTTGGACGGCTATGCCGTCCGGGCGGCGGACCTGGCCGGTGCCAGCGCGGAGCATCCCGCTGTCTTGACGGTAACAGACACCCTCTTTGCCGGGGACGAGAGCCGGGTACCCGTGTCACCCGGCCAGGCGGTGCGGCTCATGACCGGGGCCATGCTGCCCGCAGGAGCAGACTGCGTCATCCGACAGGAGGACACAGACCGGGGAACAATACAGGTGCAGATTTTCAAAGCCCTTCCCTCTGGGGCCAACTGCATCCGCCGGGGCGAGGAATACGGTCCTGGCGACTGTCTGCTGGCCGCCGGGCAGAGGGTGGACCCCGCCGCCGCGGCGGTGGCCGCTGGCGCCGGCCTCACGGCGCTGCCAGTGCGGCGGCGGCCCCGGGCGGCGGTGCTGGCCACCGGAGACGAGGTATGCCCGCCGGGGCAGCCATTGACGCCGGGAAAAATCCACGACGCCAATACCGCCTATCTCACCGCCCGGCTGGACCAGTTGGGGGTGGACTGCCGGGCGGAGGCCGTGGGAGATGATGAGGCGGCACTGGCCGCGGCGTTGACCCGTCTGGGCCGGGAAGCAGACCTGGTAGTGACCACCGGCGGCGTGTCCGTGGGACAGAAGGATTTTTTGGAAACCGTACTGCGGCATCTGGGCGCGGAGCTGCTGTTTCACGGCATCGCCATGAAGCCGGGGATGCCAACCCTGTGCGCCCTGCGGGAGGGGACGGTATTTTTATGCTTGTCCGGCAACCCCTTTTCGGCGGCAGTGGCTTTTGAGCTGTTGGCGCCGCCGGCCCTGGCCGTTTTGGCAGAAGATCCGGCTCTGCTGCCGGTGCGGACAACGGCCCGGGCTGCGGCCGACATTGAAAAAGCAGGAACGCCCCGGCGATTTCTGCGGGCCACATGCCGCGGCGGCGTGGTGACAGCGCCGGGGTCCCAGGCCAACGGTCAGATGCGGAGCATGGTGGGCTGCAACTGTCTGGTGGACATGGCGGAGGGAACGGTATGTATCCGAAAGGATGAACCCGTGTCTGTGGTGCTTTTGGCAGGAGGAAAAACTCCATGGTCTTTGGAGCGGTGATTTTGGCGGGAGGACGCTCCCGCCGGATGGGCCAATGTAAGGCGGAGCTGATCATCGGAGGCGAACCGCTGTTGGCGCATACTGTCCGGCAGCTGGCAGATTTTTCGGAGCTTTGGCTCTCCGCCAACGACCCGAAACTTGCGGAGGGGCTGCCGGTGCGGCTCGCCGCGGACCGGTATCCCGGTGCCGGGCCTCTGGCAGGGCTGGAGGCCGTCTTGTCCGCCGCGGCCTGTGACGCACTGGTGTGCGTTCCCTGCGACCTGCCCAACCTGACGGCGGACGTGCCCCGGCTGCTGGCGGAACGGTTTTCCCCGGAGCTGGACGCCCTGGTGCTGGCGGACAGCACAGGGCGGGTGCATCCTCTGTGCGGCGTCTACCACCGCCGGACCCTGCCGGCCATCCGCCGCCAGTTGGAGCATGGGGAGCGGCGGGTCCTGGACCTGCTGCCCCATTTGCGGTGGGCCTGCTTATCCGGTGAAGTCCCCGACCGGGTGCTGTACAATCTCAACACGCCGGAGGACCTGCTGCGGCTGTCAAACGTGGCCGATTTATAAGCCACTTCCCGCCTTATCACGGAATGGGGCAAAAGAAATCAGAGGACAGCCCCTGCCGGATCAGCGAGAGGAACAGGCCGTATCTGGCGGCGCCGATGGTTTGATAGGTGATCGTCATCATATAGCACAGTCCAAACGCCGGATACAGCGCCACCTGGGAAATGAGCGGCCGCCTGCCGTAGTCCACAATGACCGGATTGCGGTTGAACAGCAGGATCAGCGGCTTGGACAGCAGGATATACGCAGCCGCCACCAAAACCGTCAGCAGCAAAGCCCCCCTTCAGCGCAAAGCGCACCGCCTGGTGGAACCGGTCCTCGTCCTTTGCCCCGAAGGCGTAGGAGGCCACAGGCTGGTAGCCCTGCATGAAGCCCATGACCACATAGCAGCCGATCAAAACGAGCCGCTGCACAACGCCGTAAGCGGCGATGATCTCATCCGACTGGGGCAGGGACGCGGCGGCGATATTGGTCAGCGAGGAGGCCACCGACAGGCAGATTTGAATGACCGCCGTGGGAACGCCGATCATGGTGACGGTTTTGATGAGCCCCCAACTGGGATGGAAGGCCGTTGCTTTGAGCTTGATAACGGAACGGCCGCTGGCATAAAACCAGGCCAGAATGAAAAAGGTGACAAATTGAGACACGGTGGTGGCCAGGGATGCGCCCCCCACCCCCAAATCTAAGCCCCATTCAAACATGAAAATGGGGTCCAGGACGATATTCAGCATGGCGCCGGTGATCACCGCGACGGAGGAGATCCGCACCGATGACTCTGCTCTGGCCGCGCAGTTCATGCTCTGGGCCGGCAGGTTTGCCAGGGCCGCCACAAACATCCAGAAGGCGTAATCCTTGGCCAGAGGCAAAGAGGCCTCCGAGGCGCCGAAGGCCCGCATCAAGGGGTCGAGAAAAACGATGGCCCCCAGCTGGCGGCCGGCCAAAACGGCGGCGCCGGCGGCAAAGATATTTTCGATGGACACCATGATAGGCAGCAGGGGAACTGTGACGCCCACCGCCGTCAGGGCGATATCGGAGTCCAGCATCCCGATATACGCCGTGTCCACCAGATTGTACACCGCCTTGGCCAATAGGACCAGTGTGGCCGGAACAGCTAATTTCACGATCGCCTGGAGGGGGACATCTCCCCCAGGACAGACTGCGCCTGCGGTTTGTTTTCAGACATGCGCGGTCTCCTCCCTTGCAATGACACCATACAGCAAAATGTTCAGCGCTTTTTTGCAGCTGGCCTCATGGGCCTCAAAGCCCTGCCGGTCGATGCCGGTCATCTCATATTTCGCATTGATAAAATCCTGAAATTGCCGGAAGGTCTCGATCACATCCGCTTTTGTGATGTGCGTACGGAGGGAAACCGGCGCCAGCAGCTGCTCCAGGATCTGTATGTTCAGCGCGTCAAACGCGCTCTTTTGCGCCTGGATTTCACTTTTCAAATGGGCGGGCGGCGTTATCACCGCTTCGCAGAATATGCGCTGATACACAGGGTGCTCCTGGAAAAAGGCCAGCCTTGCGGTAAAATATCCCTCCAACCGCTCCTCGATGCTCCCCCGCTCCAGCTGGATGTGGTCCCGCAGGTATTCCGTCAACCGGTCAAAGCACTCCTTCACGCAGGATAGGAACAGATCATCCTTGGTCTTAAAATAGTGGTAAATGATCCCCTTGGAAATATCCTGCGTGGCGCAGACCGCATTGATGGAGCTGGCACCGTAGCCCTGCTTGGAGAATTCATCCAACGCGCTGTCCAAAATCCGGCGCCGCGTCTGTCGATTTTTTTCTTCCCGCTTCATCGCGTCACCTCAAATATTGATCTGATGGTCTATTTTTTAGCAGCATAGCGCAAATAGACCACCAGGTCAATATTTTTATATACTTTTGTCTGCCTCCGGGAGGCGGCAAAATGCAACGTGTTCATTTCTTTCATTTTTCGCCCCGGTATGATATAATGCTTTCGTTCAAGCCATGACGGCGGAGCCGGGTGCCCCGCACACTACTTTGAGGGTGAGGAAACATTATCATGACTCAGCTTTTGTTTATCCTTGTGAGCTTTTTCGCGTCGGTGATCGGCTGCATCTGCGGCATCGGCGGCGGCGTGATCATCAAGCCTGTGCTGGACGCCTTCGGCCTGTACTCCGTCAGTACCATCAGCTTCATGTCCGGCTGCATCGTGCTGTCCATGACGGCGTACTCCGTCCTCAAGGCTCAGCTGGCCCACGAGTCGGTCATCGAAAAGGGCGTCAGCACGTATCTGGGCATCGGAGCAGCCCTGGGCGGTCTGGTGGGCAAGCAGCTGTTCGACACCGTCAAGGCCATGTTTGAAAACGCCGACACCGTGGGCGCCGTCCAGGCGGCGGCACTGTTCGCGGTCACTCTCGGAACGGCGGTGTACACCCTCAACCGAAACCGCATCCACACCCGCCGCGTGGAACATCCCGCGGGCTGCGTGGTGATCGGCCTGTGCCTGGGGCTCATGTCCTCCTTCCTTGGTATCGGCGGCGGTCCCATCAACCTGGTGGTCCTGTACTATTTCTTTTCCATGGAAACCAAGCCGGCGGCGCAGAATTCCCTGTACATCATTTTGCTTTCCCAGTCGGCCAGCCTGCTGTTTACCATTGTCCGCGGCAAGGTGCCGGAATTCCCCGTGGTCCTCTTTGTCTGCATGGTCTGCTGCGGCATTCTGGGCGGTATGGTCGGCAGAAAGATCAACAAGCGGATCGACAGCCAAATGGTCAACAAGCTGTTTCTCGGCTTGCTGGTGGTCATTATGGGCGTCTGCTGCTACAACTTCTTCCGGTATTGCTGAGCGCATTACTGAAAAAACTCCCGCGGCCAAAGCCGCGGGAGTTTTTTATGTCAGGTACAGACGGGAACTTACTTGCCGGCCTCGATCATGTTGTCCAGCATGACGTAATCGGCAACGGGGACTTCGCCCTCAACCGCGCCGGAAGCAATGAAGTTGTCCTGCTGCAGCTTGTAGTAGGCCTCGATGGTGCCGTCAGCAGCACCGGCGGCGACCTCGGCACCGGTCAGCCAGTCGGCGTCGCCGCGCTGGTTGTAAACGGAGTCGTAGTCGGTCTTGGTCTGGGCCGCGACATATTCGGCGACCTCCTCATAGTTGCCGTCGGCAGCATAATCCATGGCCTTGTACAGGGCCTTGGTGAAGCGCAGGATCTTGTCACCGTTGGCCTCGGCATACTTGGGAGTCACGATCCAGCTGGCCAGGGACACGGAGGTGTCGGAGAAGGTCAGGTTGTCGCACAGCAGGGTGCCCTTGTCGCCCAGCTCTTCCATGATCTTCAGGCTGTTGGGGGACCAGGTGGCGCAGGCGTCCACGCCGCCGGACAGCATGGCGGTAACGATGTTGGAGGCGTCCATATCCATGGCGGTGATATCATCCATGGTCAGGCCGGCCTTCTCCAGGCCCATTTTCAGGATGTCCTCGCTGGAGGTGCCGGAGGAATAGGCCACGGTCTTGCCCTTCAGGTCTTCCAGGGTCTTGACGTCGGGGCCACCGATGACGGCGTCACCGTTAGAGATGTGGGACAGGGCAAAGATCTTGGCGTTGCCCTGGATGCACAGCTTATGGGCGCCCTGGCCGATGTAGCCGATGTCGATGGTGCCGGACTCCATAGCGGAGATGATGGTGGGGCCGTCCTGGAACCCGGTCATCTTGACGGTGATACCGGCCTCGTCAAAATAGCCCTTGTTGATGGCGGTGGTCACGGCCCACAGGCTGCCGTAATTGGGCATGTAGGCAACATTCAGGGTGATGGGGTCTTCAGCGGGAGTGGTCTCCTGCTTGGAGCCGCACGCAGCCAGGGACAGCACCATTGCCAAAGCGAGCAACATGGAAATAAACTTCTTTTTCATCTGATACCTCCAAAATAAATTGAATCATATTCCACCGGGCCTCAAGCCCGAAATGGCACGTTACTGGCGGACCTCCAGGAACTCCTGATAGACCTCGCCCCAGATGCGGGCCTTCAGGTCCAGGAATTCCTTCTGCATTTTCAGGTCCTGGGTGCGGGGATAGGGCAGATCGATGTCGATAACGGTCTTGATGCGGCCGGGGCGGGCACTCATGACGATGACCTTGGTGCCCAGGATAATGGCCTCCTCCACATCGTGGGTGATGAAGAAGCAGGTCTTCTTCTCCTCCTGCCAGGTGCGGGTCAGCTCGGACTGAAGCTGGGTGCGGGTCTGGGCGTCCAGGGCGCCGAAGGGTTCGTCCATCAACAGGACCTCCGGCTGGACCGCGTAGGCGCGGGCGATGGCGACGCGCTGCTTCATACCGCCGGACAGCTCCTTGGGATAAGCGTCCACAAAATCCTCCAGCTGCACCATCTTGATGTACTTCATGGCGATCTCTTTGGCCTGGTCATCGGGCATTCCCTTCAGCTTCAAGCCGAACATGACGTTTTTGATGACCGTCAGCCAGGGGAACAGGGCGTACTGCTGGAACACCACACCCCGCTCGGGGCCGGTGCCCTCCACCTTTTTGCCGTTGACGTAAACGGCACCGGAGGTGGGCTCCAGAAGGCCGGCGATGATATTCAGCAGTGTGGATTTGCCGCAGCCGGAGGGTCCGACCACGCAGATGAACTCGTTTTCATAGATATCCAGGTCCACGCCGTTCAGAGCGACCATTTTGCCCTTGCGGCCGTCGTAGATCTTCTCCACATGGTTGATCCGGACCTTTACACTTCTCTCTTCTCCTGCCATCCTGTGAGCTTCCTTTCTAACGTTTTGATGATCTTTTCAGAGGTGATGCCGATGATGCCGATCAAAATGATGTAAAGCAGCATGGGCGCCACTTCAAAGCTGTTGCTGAAGGAACGGATGCGCATACCCATACCGGCGGAGGCACCGGTGGACTCAGCGGCGATGAGGGTGGTCAGTGCCACGGAGACGCCCAGGCGGACGGCGGTGAGAATGAAGGGCGTGGTTGCGGGGAACACGACCTTGATGAACAGGTCCTTGTCCTTGGCGCCCAGCACCCGGGCGGCTTTCAGCAGCGTTTCATCCACGTTGCGCACGCCCTGATAGATGGTGACAGTCATGATGAGGAAGGTGGCCAGCCAGATCACGATGATCTGAGGCTTGCGGCCCACCCCCGCGGCAATGACCACCAGGGGCACGTAGGCCAACGGGGGGATGTTGCGGATGAACTGGATCCAGGGCTCCAGAATGTTGCGGACCGGCAGGTACCATGCCATCAGGAACGCCACGGGCACGGCGGTCACAAAGCCGAGGGCGAAGCCGGAGACCACGGAAATCATACTGCTGATGAAGTCCTCCGCCAGGATGCCCCGCTCGATGACGGTGGCCAGGGCCTTCAAAATCGCGGGGAGGAAGGGGAAGCTGCGGGCGGTCTTTTCGTTGACAGAAAGGAAGAACCACAGCGCCAGGGCTGCCAGGAAGGAGATGATCAGCCATCCCCAGGCCGGCAATTGGATCTTGCTCTTTTTGTTGTCATCCATATGAAACTCTCTCCCGTTTAATAGAATTCCTTGATCCGGTGGAACCAAGTGCCTGCGGGGTCTTTCAGCTCCTTCATATATTTGGACATGATGTCCAGATATTTTTTCTTTACATCGGCGTAGGCCGGGTCATAGCACACATTGTGCAGCTGGTACGGGTCCTTCTTCAGGTCGTACAGCTCGCCCCGCTCGCTTTCGTTGAAGGTCAGCTGGTAGTCGAGGTCCCGGACCATCCGCTGGCGGCCCACATAGAAGTGACTGTGGAACTCGCCGTAAACCTCGGTGCGGCCATTGCTCTCCTGCTGGCCCATCATCAGGGGCAGGATGCTTTCACCGTCCACCGGCTGGGGAGGCTTGACGCCGGCCACATCCAGAATAGTGGGCATCATCTCCTGAAGGTAGACGAAGCTGTCGTTATCCTTGGTACCCGCGCCCTTGACCACCATGGGGATGTGGTAGATCTCGTCAAAGGTGAAGGCGCCCTTTTCAATGAGCTTGTGGGCACCCAAGCAGTCGCCGTGGTCGGCACTGTAAATGATGATGGTGTCATCGTAAAGGCCCTCAGCCTTCAGCTTGTCAACGATCATACCCACCATGTCGTCGATCATAGTGCAGTGGCCATAGTAGCGGGCCGCGATCTCCTGGAAGCCCTTCCAGCCGTAATTGCCCAGGCCCCACATCTTCTCGCTGAGGTAATAGCCGTAGGGCTTATCCAGCAGGTCATCGCAGTAGCTGGGGTGCTCGGGGATGTCGTTGGGGTCGTACATGGAGTAGTAGGGCTCCGGTACGATGCTGGGGCTGTGAGGCCCCCAGAAATTGGCCCAGATGAAGAAGGGTTTGTCCTGTTCCTTGGCTTGGTCAATGAGGCGGTTGGTCTCATGGGCCACGAAGTATTCGATGGTACTCTCCACCGGCCCCTCGTGCTTACAGAACATCTCCTGGATCTGGAGGGCGGGATTGTCCCCCAGGAAGCCATGGGAGACATCAATGTTCTCAAAGCCGTTCTCCTTTAAATACTCCTCATAGTAATTGGGGGTATTGTCAGGGGGCTGGTCGAAAATCAGGTGAGGAAAGACCCGGCTGCCAGGGAACCCGTAGCCCATGAAGGGCTTGCCGTCGTCAAAGCCGCATTCCATGGGCGCTTTATTGGGTGTCACGTGCCACTTTCCAGCGTAGCCGCAGTAATAGCCTGCCTCGTGCATACAGTCGCCCAGGAGAGGCGTGCCCTCCTTGATGTTGGTAAAGTTGTCAACGACCCCGTGCTTGTGGGGGTAAAGCCCCGTCATCACGCTGGCACGGGAAGGTGCGCAGATCGCCGAACTGGTATAGGCATTGGTGAATTTCATACCCTCCGCCGCCAGCTGGTCGATATGGGGCGTTTTGCAGATTGAATTCATCCCATAAGCGCTTACGGTATCCAACCGCTGTTGGTCTGAAAGGATCAGCAGCACGTTTTTGCGTTTTGCCATGGCCTCTCTTCCTTTCCTGCTGCTTCGGGCCTGCCGGGCGTCGTTCAAAACAGCAAAATATTTTTTGATTATATTAGCATTTTTTGAACAAACTGTCAAATTCATTTAAACCGTTTACGCAAGCCCTCATGGTTCCCCCAACGTAAGCAAAACGGGGTATTTTCTAGTTTTTTCCTGTTTCAGATCATTTTCACAGACTGTTGCCGCTTCAAAAAAACTCTTTCCCCACCGCCTCCGCAAAGGTCCGCCGGGTTCCGGGAGTCAGCGGACGCCGCTCCCACGCAGTTTCTCCACAGTGGATGACAAAGCGGTTTCTTTGTGATATAGTAAATAAAAACCGGCAGATTCTGCCGGAAAACATCAACGTAGGAGGATGCACCATGGAACGATTTGGGATCCCTGTTGAAGTAAAGCACGCCCCTGTTTTGGACCCGGAGTTTATCCCCATGCTGAAATTCAACCGCGCTTTTCTGCGGGATGCGAAAAAACCGGTCTCCGTCGCCGTTGAGCGGGCGGACGGCCAGATGGCTACCACTCATACCTATATTCACGGCACGCCGGAGATGGCGGAAGCCGACCGCTATTATATCGACCGCCTGGTAAAGACCGCCCTGTGGATGAAGGGCGGCTATAAGATCTACGTGGATGACCAGGGCCTGTACGACTATCTGCGCAGCGTTTACTGCAAGGGCGGCGAGCGGGAATTTGACTGGGATTTCATGGCAAACATTTTTGAGCACCCCTTTGAGGTGGTCTTGACGGACAAGGTCCCTGAGAGCCGGGACTGCCCCAAGGCCATGGGCGGCCATCTGGAGGGCTGCCGCATCGGCTTTGACGCCGGCGGCTCTGACCGGAAGGTCTCCGCCGTCATTGACGGCGAAACGGTCTTTTCCGAGGAGGTCGTCTGGCTGCCCAAGGTCAACCCGGACCCGGAGTATCATTACCAGGGCATCGTCTCCGCTCTGAAGTCCGCCGCGGCCCACATGCCCCGGGTGGACGCGGTGGGCGTCAGCTCCGCCGGCATCTACATCAATGACCGCACCATGAGCGCCTCCCTGTTCCTGAAGGTCCCCAAGGAGTTGTATGAGTCCAAGGTGAAAAATATCTTTATCCGCGCCATCACGGACACCTTCGGCAACGTGCCCTACGCTGTGGCCAACGACGGCGACGTGTCCGCCCTGGCCGGCACCATGAGTCTGAACGACAACAACGTGCTGGGCATCGCCATGGGCACCAGCGAGGCCGTGGGCTATGTCAACGAGGACGGCTGCATCACCGGCTGGCTCAACGAGCTGGCCTTCGTCCCCGTGGACGCCAACCCCGCCGCCATGCGGGACGAGTGGTCCGGCGACATTGGCTGCGGTGTAAAGTATTTCTGCCAGGACGGTGTCAACAAGCTGGCCCCCCGGGCGGGCATCAAGTTGGATGAAAACGCCTCCCCCGCCGAAAAGCTGAAGGTCACCCAGAAGCTGATGGAAAGCGACGATCCCCGGGCGGTGCAGGTATATGAGTCCATTGGCACCTATCTGGGACACACCCTGGCTTATTACTATGAGCACTACGGTTTCCGCTATGTGCTGCTGCTGGGCCGTGTCATGAGCGGTAAGGGCGGCGACCTGCTGCTGGCCACCTGCCGCGAGGTTCTCGACGATGAATATCCCGAGTACGCGGATAAGATCCTCCTGACTCTGCCGGATGAAAAGTTCCGCCGCGTGGGCCAGTCCATGGCTGCCGCCAGCTTGCCGGAGCTTTCCTGAGACGCATAAAAATGCTTACCGGCTTATAAAACCTAAGAACAAAAAAACCGCAGGCCGAAAGGCCTGCGGCTTTTTCTTGGAGTTTTTCGCTTAGTACATGCCGCCCATGTCGGGAGCAGCGGGGGCGGCGGGAGCGGGGGGCTCGGGCTTGTCGGCCACCAGAGACTCGGTGGTCAGGA
>Ga0129311_1000248_pt1 | contig 50612 bp, 39 predicted proteins | sample Go1ome_FD_94435 | JGI IMG/M metagenome (GOLD analysis project Ga0129311, IMG submission 94435) | Western lowland gorrila individual fecal microbial communities from Wisconsin, USA - Go1022B metagenome | ecosystem: Host-associated > Mammals > Digestive system > Large intestine > Fecal | place...
ATAATGCTCTGTTGATTTTCTGTTGATTTTTCAAGCTGTTGCATACGCTCAAAGCACAGCAAAAAGCCAGAAAAGCCTGTAAAATCAAGGGTTTTCAAAAATCACAGTTTATTTTTTCAAAAAAATTAAAAAAGTTGTTGACAAATCCATCCGTAGTATATATAATAGCTATTGTTGATTGACGAAGCAACAGAAACAACAGATATGCGGGTGTAGTTCAATGGTAGAACGTCAGCCTTCCAAGCTGAACACGAGAGTTCGATTCTCTTCACCCGCTTTTATAATGAAATTAAATATGGATCAGTAGCTCAGTTGGATAGAGCAACGGCCTTCTAAGCCGTGGGTCGGGGGTTCGAATCCCTCCTGGTTCAATGAGTACAGGACTGAATATTCAGTCCTGTTTTTCTTTAAAAAACGATATATAATTTTACATTTGGTAAATGAAAATATGTTTACTTAGTATTTATTTTAATATATAATACAATATATATTTGCGGTTATGGCGGAATTGGTAGACGCGTCGGACTTAGAATCCGATTCGAAAGAGTGCAGGTTCAAGCCCTGTTAACCGCATCGAAAAAGTCCCGAAACTTCGGGACTTTTTATTTCTCAGATATTATCAAAACAATGTTTTTTCTTTTATAATTCGTTATACTATGCTATAACGTGAATTAACTCAAGTCAGAACGTGATAGGGATAGTCCGATGGTTCTCCTCCTTTTCGGAAACGGAAAGGAGGAAATGCCAATGAACACTATGGAAGTATTAACACTTTTATTAGTTATCTTTGCGTCATTGTCCTACATAGATAATCACCGCAAAATATAGAAAAAAGACTATTCCCTACCGCTAATAGGGAATAGCCTTCATCTCTTGTAAATCTCTGAAATAAATTTAGTTTGTTTCCGATTACAACCATTAGATGAACCAATATCCTTGATTGCTTCTAACTTGATTATAAAGTCTTGACCATCAAAAGTCAATCACCGAGGACGTGCCATTTTGACACCTCTTCTTTTTTTGTCAACTCAGCAAACGGCTGTGCATTAACCTGCACAGCCGTTTATTTTTAGTCCATTACTGTATTTTTCGCTCTGTCAAATTCATCTAAAACCTGTTTATCAGGCTCTTTTGTTGCAAGTGACACAACAACTATGAATATACATGATATTATGAATGCAGGAAGAAGTTCGTATATACCGAAAATTCCGCCAAGAGGCTTAATTAAGAGCTTCCATACAAATACCATAACACCGCCGCTTACCATTCCGGCAATAGCTCCGGCTCTATTTGTTCTTCTCCAGAAAAGAGAGAACAGCATAAGCGGTCCGAAGGTTGCACCGAATCCGGCCCAAGCAAATGAAACGATTGTAAATATTACACTGTTTTCGTCAATAGCTATTATGATAGCCGCAATAGTAATAACAACAAGTGTAATTCTTGATATTTTCATAACCTCTTCATCAGTAGCCTCTTTTTTCATAAGTCCCTGATAAATATTTTTAGCAAATGCAGATGATGCAATAAGAAGATATGAGTCTGAAGAACTCATTGTCGCAGCAAGTATTCCTGCCATTGCAAAGCCTGCAAGAAGCGGAGGAAGAAGCTGTGTTGACATATGAATAAATATATTTTCCGATTCTGCCGATGTTCCGAGTGCCGTCGGATAAAGAACTCTTCCGACAAGACCGATTGTAACAGCTGCCACAAGAGAGATTACAACCCATACAGCAGCAATTCTTCTTGACATTTTAAGCTCTTTTTCGCTTCTGATAGCCATGAAACGAAGAAGTACCTGAGGCATACCGAAATATCCAAGACCCCAAGCAAGTGTTGAGCAGATTGACAATATACTGTATGTTCCGGCTTCACCGAATACCGGTGCTCCGTTTTCAACAACCTGTACTCCGTTTTCTGTTACGGGAGTTGCTATTCCAAAGAAATCAAAAAATCCCGGAATGCTCTTTACATTTTCCATTACACTGCTCATACCTCCGGCATGCGAAATACCAAGTCCGAGAATTAAAACAAGCACAACAATCATTATTATTGCCTGCATAAAGTCAGATACGCTCTCTGCAAGGAATCCGCCGAGGAATGTATACACAAGAACAAACACCGCACCGAGAATCATCATTGTTACATACGATGTTCCAAAAAGTGTTGAGAAAAGCTTTCCGCATGTAACAAGACAGCTTCCGGCATAAACGGTGAAGAAAACAAGAATAAATATAGCCGCTATTGTAAGAACAACCTTCTTTTCTTCTCTGAATCTGTTTGAAAAGAATTCAGGAAGTGTAATAGCTTCATTTATAACGCTGTATCTTCTAAGACGTTTTGAAACCAAAAGCCAGTTAAGATATGTACCAATACCAAGACCTATTGCTGTCCACATGGCGTCGGCTATGCCGCACCAGTAAGCAACTCCGGGAAGTCCCATCAAAAGCCATCCGCTCATATCCGAAGCTTCGGCACTCATTGCGGCAACCCATGGTCCGAGTGTACGTCCGCCGAGAAAATAGTTTTCCGGGCTTTCGTTTGCCCTTTTGGCGTATATGACACCAATAATTACTACTACCGCCATATAAATGCACATGGCAATAAGTATCTGAAATGAATCAGCCCCCATTAATTAATACCTCCAATAAATTATAATATACCCTAATAGTTTACATGATATTGTAAAATATTGCAATAAAATTTAAAGCTCTTAATTTATACAATAATTTTACATATAATATCATGCCTTTTCATTTTTAAGTTTCAATGTGAATCTCTTCAATCTTGCAACTGCTTCTTTAAGATTTTCAAGACTTGTTGCATAGGATATACGTATGTGTCCTTCGCCGTATTCACCGAATGATGTGCCCCATGCAAGTGCTATGCCCTCTTCTTCAAGAAGCCTGTCCGCAAACTCCTTGCTTGATAATCCAAATGACGAAATATCGGGGAAAGCATAAAACGCTCCTCTCGGCATACAGCATTTTATACCGTCAATTTCGTTCAGTGCATTAACGAGCCAGTCTCTTCTTTCCTTGAATTTATTCTTCATTTCTACAACGGAATCCTGCGGACCCTTCAGTGCCTCAACAGCCGCCATCTGAGTAAAAGAACATGTACATGATACCGAATTTACCATAATCATTTCAAACTTCTTGATTATATCCACATTCGCAACACAATAGCCTATTCTCCAGCCTGTCATTGCATATGTTTTTGAAAATCCATCGAGCACAAGAGTTCTGTCACGCATTTCCGGAATAGACGCTATGGAAATCGTTTCTCCGTCATACATAAGTCTGTCATATATTTCATCGGAAAGCACAAATATATCCGGTCTGTCCTTAAGAATATCGGCAATGGCAAGAATATCCTCTTTTTCAAATATTCCTCCGGTAGGATTTCCGGGATTGTTTATTATAATAAGCTTTGTTTTTGATGTTATAAGACTCTTAAGCTTTTCAACATCCGGTCTGAAATCATTGTCGGCAGTCAACGGCATAGGAACAGGAATGCCTCTTGCAAATTTAATACAGCTTTCATATATAGGAAATCCGGGATTAGGATAAATAACCTCATCACCGGGTTCAACAAGCGTAAGCATTGTAAAGAACATAGTCGGTTTTCCGCCGGGAACTATTACTACATTATCCTTTGTTGCATCAATATTTTTATATTCTTTAACATAGTCCGCAACAGCTTCCCTAAGTTCATTATATCCGAGAGTCGGTCCATATCCGGTATATCCGTCTGACATTGCCTCTTTTGCGGCATCAATAATATTTTCCGGAGTTTTGAAATCCGGCTGACCTATTTCGAGATGAATTACGTTCATTCCCTTTGCCTCGAGCTCATTTGCCTTTGACAATATAGCAAATGCGGATTCTCCCTGAAGTCTTTCAACTCTTTCCGCTATATAATCGGGTGTTAAATCATTTTCTGTCATAAAAATAAAGCCTCCTGTATATTCGGTTGAAATGTGTTGTCGCTGACGCACATTTGTTTTTCTATTATAACATATCTTGTTATAATTTCAAGGTTTTAATCACTTTCCTATTAGTTTAATGTGATAATAAATTATATTAACACACAAAAAGGCCGTTGAAAATATATTTCCAACGACCTTTATAAAATTTATTTTATGTATATTAATCTATTTCATTACTGTGCATTTACATTTCCAAGTGTTGCTGTTACTTCAACGGAAGTATCACCGTTTCTTATAATACCGATCTTAACCTGATCGCCTACACTGCTTTCATCAACGCACTGAACAAGTGATTCCATATTAAGAATTGTTTTTCCGTTATATGAAACGATTATATCGCCTTCAACAATACCTGCGTTTGCCGCACTGCTTCCGTCCATAACCGATGTTACAAGAACGCCTACCGGAAGTCTGTAAAGGCTTGAAAGCTGGTCTGTTATATCCTGTCCTGTAATTCCGAGATAAGGTTTTTCAATAGAACCGTTTTCCTTAAGCTCATTAAGAATGGGAACTGCTACACTTGCAGGAATTGCATAGCCGACGCCTTCTGCTGTACTGCCTGATGAAGTTGAGAATGTTTTGGCTGTATTAATACCGATTACAGCACCTGAATAATTTACAAGCGCACCGCCACTGTTACCGGGATTGATAGCTGCATCAGTCTGGATAACATTAAGCTCTTTGCCTTCAACATTTACTGTTTTGTTTTCAGCACTTATCATACCACCTGTTGTTGTTTTTCCTTCGCCAAGGGAGTTGCCAATAGCTATTACGCTTTCACCGAGTTTAATATCTGCGGAATCATCAAATACAGCTATTGTTACATTATTAATTCCAACAGCTTCAAGATCCGATTTTTCTACCGAAAGAACCGCAAGGTCACTTGTTTCATCATATCCGACTATTGTTGCGGGAATAGTATTTTCCGCATCATCAAAGGCAATAGCAATGTTGCTTGCACCGTTTATAACGTGCTGGTTAGTTGCAACATATACAAGTGAATCATCTTCGGCAAATATAACACCGCTGCCTGCTCCTTCTGCCTGATAAGGAATTGAATACATACCATAGTTTGCTGTTCCCTGTGTAAGTGTTGTTATACTTACAACCGAGTTATACACATTTGCTATGACATCAGTTGCCGCATTTGCTTTTGATGAAGATACTGCAGCCGCTGTCGTTGTCAATACACCGTCATAGCTTGAAACATTACTGTTTTTGTTCATTGCTCTTGAAAAACCGTATCCGGCTCCTATTCCTGTACCAAGTCCAAGGCTGACTACAAGGCATACCGCAATGGCTTTGCTGAATGTTCTGTTTTTCTTTTTGGGTTTAACCTTTACATCATAATAAGGAACCTTTTCTTTTCCGCCGTCTGCCGATGCTTCGTTTGATTTATTTTCCGGTTCATTTTCAGCTTTACTTTCCTCTGTATTTTCTTTTGCTTCGCTCTTTGCAGCCGGTTCGTCTATTCTTTCTCTTGTTGTTCCGTTAAACGGTCTGTCATAAACATTGTCACTCTTATTTTCCGCATGTGACGGATCATCAGAATTTATGTAACCCTGTGCATCAACGGTTCTCTCCTTGCATTCTCCGTTGATTTCTTCATTATTATTTGTGTTTTCTGCTTTTATATCGTTATTTTCATTGTTATTCTTATTGTTTTCATCATTGTTTTTTGATGTCTCTTCATACCAACTCATAATTAAAACCTCCGTTTGAAACTATATTTAATACTTTATTGTCTTATTATCTTTTCTATGTTTTGAATTATAGTATTGATATTTGAACTCTATGTGAACAAAAGTTAAATATTGCATTAATAAAATGTATTTTAAAAATGAATTTACATATAATCGAATATTACTATATTAAATGTCTGTATGTCAACATTGCATTCCATTTATACCGATATTCTGATATAATCAGTATTGTTTAAAATGTTAAGGAGTGTTACCTATGAAAAGAATAATAATTGCCACATCAAATGAAGGAAAAATGAAGGAATTCAGAAGACTTCTTGCTCACAAGAACGTAGAAATTCTCTCAATGCACGAGGCCGGAATAGACATTGACATAGATGAAAACGGTACAACCTTTGAGGAAAACGCCGCAATAAAGGCAAAAGCCGTTTGTGACGTTGCCCATACATTATGTCTTTCAGATGACAGCGGACTTGTTATAGACTATCTCAATGGCGAGCCCGGCATATATTCCGCAAGATACCTCGGACATGATACACCTTACGAAGAGAAAAACAGAATAATTATTGACCGTCTTAAAGGCGTTCCCGAAGAAAAGCGTACAGCACGTTTCGTTTGTGCCGTTGCCGCAGCCTTTCCCGACGGTCGTGTAATAACCGTTAAAGACACAATGGAAGGCAGAATAGCCGAAGAGCCTGCCGGATGCGGCGGTTTCGGCTATGATCCCATTTTCTTCTTTCCGCCCAAGGGCATGACAAGTGCGGAGCTTACTCCCGACGAAAAAAATGCCGTAAGCCACAGAGGAAAGGCTCTCCACAAAATGGTTTCGATCCTTGAAAAGGAGTTATAATATGAAGCTGTTAATTTTTTCGGACAGCCATTATCGGACAGAACCTATGTATTCCGTTGCCGAAAAATACAGCTCTGTTATTGACGGAATAATACATCTCGGTGACTGCACAGAGGATATATCCGGCTTTAAAACAATTTGTCCGGATATACCTATATATAATGTACGCGGAAACAATGACTACGAAAACGGCTGTCCGGCAGAAAGAACGGTTCCCATATCCGGCCATACAATATTTATGACTCATGGCCACAGACAGCGTGTATATTACAACACAGATACCTTGTATTATACTGCCGCACAAAACGGTGCCGATATTGCACTTTTCGGACATACCCATGTGCCATATCTACAGAATGAAAACGGAATACTTATTATGAATCCGGGTAGCATATCTCTTCCGAGAAGCTCCGTTGAAAAAACTTTTGCATTTATCACCTTCGAAAACAGAAAAGCTGAGGCAGTTATAATGAAAATCGGGCATGACGGTATAAGCAAATTAGCCTCTTTAAGCTTTTAGCAATAGAAATTTTATACATTTTATCATGAAATTTTTTAGCTATTTCATATAAAAATATGTATCTTCAACAGTATTCGCCATAATACTATTTAAAATATTCAACAACTGTGCTACTATGATAATGTGTTAATTAATCTATTTAACAACATTATTTTAAAGGAGGATTATACATGAAAAAGAAACTTATTTCCCTTCTTACAGCTGTTGTTATGGCTCTCGGCGTTGCAGTTCCCGCAATGGCAGAGGACACAGCTTCTATGAAGGGCAAGCTTGTAGTTATCCACACAAACGATATGCACGGTTATTATGAAACAACCGACACAGCTATCGGTATCGCCGGTGTTGCCGGACTTAAGGATTACTACGAAGCTCAGGGCGCCGATGTTCTTCTCTTAGACGCAGGCGATTTTTCACAGGGCAATACTCTTGTAGGCTATTACAAAGGCAAAAATGCTGCCGAATATATCGCAGCAGCAGGCTATGACGCAGTATCAATGGGTAATCACGAATTTGACTACACATTCGATATCCTTCTTGACAACATGAAGGTTCTCGCAGATGCAGGCGTTAAGGTTGTTGATTCAAACGTAATCAACAAAGAAACAGGCAAAGCATATTTCAATGCAAACGCTATCTTTGAGAAAGACGGAATCAAGGTCGGAGTATTCGGACTTGATACAGCAGAAACTCTCACAAAAGCAAGCCCCAGCAATGTAAAGCTTGTAAACTTCCTTGATAAAGAAGATATGTTCAAAGCAGCTCAGGCTCAGGTAGACGAGCTTAAAGCAGCCGGCTGCGACTATATCATCGCTCTTACTCATCTTGGTGTTGACGAAGAGAGTGTTGGCAGACGTTCTGTTGATGTTGCATCAGCAGTTAAAGGCATCGACCTTATCGTTGACGGACACAGCCACACAGTAATGGACGGCGGAGAAAAGGTTAATGACACACTTATCGTAAGCACAGGCTCATACCTTGCTAACGTAGGTACAGTTGTTGTTGACGAAGCTTCTAAAGAAACAACAGCTAAACTTATTTCTGCTGCTGATTATGCAGCAACAATCGGCAAATATGACGATGCGGTTGCTAAACTTGTAGCAGAAGACAGAGCCGAAGTTACAGCAGCTTATTCAAAAGTATTTGCAAAGACAGAGGTTCATCTTGAAGGAACAAAAGCAATCGTTCGTTCGGAAGAAACAAACCTCGGTGACTTCACAGCAGATGCTTACCTCTACACAGGTAAAAAATATGTTGAAGACAACAAACTTGGTATAAGCGTAGACTGTGCTATATCAAACGGCGGCGGTATCCGTACTTCAGTTGAGCCCGGAGATATTTCAATGGATACTCTTGTAACAATATTCCCCTTCGGAAACAATGTATGTCTTGTTACAATCACAGGTGCTCAGCTCCTTGAAATTCTTGAAGCATCAACATTCTGCACACCCGAAACAATCGGAGGATTCCCTCAGGTAGCAGGTATCGAATATACTCTTGATACAACAGTTCCTTACGAAAACGGAGCTCAGTATCCCAATTCAACATACTATGCACCTGCTAAACCCGGCAGCAGAGTAACAATCACATCAGTAAACGGACAGCCTTTCGATGCAGCTAAGAACTACACAGTAGTAGTAAACGGCTTCCAGGCAGAAGGCGGAGATACATATTATCAGCTTACACAGGGATCATATTTCGCTGATACAAACGTACTTGACTGCGATTCACTTATCGAATATGTTCAGTCACTCAACGGCGTTATCGGACAGGAATATGCTAAACCTCAGGGACGTATTACAATAATCAAGGCTGCTGAAGAGCCTGTTGTTGAACCTACACCCGTTGTTCCCGAACCTACACCTGAACCTACTGTTGAGCCTGCTCCTTCAATCGACGAGCTTTACAAAGTAGTTAAGGGCGACTCACTTTGGAAAATCGCTGACAAGGAACTTGGCAACGGATTATTATGGAAAGAAATCTATGAAGCTAACAAAGCTGAAATAGCAAATCCCGATAAAATCTATGTAGGTCAGGAAATCGTTGTAAAATAATTAAATAGGCACTAAAATATCCCTCTGCCATACGGCAGAGGGATTAATTTTTGTCCGGAATTGTTTTAAAGCACTATGCAGAGCAGAGGAATCGTAATCATTGAAAGCAATGTCGATACAAATACCACCTTAGAGGCGTAATGTCCGTCACCGTCATATTTATCAGCAAGTATAGCGGTCGTACTGCCTGCCGGCATTCCCGACATTATTACCGATACTCCGAGAAGTACGCTGTCGATATTCATAAGCTTAAGAATAACAAACACAATAGCCGGGAAAATAACAAGACGTATAAGTGAGAAATACAATGCACTCTTATCAAATATCTCACTGACCTTACATTCTGAAAGTATACAGCCGATAATAAGCATTGATAACGGTATTGTACAACGGCTTAAATATGTAATGGTTGAGCTTACGAAGGTCGGTAACGGCGGATTAAACGCCATAAGTATAACGCCTATTCCCATTGATATTATACAAGGATGAAGAAGTATTGTTTTTACTGCCGATTTTTTGTCTACATTTGTGAAAAGCGCAAGTCCCGATGTCCACATTGTAAATCTTATGGGAAGCTGAAACATTGATACATAAACAACACCAAGGCTTCCGTATATATTATCCGCAACCGGCATTCCTATAAAGCTTGAGTTTGAACAGATAAGTCCGTAATGCATAACATCTTTTTTATTTTTAGGAAATTTAGCAAACAACTTTCCGCCGAACAGAACGGCTATCACCTGTATAACTATTGATATTACAAGGGCAAGTATCAAATTCTGTGCCATATTGTCACTCGACACATCAGACGCAAAGGACGCGATGATGTTTGACGGAAGAACAATATTGATAAGCAGATTTGATAAGCTTGACTGCCCTTCCTTTGATATTATGTTTTTCTTTCTTGCAACTACACCGACAATCATTATCGCAAACAGCACAAGCTGCAAATTAAACATTTTCGTAAAAGCTTCCATGTATTTTTCCTCCGTTTGTTCAGTAATTCCAAAAATTTATTTTATTATATTACTTTCCATTTTTATTTACAAATTAAATTTATATATTGATCCAAACTCGCATATTAATAATATAAAAAAGACCGTTGGAGAAACAATGAAATTCAGAATTATATATTTAAAAAATATCAAAAATACAATAGCCGTTGCTATACTTTGCGGATTTATAACGCTCACTGCCATATATAAAAACAATGCGTCCGTATATACAATACTCCCTGTAGAAAACAAAATAATAATAATAGATGCCGGACACGGAGGCTTTGATCCCGGAAAAGCCGGAGTAAACGGCGAAGACGAAAAATATATAAATCTTAAAATTGCGGCATATCTCCAGCAATATCTTGAAGAAAGCGGAGCAGTCGCAATAATAACCCGAAGCACAGATGAGGCTCTCGGAAGCTCAAAGCGTGAGGATATGTCGGAAAGAAAGCTTATTGTCAACGAAAGTGACGGAGATATAATGATAAGCATACATCAGAATGCCTTTACCTCCGGTTCGGCCAAAGGTGCTCAGGTATTTTATTATAAGAACAGCGAAGAAGGAAAAAGGCTTGCGGAGGATATACAGCAAGCTCTCTGCGATTCCTTAGGCAGTACACGTTCCGCAAAATCCAATTCAGATTATTATGTGTTGCGGACAACAACAATACCTTCTGCCATCGTTGAATGCGGATTTCTGAGCAACTCCGATGAAGAAACAAAGCTGAATACAGCAGATTATCAGCAAAAAACAGCATGGGCAATATATAAGGGCATTTCGGATTATTTTAATGCAGAAAAGTAAAAGAACCGCATTTAGGGATATGCAGTTCTTTAAGAATATAGGTTTTGGGATATTATAATAAGGATATTTATTCCTGTATTTCTGTAAAACAAAAACCACGAAGGTATGCAAAAAACATCTAACCTTCGTGGTTAAAATTTCTTAAAACGATCATTGGTAACAAATACAGTCTTCTTGACTGCCAATTCTGTTATTAGAATAACATTTATGTTGATATATGTCAACTAAAATTGACTAATACATGAAAATATCATATAATATTCTATATTATAAAATGATTAGGAGAATTACAATGGCTACTACAAAAACTATACAATCCCTTGAAAGAGCCTTTTCCATACTTGAGCTTTTTCAGAACGGAAAACCTGAAATGAGCCTTAAGGAAATTGCCGATACAATACAGCTCAACAAAAGCACAACCTTCGGACTGGTAAACAGCCTTACGACTCTCGGCTATCTCTTCCAGAACGAAGATAACCAGAAGTATTCACTCGGCTTAAAAATACTTTCATTAACGAACGCGGTTAAGATGAACAATATACTTATACGAGCATCTCGTCCGTATCTTGAAGAATTATGCCAGAAATACAGAGAAACCGTTCACAGTGCCCAAGAACTCAACGGAAGTATTGTATATATTGATAAGGTAGACGCCGATACATCAATGTATATAAACACACAGATCGGTACAAAAAACTATATGCACTGCACAGGTGTAGGCAAGGTGCTTCTTGCATACAAAACCGATGAAGAGCTTGACGCTTTCCTTGAACAGCCGCTTAAGGCTCTCACCTTCAACACAATCACAAATCCGGACAAGCTTCGTGAGGAAATGAAGAAAATTCGTGACAACGGTTATGGCGGTGATGATGAAGAAATCGAAATAGGACTTTCTTGTGTTGCCGTTCCGGTCATGAAATCCGAAAACAAACCCGGCTTTGCAATAAGCGTTGCCGGCCCGACCGTAAGAATTTCCGAGCATAAGAAAAACGGTCTTCCAGAGGATTTGAAAAAGACAGCCGCAAAGCTTTCGGAAATAATATATGGCTATAAAGCATAAATTAATTAACATATAAAAAGACCAAAGCCCTCATGTAATCAACATGAGGGCTTTATTTATGGGATTCTAAAAGAAAAATGGGCGTTTAATTCTTTGCTGTTCTTGCGGCCTCCGAGCAGGCATTGATATAGTAATTTATATCAAGACCTACTGTAACTGAATCAAAGCCTTCCGCATAATATTTCTGTGCCGCCTTGGGATCCATTGTAAATATTATTACAAACTTTCCTGCCTTATGGCATGTATCCTTAACCTTATTTATTGCCTCAAGGAACTCCGGATTATCGAACTGACCACCTATTCCCATTCCGATAGATAAGTCATAAGGGCCGATAAAAATTCCGTCTACTCCGTCCATAGCAACAATTTCTTCGATATGCTCAAGACAGCCTCTTGTTTCACACTGGGGAATTACAAGCGTTTCTTTATTCCAGTATTCCATCATTTCATTCATCGGAAGACCGTTTTCACCCATAGGGTAATCACAGCCCCAGCCGTCTTTTCTTGAAGGACAAAATCCTCTTTCACCTGTCGGTGCAAACTTTGCCCACCTGATTATATCCTTAACCTGCTCGATAGTTTCAACATAAGGAATGATAAGCCCCTTTGCTCCTACATCAAGCGGTTTCATTATAGCCGGTCTTGCATAGCTTCTTACTCTTACAAACGGAATCGTTCCTCCGAGATTTGCTCCTCTGATTGCATCAATAGTGCTTTCAGGCTCAAGTGTGCCATGCTCGTTGTCAATGATTATATAATCAAAATCACTTCTGGCAATGCACTCTGCGGCAGTAGTGCCGCCTATCTCAAAGAATGTTCCGACCGGTTTCTGTTTTTCTTTTACTTTCTTTAAAAATTCGTTCATTTACATTCTCCTTTATAAAGGACTCAGTTCTTGATTATAGCTCCCTTATCTGCCGATGATGCAACCTTGGCATAAAGTCTGAGGTATCCTCTGGGAATATCCTTTTCGGGACGTTTCCATGTCTTGAATCTCTCTTTGATTTCTTCTTCGGGCACGTGAAGCTCAAGCTTGCCTTCGTTTACGTCGATAAGGATTTCATCTCCGTCCTTAACGATAGCAAGAGGGCCGCCTTCTGCGGCTTCAGGTGAAATATGTCCTACAAAACAGCCGTTATTTGTTCCGGAGAAACGACCGTCTGTTACAAGAGCACAAGTCTTTGAAAGTCCTGCACCGTACATATATTTCATAGCCTTGAACATTTCTCTCATACCGGGGCCGCCCTTAGGTCCTTCATAACGGATAACAACAACTTCGCCGGGCTGGATAACTCCGCCGAGAATAGCCTCTTCTGCTGCCTCTTCGCTGTCGAAGCATCTTGCCTTGCCAACAAAATGATGAAGTGCAGGATCGATAGCACCGGGCTTGCTGATAGCTGTATCGGGAGCAAGGTTTCCTTCAAGAACTGCTACACCGCCTGTTGTGCTGAAAGGTGCGTCAACTGTCTTGATGATTTCGGGATTTTCGGGATATGCAAATTTATATTCTTCAAGGTTTTCCTTGATTGTCTTGCCTGTACATGTGATTGCACCTGTGTCAAGAATATCGCCGAGTCTTGACATAACTCTGGGGATACCGCCTGCTTTGTAGAAGTCTTCCATGTCCCATTTAGCGGCAGGATTAACCTTTGCAATCTGGGGTGTTGTTTTGTTGAGTTCCTTGAATTCACGAACAACGTCCATGCCAAGCTCTGCTTCGTTGGCAACTGCACTAAGATGAAGAACCGCATTTGTTGAACCGCAGATAGCCATTGTTACTTTGATAGCATTTCTAATACTTTCCTTTGTTATAATCTTTCTTGCTGTGATTCCTTTGTTTACAAGGTCAACGATTGCTCGGCCTGCCATGAATGAGCTTCTGAGTCTTTCGCCATAAACTGCCGGAATAAGAGCACTTCCGGGAAGGCTGAGTCCAAGTGCCTCTGAAAGACAGCCCATTGTGTTTGCTGTTCCGAGGAATGCACATGAACCGCATCCGGGACATGCAGTGTTTTCAAGAGCACAATATTCTTCTTTTGTTATTTTGCCTACGCTGTACATACCCTTTGCTTCGTCTGTTGAAGTAAAGTCAGCTTTTCTTCCGTCGAATTCGATACCGCCGAGCATAGGTCCACCCATAACGATGATTGCGGGAATATCAAGTCTTGCGGCAGCCATCAGCATACCGGGAACAATCTTATCACATGATGCAAGAAGAACAACTGCGTCAAGTCTGTGTGCCTGAGCCATTATTTCTACTGAATTACAGATAATTTCTCTTGAAGGAAGTATGTAGTTCATTCCGATATGTCCCTGTGCAACACCGTCGCAGGCACCGATAACACCGAATTCAACAACAGTACCGCCTGCCGAATAAACGCCTTTTTTAACAAACTCGCTTACCTGGTTAAGGTTGAAATGTCCGGGAACCAATGTGTTCCATGTATTTGCAATACCGATAATAGGCTTGTGGTCAAGCTCATGATCTGTATAACCCATTGCCTTGAAAAGTGAACGATAGAAAGGTGCGTCATCACCGGCCATAATTAAACTGCTTCTTAACTCTGCCATTTTACTCTCTCCTTTTTAAATATACGTTTTTATTTTATATTCTACATTGTAGTATTCAGTTCTGAAAACATTCTGCCACATTGTTCTTTTTCTGTCAATGACTTTTTATCAAAATTTCTCTTTTCCTCACTTTGCACAAATCTTGTTTATATTTTTATACAAAATAACCTATTTCAGGCTTCTATTTTCACCTAACGCCTTGAAATAACGGTATTTTTCATCTATAATCTAATTTATCTTATAACTAAACTATTACGGAAGGAAAAAATTATGGAAAAGGATTTTAGCTCGCTTGGAATTTCCGAAGAACTAATTTCAGCATTAAAAAAACAGGGCGTAACAAAGCCAACCGATGTCCAGCAAGCGGCAATCGGCATAATTCTCGAAAAAAAAGACGCAATAGTGCGTGCCGAAACCGGTTCGGGAAAAACCTTGACATATCTTCTGCCTATATTTATGAACATAGACCTGTCGCTTCGTTCGGCACAGTGTATTGTCCTTACACCTACGCATGAGCTTGCGGTACAGGTATATAAGCAGGCAGAGCTGCTTGCGGAAAACTCCGGAATGGACATTCGTTCGGCACTCATAATAGGCAATGCCGGAATGGCTCGCCAAATCGAGAAACTTAAGGAAAAGCCTCAAATAATAATCGGCTCTGCCGGACGTATTATCGACCTTATCGAAAAGAAAAAAATACCGGCTCATACAGTAAAAACAATCGTTGTTGACGAGGCAGACAGAATGCTTGACCATATGAATGTGGATATGGTTAAATCCGTTGTAAAAACAACGCTCAAAAACAGCCGTCAGACTGTTTTTCTTTCTGCATCAATGAATGCCGAGGCAGTTGCTGCCGCAAAGGAGATAGCCGTAAACGAGCCTGTTTTCTGCATGGCGGAAGAAAAGCTGCCCGAGCTTATAACTCATTACTATATCGAATGTGAATTAAGGGACAAAATAAACCTCATCAGAAAAATTGTGCGTGGAGAAAAAGCTCCGAAAACAATAGTATTTATCAACAATCCCGAAAATATAGAGGTTACCGTTAAAAAGCTTAACTATCATTCTCTCAAAGCAGTCGGTCTTTACGGCGGAACAAGACGAGATGAACGCCGAAAAGCAATAAATGACATGATTAGCGGAAAGGCAGAAATACTCGTTGCCTCCGATCTTGTTTCAAGAGGTCTTGATATACCCGGCGTTACTCACATAATAAACATGGACATACCCGAAAATCCTACAAGCTATCTGCATCGTGCCGGAAGAACAGGCAGAGGCGGAAAAAGCGGAAAGGTTATCAGTCTTTCCACAAAGGGCGAAATAAGATATATCAACAGACTTAAACGTGAGCTTAAGCTTGATTTTAAAAACGTATATATGCGTGAAGGCGCTCTTGTGCCTGTCAATGCCGATTTTAAGCGTAAAAAAACATATACGCATAAAAATAATGACACTGTTTATACTAAAAAGCAGAAATAAAAACCAATTAACTATTGTATAAATCTTATTTTTAGTATACTATGTCTGTATAACCAATTACATCTATTTGAAAAGGAGATTACTATGAGCGAACATAACTGCGGTTGCGGCTGTGGCCATGATCATGAACATGATGATGATTGCCTTGAACTTGAAACAATGACACTTACACTTGAGGACGACACAGAGCTTGAATGTACTGTTCTCGGAGTATTTGAGGTTGAGGACATCGAAGGAAAAGAATATATTGCACTTCTTCCTCAGGAAGACGAAACAGTTCTTCTCTATGAATACAAAGAGCTTGACAATGACGAAATCGAACTCAACTCTATTGAAGATGATGATGAGTTTGACAAAGTTACAGCTGCTTTTGACGAAATCTTCAACGACGAAGACGAGGATTAATCTATCGAACCACCTAATACCTGTGCATAAGTACAGGTATTTTTTTGTATACCTTCCTATGTTTATGTGGTAAAATATTGTTAATAAATCCGTGACTGTGTCACAGAAAGCATTATATTGTCAAATTATAATATAAGCATATTAAATTTTAGGAGGTCTTTACTATGGCAAAGGTATCAACTGAAGGCAAAACAACAGAGGAAAAAATGGCAATGGCAGAGGAAATAAGCAAAGGCTATTTCAAGCAGGGATTAAACTGTGCAGAGTGTGTATTCCGTACATTCGCCGATATGCACGACATTAACCTTCCCGATGAGGTTATAACACTTACAACAGGCTTTGGCGGCGGCATGGGCCACACAAAAAACACATGCGGTGCTATAACAGGTGCGGTAATGGCACTCGGAACAGTCAAGGGCAGAAGAAATCCATTCGAGCATGAGGAAATGAAGGACAGAATTGCACAGCTCCAGAAGGAAATCTATCCTGTATTTGGTGAAATGGTAAACGAAATAAAGGACGAATACGGCACACTTATCTGCAGTGAGCTTTCCGACCCCTTCGGTGATTTTGCAGGAAAAGCAAGAAAGAAAAATTGTATGCAGATGATTGCACACTGTTCAGCCGTTGCAACAAAATATGCAGATAAATAATTACATAAAATTTTAAAGCCGGTTTAATCCACCGGCTTTCTTTTTGTATACAAATATTATTTTGAAGCTTCATTCAGCGTAACCGTTCCATTTTCTTCTGACCAGTTTACATCATTTACACCTATTGTATTTGCAAGATCTCTCACAGGAATAAACAATCTGTCATTAGTAATAGCTGCCGCTGTATTCATTTCAACAGGCACGCCGTTTATATACATGGTTTTTGAACCGACCGTCATAGATATAATTCTCTGGTGATATAATACAACCGCAGTTTTCGTTTCAGAATTCCAGTCTATCTTTAAATTCAATGCCTCGGAAATTGCCCTTACCGGAAGCATTGTATAATTTTCGTCATTTATATAAGCCGGAGCATCAAGATTAATCGTTTTATCACCGACAGTCATTGCAGTTTCGCCGATTTTAATAACAATCTTTTCAGCTATCGGTGTACCATCATCATCAAGAGCATTATTATCCTCTAAAACTTCCGATGTTACAATCGCATCGGCAGGATTTTCAGCCGCAAATGCAACGGAAGGAACAGCTGCAACGGTCATGATTGACGCCAAAATTAAAGCTGAATTTTTTCTGATTTGGTTTTTCATTTTTCTCTCCTCCAATAATTTTATTCTTTCTATGTACAATATTATCTGAGGAAATATATTAAATCAACCGCTTTGCCCTATCCTTAATATATATGTAAAACTTCCGATTATGCAAAAATGCCCCGACTTATGCCAGGACATTTTCATTTATAATTCTTAATCTTTTAAGCTCTGTGTTCATCAAACATAAGCTGATATTCATATTCCTCCGGTGTAGGCGCTTTCGCCAATCTTGCCGCAACAGGAATATATTTTGTGTTATTTTCCCATCTGTAATTATTTTTCTTAATAATAATATGGCAAATAAATATACCTATCAAACCGCATATAAAGCTGAGTATTTCCCTGTTGAATCCGGGAACCAGATTATAAAGTCCGAAATATCCGAGGAATATGCCTAAAAGCAGTCCAAGACAAGGGAAACCGTACATTATAAGCACAGCGGTATAAAAACCGTCATGCTGCATCTCCAGCTCAACCCAGTCCTCTGCCTTTGCTCCACATTTGTTTATAGCCTCAAGTATCATTTCTTTTGAAGAAAACACCATACAAGCTCTGCACTTTGCACAGGCCTCCGTTCTCATAAGCTTAACAACAACCTTGCCGTCCGGCTTAACCTGTGTTACCTGACCTTTTTCTGCCATGATACAAGCCTCCAATCTTCATAAAATTCTGTATACATACCTATACAGCATTAATATATTATAGGCTCTGTATCGCCAAAATTCAAGGATTTTAAAATTTTCCTGCACTAATTTTTTTCATAGTGTATATTCTGTCAAATATTATCTTTATCAAAGCCGTAACCGGCACAGCAAATACCATTCCACATATACCGAACAGCTTTCCGAATACGGTCAATGCCAGTATAACAAGCACAGGATGCAGTTTAACTCTTTTACCGACGATTTTGGGAACTATAACCGCACTGTCAAGCTGCTGTAACAAAATAATAACAACGGCGGCATACAAAGCCTTTGCGGCATTTCCGCTTATCAGTGCCACACTTACAGCAAGAACAAAGGCGGCAACCGCACCGACATACGGAATTAGGTTTGAAAATCCTGATATAACGCCTATTATAAACGGATAATCAACACCGATAATAAGAAGGCTTATGCTTACAAGTGCCGCCATAACAAAGGCATCCGTAATCTGTCCGGAAATATATCCCGAAAAAACATTATCCGCCTCATGCAATGAAAACAGTATTTTATCGGCATGCTTAGGCATAAATGCTTTTATTATATCTCCACATTTTGCCACAATACGCTCTTTTTCCATAAGAAGATAAAACGATACTGTAAGTCCAATGAGCAGATCAAGCAGAAATCCTCCTATTGAGGTTATCCGTTCGGAAAAATAAGTGTATACATTATTCAGTCCGTTTTTTATGAAGTACATTATGCTGTCAAATATTCCGTCCTCATTCTGTATTATTCCAAGCTCTGCAAGCTTTTCGTTGAACTGCCTTAATGTTCCCGTAAATCCGTATACAGAGTCTTTTATTTTTTGCTCTATAACATTGATATTTGTATCTCCCAAGCCGTTTACAGCAAGTATAACGGCCGTAACAAGCAATACAAACACAATCAGATACAGCATAGCCGTTCCGGCGATTCGTTTTCTGAATACGCCCTTATGCTTAAGCTTAAATATTTTATCACAAAAACCCTGTAGTTTTTCGACCACAGGGTTCATAATATACGAAAATATGACAGCAATAATAAGTGGAGAAAGTACATCGGCAATATATGCAAAAAACTGCTCGATTTTAATTAATGCCGTCGGAGCATTTTTTATAACCAAGGCTATGGCATATATCACGATAAGTGTAACTATAACATGAAAGGATATTTTTATATATTCCTTATCCCATGGAAGCTTCACAAATATACGACCTCCGTTTATATTGATATTTTTATTTTGCCAATCTTTCAACAGTAAACTTAAGATATTTCCACATACGTTCAACAGAAGAAATACTTATCTTTTCGTTGGTTGTATGGACGTCGTGCATTTCGGGTCCAATGGAAATCATATCAAGCTTAGGATTTTTTGCGCCTAACAGACCGCATTCAAGTCCGGCATGAATTGCCTCTATCTTCGGTTCATGTCCAAACATTTCTTTATATGTTTCAACACATATCTCTCTTAATTTGCTGTCCTTTTTGTATTCCCAGCCGGGATATTCGCCTCTTAAAGTAAGCGAACCGCCGATAAGCTCGGAAACCATCTGGAGCTGTTCAAGCACATTGTATTTCTTTGTGGCAACCGAGCTTCTTACCGCACTTGCCATTTCAACAACGTCTTCCTTCGTCTTTACAATGCCGAGATTGTTTGATGTTTCAACAAGCCCTTCTATTTCAAAGCTCATATCAATAACTCCGTAAGGAATGAGATTAAGTGCATATATAAGCTTGTTAGCCGTTTCAACAGTCATTACCTTGTCGGAAGAATCAGCTTTTCTTACTGCCGATACTCTGATTGCTTTTTCACTTACGACAAATTCCTTATTGAATATTTCCTCGAACTGCAAGCATAAGTCCTCAAGCTCTTCCATATCCTCAACCGGAAGATAAATTACCGCAGTGCATTCTCTTGTTATAGCATTGTCCATTAATCCGCCGTTTATACACTCAATGCGGTAATAAAATGTCTTTGCAATCTGTCTTAAAACTCTGCCCATTAATTTATTGGCGTTGGCTCTCTGGAGATTTATGTCACTTCCCGAATGTCCACCGACAAGGCCGCTTATCTTTATTTCAACAGGAACAAATTCCTTTGGAGTATCCTCTTTCACAATCGGAAGATTTATTGTTGCCTTTGCACCGCCGCAGCAGCTCACAATGAATATGCCCTCTTCCTCCGAATCAAGATTTATAAGTCTTGTACCTTTCAGCTTAGAGGCATCAAATTTCTTTGCACCATTCATTCCTACCTCTTCATCTGTTGTGAAAAGAAGCTCTATTTCCGGATGCTTTATTTCATTATCTTCAATAAGAGCCAGTCCCATGGCAACAGCTATTCCGTCATCTCCGCCGAGCGTTGTTCCGTCAGCCGTCAAATAATCCCCGTCTATAATCAGCTTTAACGGATCTGTTTTAAAATCATGCCGAACATCTTTATTTTTTTCGCAAACCATGTCAAGATGTCCCTGTATTATAATGCCTTCCGCACCTTCACAGCCTTCCGATGCCGGCTTTCTTATAAGTATATTGTTGGCTTCGTCCTGTTCACAGAACAGATTTAATTCTTCGGCAACGGATTTGCAGTAATCGCTGACTGCCTTTTCGTTTCCACTGCCTCTCGGTATAGAAGAAAGCTTTTCAAAATAATAAAACACTCTTTCCGGTTTTAAGCCTGAAGTAATCATAAAAACGCCTCCAAATAAGTATAAGCATGAAACAATTCATGCTTATACTTTATAATCATATTATACTTTTAAATTCTTAATATATTCAAAGTAAATTAGTTCTTAAAGCTGTGGATAGGCGCAGGAATTCTTCCGCCTCTTGCAATAAATTTCTCGCATGAGAACTTATTTACAGGCATAATGGGAGCATATCCGAGAAGTCCGCCGAATTCAACGCTTTCGCCAACACCTTTTCCTATTACGGGAATAATTCTTACGGCTGTTGTCTTGTTGTTTACCATACCGATTGCCGCCTCATCAGCTATAATGCCTGAAATAGTTGATGCAGGTGTATCTCCTGGAATAGCAATCATATCAAGACCTACCGAACATACGCAAGTCATAGCCTCAAGCTTTTCAAGTGTAAGAGCACCCTTTTCCGTTGCCTCAATCATACCATGGTCTTCACTAACCGGAATGAATGCACCGCTTAAACCTCCAACATATGATGAAGCCATTACGCCGCCTTTTTTAACATTGTCATTAAGCATAGCAAGTGCTGCTGTTGTTCCGGGAGCTCCGGCCTCTTCAAGTCCCATCTCCTGGAATATTTCAGCGATAGAGTCGCCGATTGCCGGTGTAGGTGCAAGAGAAAGGTCGATAATTCCGAAAGGAACATCAAGGCGTCTTGATGCCTCCTGTGCAACAAGCTGTCCGGCTCTTGTTATCTTGAATGCTGTTCTCTTTACTGTTTCGCAAAGTGTTTCAAAATCTTCGCCACGAACCTGTTCAAGTGCTCTCTTAACAACACCGGGGCCGCTGACGCCGACATTGATAACACAGTCTTTTTCTCCTACGCCGTGGAATGCACCTGCCATAAACGGGTTATCTTCAACAGCGTTGCAGAATACAACAAGCTTTGCGCAGCCGATACAGCTTCTGTCCTTTGTGCGTTCTGCCGCATCAAGTATTATTTCACCCATTCTTTTAACGGCATTCATATTGATACCGTTTCTTGAAGTACCTACGTTTACAGATGAACATACCATATCTGTAACCGCAAGAGCCTCGGGAATTGAATTGATAAGTATTTCATCTCCGGGAGTACAGCCCTTGTGTATAAGTGCCGAGAATCCTCCGATAAAGTTTACGCCTACCTCTTTTGCCGCTCTGTCCAGTGTTTCGGCAACAGATACATATGAATCTGCCTTACAGCCGGCTGCTGCAATGGATATAGGTGTAACAGAAATTCTCTTGTTTACAACAGGAATGCCATACTGTCTTGCAATGTCCTCACCTGTTTTAACAAGATTTTCAGCCTTTTTTGTTATTTTATCATAAATTTTCTGATTGAACTTAGTCAAATCACTATCGGCACAATCCATAAGGCTTATACCCATAGTAATTGTTCTTACGTCGAGATTAGACTCCTTAATCATCTTATTAGTCTCGACAATTTCCATTCTTGAAAGCATTATTAAAGTCCTCCTTAAATACGGTGCATTGTGTTGAAGATGTCCTCATGCTGCATTTTGATAACAACGCCGATTTCTTCACCAAGCTTTTCAAGACCGTCTGCTATTTCAGCAAAATGATCCATTGTATCGTTAACCTCAATAATCATAAGCATGTTAAAATACCCTTGAATAATAGTCTGGGAGATATCAAGAATATTGATTTCTCTATCCGCAAGATAAGTACATACCTTAGCGATAATACCAACTTTATCAGTACCTAAAACAGTGATTATAGCTTTCATAATAGCCCTCCGTATAAATTATTTATATTGTCTGATTTTAACACAACAATCTAAAAAATTCTACTTTTTTCTTAAATTAATAGAAATTGTATTACAAATAATGCAGTAAGCAGATACGTTCCCAATCTTACCTGTTTCCATTTTCCGCTGAAAACACTGATGGCTGTGTGTGTAACAAGACCAAGTGCAATACCATTTACAAGACTGTATGTAAACGGAATAAACGCCATGGTGAAGAATGCCGGAAGTGCCTCCTCAACATCCTTGAAGTTAATCTCCTTTACGACCGCCATCATAAACACACCTGTTATTATAAGCGTTGTGGCAGTTGCCGCAGAAGGAATAACCGACGCAAACGGTGCAATGAATATGGCAAGAATGAATAATACCGAAGTAACAACGCCCGAGAAGCCTGTTCTTCCGCCTTCAACAGCCATAGCTGTACTTTCAATATATGTCGATACAGTTGTAATACCCATTGTTGAACCGATTACAGTTGCGATGGCATCAGCCTCAAATGTCTTCTTAATTTTATCGCTTGTTTCATCGTGATGAACCTTATGGTCAAGTATGTGGTCCGTTGCGATAACAGTACCCATTGTTTCAAATACGTCCATAACGCAGAGTGTTGCAATAATAATTATTGTAGTTATAACTCCGCTGACAATGCCGTAATCGCCATGGTGCGTAAACAAACCGCCGAAGTCCATCTTAAACGCCGTAGGTAAAATTGCACCGAAGTTATATTTGAAAAGATTAATTTCGCCATGATGAAATAATCCAAGCGGAATTGCAGCTATTATTACAATGATCTTACCTATAAGAATAGCTCCGTGGATATGCTTATAATGAAGAACGGCAATGAGAATAAGACCTGCAATACAAAGTATTGTACTCATAGTATTATAATCGTTAAAACCGGCAAATTCAACAAATTTTACTAAATGGTGACTATCCGCAACAACCATATGGCATTTCTGCATTCCCATGAACGCAATGAACAAACCTATGCCGGCAGTAACCGCATATTTTATATTGTGCGGTATAGCTTTTCGTATTCTGTGCTCAATGCCAAGAACAGAAAAAATAAAGAATACAATTCCGCTTATAAATACAGCCGCAAGTGCCTCCTCATATGAATAACCGAGCTGTCCGCATACCGTATATGTAATAAATGTTGCTACCGCAAGGCTCGGACCCTGTGCAAAGGGAATCTTTGCCCTAAATGCTGTTATAAGTGTACCGATTGCTGCAGCTATACAAGCCGCAATAGTTAAAGAAACAAGCATTTCATCAGCCGTAAGTCCATTATGCAGTATAAAGCTGCCAATCAATTCGCCTGTTTCGTCAAATGCCTCCGGAAACGCACCCATAAGTGTATTCGGAACAAGGAAAAGCAGATATACCATTGTAAAAAATGCAGTCAGACCTGAAAAAATTTCAGTCTGGAATGATGAATTATTTTCTTTAATTTTAAAATACTTTTCGATTGCTGTTTTCATTTTACATCTCCCTTATTATGAATTGCATAAAAAAATAGCGGCATTAAACATCATCAATTTTTATTATGTGAATACCGTTATCCATAAATATTTTTTAGTGTATTTATTATACCAAAAACATAGTTAATGTACAATTCACACAATTATACAAAAAACAGACAAAAAAACAGCGAATGCAAAGCATTCGCTGTTCAATAAGTACAATTTTATTATTCTGCCTTAGGCTCTTCTGCTTTAGGAGCCTCTGTTGCAGGAGCTTCTGTCTTAGGAGCCTCTGCTGCAGGTGCTGCAGGTGTTGCAGGCTTAGGAGCTTCAACTCTGTAACCTGTGATAACCTTCTTAGGACATTTGTTTGCACACATACCGCAGTTCTTACACTTGTCATAATCAATAACAGCAATGTTGTCAATTACGTGGATAGCGTCAAACTTACATGTCTTTTCGCAGATCTTACATCCGATACATCCGGCTGAACATACAGACATAACTGCTTTACCCATATCTTTTGAAGAACACTGTACTTTAACTTTCTTCTTCTTGGGTACGATTTCAATGATGTGTTTAGGACATGTAGCAACACATTTACCACATGAAACACAAACTTCGGGATCAACAACAGCAACGCCGTTCTCGATCTTGATAGCGCCAAAAGGACAAGCCTTAACACAGCTTCCGAGTCCCATACATCCGTAAGCACATGACTTAGATGTTGAACCTACAAGCTGAGAAGCCATAACACAATCGTCGATTCCGTCGTATTCATAATTATTTTTAGCCTTTTCACAAGTACCACCACATTTAACGAATGCTACTGTAGGCTCTTTTTCTTCTGCAACTACACCCATAACAGCAGCGATTGCATTAGCAGCGCTGGGGCCACCAACTGCACAAGCGTTAACAGGTGCCTTGCCTTCAACGATAGCTGTTGCAAGACCGCCACAGCCAGGGTAACCGCAACCACCACAGTTTGCACCGGGGAGGCATTCAAGAACCTGACCTACTCTTGGATCTTCATCAACAGCAAATATTTTGCTGGCATAACCAAGGATTGCACCAAAAACGATACCTAATCCTCCAATGCTGCAAATAGCAAAGATAATAGCCTGTGTATCCATTTTTTTGTCACTCCTCCGTTATTATAATCCCATTGCTTTAACGACCGTTGAAACATTGATAAGTCCCTGGAAACCTAAGAAAGCAATAGACATAAGTCCTGCTGTGATAAGTGCAAAGGGGAAACCTTCGAATGCCTTAGGATGATCGTTCTCTTCAACTCTTTCACGAATACCTGCCATAAGGATAATCGCAACAGCGAAACCAACAGCACCGCCGAAACCGTTAAGTGCAGAAAGAAGGAAACCATATCCGGCCTGCATATTTGAAACGGCAACACCGAGAACCGCACAGTTTGTTGTGATAAGTGGAAGATAAACACCAAGTGATGAATAAAGTGCTGGTGAGCTCTTCTTAATGAACATCTCAACGAACTGAACGAGAGCTGCGATTACAAGGATAAACGCAATGTTGTAAAGATAAGAAATGTTAAGTTTTACAAGAATAAAGCTATAAATAAAATAAGTAGCAATAGAAGCAAGCGTCATAACGAATATAACGGCTACACCCATTCCGGCAGCAGTCTCAACCTTTTTAGAAACACCAAGGAAGGGGCAGATACCTAAGAACTGTGATAATATGTAGTTGTTTACAAACACAGCTGCTAAAATAAACAGTAAGTAATTCATTCTTTTCCCTCCTTATGCCGCAGCCTCATTAGCTGCCTTTTTTTCTTTCATTTTATTTATAATTCTCTTGAATATAGCCATAAGTGCACCATATGTAAAGAAAGCACCGGGAGCCATAATCATAACGAGTGTTTTAGGGAAAGCTTCGGGAAGTACAGTTGCTCCGAAGAGTGTACCTGCTCCGAGGAATTCACGCACAAGACCGATAATGCAAAGTGCGATTGTGAAACCAAGACCGTTACCGATACCATCGCAAAGTGATGTAATAGGACCATTCTTTGATGCAAATGCTTCGGCACGACCAAGAATGATACAGTTAACAACGATAAGCGGAATATAAAGGCCAAGCGATTCGTTAAGTTCAGGAAGGAATGCTGAAAGCAAAAGCTGTACTATTGTAACGAAGCTGGCGATAACTACGATAAAGCACGGGATACGTACTGTATCGGGAATTATTTTTCTTAATAATGAAATAAATAAGTTTGAGCAAATAAGTACGACCATTGTTGAAAGTCCCATACCTATACCGTTTATAGCACTTGTTGTAACAGCAAGTGTAGGACAAGTACCGATAACCTGGATAAATGTAGGGTTTTCATCAATTATACCGTTTTTAATTGCGCTTAATGCTTTACTCATCAGTTAGCACCTCCCACATTTTCTGCTGCCCAACCGCAAGCAGCTGTTACACCGAGTGATACTGCTCTTGATGTAATTGTTGAGCTTGTGATGGCCTGAACCTGTCCGCCGTCCTTCTGAACTGTAACAGGGGCAGTCATACCGATAAACTGTTCCTGGAACCAATCTTCTTTAGCTCTGGCACCAAGTCCGGGTGATTCTGAAAGACTGAGGATTGAAATACCTGTTACAACACCCTCTGTGTCAACACCAACCATAAGGTCGATAGTTCCGCCGAAACCGCTGGGAAGTACTTCAACAACATATCCGATTATTTCACCTGAAGCATCAACAGCTAAGTTTGCTGAAGCAACAGCTGTGCCTTCATAGTTTGCATCTGCATCAATATCAATAGCTTCAAAAGAGTCTGCATCGGGTGCAACCTTTTTCATACCTTCTGTAGCTGTCTTTTCAGCCTGAACTCTGATAGGTTCTCTTGTTACTGATTCAACAACTCCAAGTAAACCGGCACAAACAATACAAATTATACCTAAAATCACCATAGGTCTTACAATCTGTTTCATTTCGCCTTCACCTCCCCGAAAATTCTAGGTCTTGTAACTCTGTCAATAAGAGGAACTGCAAGGTTCATGATAAGGATTGAGTATGATACACCTTCGGGATATCCGCCGTAAACACGGATAAGTGATGTAAGAACACCACAGCCGATAGCAAAGATAATCTGACCTTTGGCTGAGATAGGTGATGTAACATAGTCTGTTGCCATGAAGATAGCACCAAGCATAAGACCGCCGCAGAAGATTTCATATACACCGCCGAGGAAGCCGTTGCCTCTCATAAGTGATGTAAGAATGAATACTACTACGATATAAACAACGGGAATTCTCCAGCTGATTACATGTTTAATAAGAAGGTAGATACCGCCGATGATAAGTGCGATTGCACATGTTTCACCAATTGTACCACCGATGTTGCCGATAAGTGCGTTTTTGATTGCATCAGCATTTACGATTGCTGTGCCTGCTTTAAGCTCTGCAAGAGGTGTTGCATATGTAGCAGCATCTGTAACCATTCTGCCTGTTGCAAAAGCTGCACCTGTTGTCTGTGTAGGATAAGCTGCAACAAGGAAAGCACGTCCGATAAGGGCAGGGTTGATAAAGTTCTGTCCAAGACCGCCATAGAACTGCTTTGCAATAACAATAGCAATGAATGAACCTACAACAGGTACCCACCATGAAGCTGTTGCGGGTAAGTTGAGTGCAAGAAGAAGACCTGTAAGTATAGCTGAAAAGTCAGATATTGTAACCGGCTTCTTAAGAATTTTTTCATATCCCCATTCGAAAACAACTGAAGATACAATAGAAACAATGATAAGCATTAAAGCTTTAATTCCAAAGTAGTATATACCCATTACCGATGCCGGTATAAGAGCTATAACAACATCACGCATGATGCTCTGAATTGACTCTTTTGAACGGACATGAGGGGTACCTGATACTATGATTGAACTACTCATTTGATTTAATCCCCCTTATTATTTTTTCTCAGCTGCTGCCCTTGCGGCTGCTGCAGCTGCTGCTCTTCTTCCGCCTTCAATCTTCTTCATAGCTCTGATTGACTGGGCAAGCTGTCTCTTTGCAGGACACTCGAATGAACATGAACCGCATTCGATACAGTCCATACCATGGTTGTTGCCGAACTCTTCAGCAAGTCCTTTAATAGCAAGTCTGTTAAGCTCGAAGGGCATAAGACCCATTGGACAGTGCTCTACGCACTTACCGCAACGGATACATCCTCTTTCGGGAGGAATATAAGCTTCTTCTTTAGTAAAGCAAAGAAGACCTGAAGTTGTTTTAACAGAAGCAACATCAAGAGTATACATTGAAGGACCCATCATAGGGCCGCCGGCAATGAATTTAGCAGGCTCAACTGAGAATCCGCCGATTGCTTCCATAAGATCAGAAATCTTCATACCGATCTTGATCTGGTAGTTTCCGGGGTTCTTTGCAGCACCGCCTGAAACTGTGATAACTCTGTCCATAAGAGGTTTGCTCTCATAGATAGCATCACCGATAGCCATAACTGTAGCTACGTTATCTACAATACATCCAACGTCAGCGGGAAGTGACGGAGGAGTAGTTGAAGGTACTTCTCTCTTTGTGATTGAGTAGATGAGCTGTTTCTCAGCACCCTGAGGATACTTCATAAGAAGCTCCGCAACTTCGATGTTGGGAATATCCTTAACGAGCTCGCTCATTACCTTGATAGCTTCGGGCTTGTTGTTCTCGATACCGATAACACCCTTAGCATTAGGATGAAGTTTGAGCATGATCTTAAGACCTCTGATGATCTTTTCGGGCTGCTCAAGCATTACACGATAGTCGCATGTAAGATAAGGCTCACATTCGGCTGCATTAATAATAATGTAGTCGATCTTTTTGTCCGGCGGAGGAGCAAGTTTGATATGTGTCGGGAATCCGGCACCACCGAGACCTACAACTCCGGCAGCCTTGATTGCTGCACAGATTTCTGCGTTGGACATGTTTTCATAATCCAGTTTTGTTCCGATACCGTCTGCCATTTCAAATTTACCGTCATTTTCAATAACGATAGATTTTACTGTTGCACCGCCAGGTACAAGCATAGGACGAATATCCTTTACTGTTCCCGAAACGCTTGAGAAAATCGGTGATGACATGAATGCACCAGTTTCAGCGATTTTCTGTCCTGCCTTTACATAGTCGCCAACTGCAACGATGGGCTCACAGGGAGCACCAATGTGCTGGGACATAGGATAAAACATTTCGGCATTTTCTTTTGGAAGAATCACTTCGATGGCTTTGTCTGCTGAATAGCGTTTGCAGTCATCGGGGTGAACTCCACGTTTGAACGTTAAAGCTTGCATATTATCCCCCTCTGTTCTAGGAATTTTTTTGCACATTACGTGCAAGAACTTGGTATTTTTTATGAAAAATATAATTGCATAAAAATTAACAGTACTATTTTAATACAAAAACGTCTACTTCTCAACATTAAATCTTCAAAATTATTAAAATAATCTTAAAATCAGTAAATATTATTAATCGTTAAAGCTAATATTCTTTTTTTTCGTTGATTTGTATAAATTAATTAGAAACATACCATTAAAACATATATTTTTCGTCAATCGTTTTAAGTCAATTTGCTATAGCTGTATTAATTTTAAACCATCGGCAGTTAAAAGTAAATGTAAATATCTGTTTTTTGTTTATTCTTTGGCAAAAATGATGTATAATGAACCATATCGGATAATTCTTTTCGGAGGCAAAGCTATGGGACTTAACATAAATCTTTCGCAAAAACTTAATCTTTCACAGCGCCTTGTTCTTTCGGCTAAAATTCTCCAGATGAGCTCTGTTGAGCTTAACGATTATTTAAAGGAAATTTCCGAAAATAATCCGGTTGTGGAATATTCTGAACCGGAATACAATGACAGCCGTTTCGATATGTTGCGCAAAAAGCTCGAATGGCTTGATTCCAGTGACGAACAGAACCGTTATTATTACACATCTTATAAGGAAGACGAAGAAAATAATGATAACTGGAATTTTCGTGTTGATGACGGAGATACTATCGAAGAATATCTTCTCAGTCAGATAAATACGCAGAAGCTGTCTCCCGATGTGCTTACCGCCGCAAGATTTGCCGCAAAAAGCGTAAACAACAAGGGCTATCTTTCCGAAACTCCGGCTTCAATATCGGCTTTATGTAATGTTAGCAAAATCTCTGCCGAAAAAGCCGTCGAACTTATAAAAACTCTTGATCCGCCGGGCATAGGTGCTTTCGATTTAAAGGAATGCCTGTCCATACAGCTTAAGCTCCAACAGCCCTGCAATACTGTTGCGCTTGATATAGTCAAAAACTGTCTTGAGCTTGTTGCCAATAATCAGCTTAAGACAATCGCAAAGCAGTTAAATACTACTCTTGATTCCGTTTTAGATGCCGTTAAGAATATAAAAAGCCTCAATCCTTATCCCGGTGCAGGCTTTCGCACAAACGATTCGCCGAATTACATCGTTCCCGATGCCTACATATATAAAAATACCGAAGGCGAATACGAAATCCAGCTTAACGACAGCTATTCACCAATTATAAAAATCAACAGCTATTACAAAAAAATAGTAAATGAAGACGGCGATTCGCAGGCAAAGGAATATGTCAACACAAAATTCAGCCAGGCAGAATGGATTTTGCAGTGTATCGAACGCCGTCGTTCAACATTTCTTTCCGTATTGTCACTTATAATAAATAAGCAGAAAAATTTCTTTGATAACGGTGCCGGAAATCTTTCGCCTATGAAGCTTTCGGATATATCAACTCAGCTTGAAATTCATGAAAGCACCGTAAGTCGTGCTGTACGAGATAAATATATTCAATGCCGCCACGGAATATTTCCGCTATCGTATTTCTTTACATCTGCCGTTGAAACCGTTTCAAAAAACAGCAGCTCATCCGAAACCGTTTCACAGGATAAGGTTAAGCACCGTATAAAGGAAATAATAGATTCGGAGGATAAGCATAAGCCTTACAGCGACAGAGTTATTTCGGAAATGCTTGAAAATGAAGGAATATCGGTTTCAAGGCGTACCGTTGCCAAATATCGTGAATCAATGGGCATATACGGAACAAGTATGAGAAAAGATTTTTTTAAAAGCTGTTAACAATTATCCGGCACCGTCCAATGCGGATTTTCAATGCAAGTGTGATAAAAGATTTTTCTAAAAGTTGTTGACAACTATCCGGCACCGTCCAATGCGGATTTTCAATGCAAGTGTGATAAAAGATTTTTTAAAAATTGTTGACAAGAATGCTGTGCATTTAATATAATCAATTCATTGAATATTGTTAAGGCGATAAAAGAAATAGTACGCAAATTCAAGCTCTTCAGAGAAGGAATGGTTTGGTGTGAAATTCCTGTGCATTGGTTGCCGAAGCAGTCTTTTGGGAAACCGGCTATGTGGCAGAAACAACAGTATGTCCCATCGTACTCCTGCGTTAAAGGATAAAGGTGATACCCTTCTTTTTTCGGGTATAACCAGGGTGGTACCGCGAGGATTTATGCCCCGTCCCTGTTTACTCAGGAACGGGGTTTTATTTTTGCAATTATATATGTAGCTATTTTTAAAATCGTCAAATAATCTAATTTTATTATATTGGAGGAAATTGTTTATGAAATCAATGGGTGTAAACGAAATTCGAGAAAGCTTTCTCTCTTTCTTTGAAAGCAAAGATCATCTCAGACTTCCCAGTGCATCTCTTGTACCGCACAACGATAAGAGCCTTCTTCTTATCAACTCAGGTATGGCTCCTCTTAAGCCTTACTTCACAGGTCAGGAGATTCCGCCCAGAAGAAGAGTAACCACATGTCAGAAATGTATCCGTACAGGCGATATTGAAAACGTAGGTAAAACAGCACGTCACGGTACATTCTTCGAAATGCTTGGTGACTTCTCTTTTGGTGATTATTTTAAAAACGAAATTATCCCTTGGGCTTGGGAATATGTAACAGAGGTTCTTGAAATACCTAAGGACAAGCTTTATGTTACAGTATACGAAAACGATGACGAGGCAGAGTCTATCTGGCATGAAAAGGTCGGCGTACCTATGGACAGAATAGTTCGTCTTGGCAAGGAAGATAACTTCTGGGAGCATGGCGTTGGCCCCTGCGGTCCCTGTTCAGAAATTTACTATGACCGTGGCGAAGAATTCGGCTGTGGCAAACCTACCTGCGGAGTAGGCTGTGACTGTGACAGATACATGGAATTCTGGAACCTTGTATTCACACAATTTGACAAACAGGAGGACGGCAGCTATCCTCGTCTTGCAAGACCTAACATTGATACAGGTATGGGACTTGAACGTATGGCTACAATCATGCAGGGCGTTGACTCTATCTTCGACGTTGACACAATCAAGGCTCTTCGTGATGCAGTTTGTGCCGTTGCAGGTGTTGAATATGAAAAAGGCGAAGCAACAGCAAAGACAGACGTTAGCGTGCGTGTAATCACTGACCATATAAGAAGCGTTACATTCATGACAGCAGACGGTGTTCTTCCTTCAAACGAAGGTCGTGGATATGTATTAAGACGTCTTCTCAGAAGAGCCGCACGTCACGGCAGACTTCTCGGAATCAACAAATTATTCCTTGCTGATTTATGTAAGGTAGTTGTTGCTACATCAGGTGACGCTTATCCCGAGCTTGTTGAAAAACAGGACTATATCTATAAAGTAATTACAGTTGAAGAAAACAGCTTCTACAAAACAATAGATAAGGGAATGGAAATCCTTAAGGCTGACATTGAAGAAATGAAAGCTAACGGTGAAAAGATAATGAAAGGCGAAAAATCCTTCCGTCTTTACGACACATACGGATTCCCCATCGACCTTACAAAGGAAATTCTTGAAGAAGAAGGACTTGACCTTGATGAAGATGCGTTCAAAAACGAAATGCAGCTTCAGAAGGAACGTGCAAGAGCCGCAAGAGAGGTTGACACATACATGGGTGCAAGCGAAACAGTTTATCATCAGCTTGACACAGCTATGGTTACAGAATTCTCCGGCTATGACGGAAAACCTGTAACAGATGCAAAGGTTATCGCTCTTGTTGCCAACAACGCAGTTGCAGACAGTGCTTCTGCAGGTGATGAAGTATCCGTATTTCTTGACAGAACTCCTTTCTATGCAGAAAGCGGCGGACAGATCGGCGACAACGGTACTATCAAAACAGAAATGGGCGTTGTTGAAGTAACCGATTGTATCAAGGTTATCGGCGGTAAGATTGCCCATATCGGTACAGTTACAGAAGGCAGTATTTCCGTAGGCGATACGGCAACAGCAGAAATTGACATGGTTAAACGTCTTGGCACATCAAGAAACCATTCTGCTACTCATCTTCTTCAGAAGGCACTCCGTACAGTTCTCGGAACTCACGTTGAACAGGCAGGTTCTTACGTAACTCCCGACAGACTTCGTTTCGACTTTACTCACTTTGCCGCAATGACTCCCGAAGAGTTACAGCAGGTTGAGGATATTGTAAACGAAAAGGTTCTCGAAGGCCTTCCCATAACAACAAGTCTTGAAAGCATCGAAGACGCAAGAAAGCTTGGCGCTATGGCTCTCTTCGGAGAAAAATACGGCAATATAGTTCGTGTCGTAAACATGGGCGATTACAGCATTGAGTTCTGTGGCGGTGCTCATCTTAACAACACATCACAGGTTGGCTCATTCAAGATTGTTTCGGAAAGCGGTATTGCGGCAGGTGTAAGAAGAATTGAAGCTCTTACAGGTGCGGCAGCTCTTAAATATTATCAGCATCAGGACGAGCTTCTTAAGACAGTCTGCTCTGCTGTTAAGGCAACACCCGAAAACCTTGTTAAGAGAGTTGAGGGCGTAATTGCTGAACAGCGTCAGACAGCTAAAGAGCTTGAATCACTCAAGGCTAAAATGGCCGGCAGTGCAGCAGAAGGCATTCTTTCAAGTGCAGTTGACGTAAAAGGCATTAAGCTTGTATGTGCGGAAATCAAAGATTCCGATGCAAATGCACTCAGAACAATGGGCGATCAGCTTAAGAATAAGCTTGGCAGCGGTGTAGTTGTTCTTGCATCGGCAAAGGACGGAAAAGTAAGCCTTCTTGCTATGGCAACAGACGATGCTGTTAAAGCAGGTGCTCATGCCGGAAACATCATAAAGGCTGCGGCAGCAGTATGCGGCGGTGGCGGCGGCGGACGTCCCAACATGGCTCAGGCCGGCGGTAAAGACGCAACCAAGATTGCCGAAGCTCTTGAAACAGCTAAGACTGTTCTCGAAGGTCAGTTATAATCAATATAAATCTGTACTTAAGCAGGCTGTTGTTTATTTTCAACAGCTTGCTTTTTTATTCTATAAAATAATTCATTTTAAGCATATCCATAACCTCAACAATCACTTTTTTGTATTTATCGCTATACGATTTCATGTTATAATTAAATTTATGCTGAAATTTAACTCATTTAGAAAGGAGATAATCTTTTATGAGCAGACTCGTAATTCCTACAAACAGTGAGGCTCAAAATGTGGTGGAAGAGCTTTATAAGGATCTTGAAAGACGTATAATAGCAAGTCCTCCGGGCCTCTGTCCGATAGACATTACTGCCGCATTTCTCAGAATGTGCCATGCCCAGACCTGCGGAAAATGTGTACCTTGCCGTATCGGCCTGAGACAGCTCACAAATCTTCTTGAAGATATTCTTAACGGAAAAGGTACTATGGAGCATCTGACAAAGCTTCAGGAAACAGCCCGTGTTATAGAAAGTACAGCCGACTGTGCAATAGGTTATACAGCCGCAGAAATGGTTCTTAAAGGACTTGACGGTTTCAACGAAGATTTTATATCCCATATATTACATAATCGATGCAGCAGCGGTCTTGAGCACCCTGTTCCTTGTGTCGCACTCTGTCCTGCCGGTGTTGATATTCCCGGATATATAGCTCTCACAGCCGAAGGCAGATATGCCGATGCGGTAAGACTTATACGAAAAGACAATCCGTTCCCAAATGCCTGTGCTCTCGTTTGCGAACATCCCTGCGAATCACGATGCAGAAGAAATATGCTTGATACATCCATAAATATTCGAGGCATAAAACGAGTTGCCATTGATATGGCAGGCTATGTTGCACCGCCTGAGTGTGCTCTGTCAACGGGCAAACGCATTGCCATAATTGGCGGTGGCCCAAGCGGTTTAAGTGCTGCATACTATTTACAGCTTATGGGACACCAAACAACTGTAATAGAAAAACGCAAAAAGCTTGGTGGTATGCTTTTATACGGTATTCCCAGCTATCGTCTCCCCAGAGAACGACTTGAAGGAGATATTAACGTAATACTTGAAACAGGTGTAGAGGTTCAAACAAATACAGCGGTAGGAAACGAAGAAGGTCAAATTACACTTGAAGAACTTCGTAATCAATACGATGCTATCTATATTTCTATCGGTGCACACAGAGATAAAAAAATCGGTATCGATGGCGAAGATTCTATCGGTGTTGTTTCGGCAGTTGAATTTTTAAGAGCTATCGGCGACGGAAACAGTCCTGATTTAAGTGGCAAACGAATTTGCGTAATAGGTGGTGGAAACGTTGCCATGGACGTTGCCCGTTCATCGGTACGTCTCGGTGCGGAAAGAACAGCCGTTGTATACAGAAGAAGAAAAGATGATATGACTGCCCTTCCGGACGAAATTGAAAGTGCAATGGCGGAAGGCGTTGAAATAATGGAGCTTTATGCACCCGACCATATAGAAACAGACAGTACAGGAACCGTAAAAGCACTCTGGGTAAGCCAGCAGATGCCCGGTGCAATAAGCGGAGGACGTCCTTCGCCTACTCCCGTAGGAACACCGCCCGTTCCCATTGAATGCGATATGGTAATTGCCGCAGTAGGTCAGAGTATCGAAAGCAAATATTTTGTTGAACAGGGTATAGATGCAAAACGAGGCGTTATACAGGCAACCGGCTGGACATCAATCCAAAATATGCCCGGTATTTTTGCCGGCGGTGACTGTGCAACAGGACCGGCAACCGTTATACGTGCGATAGCCGCCGGAAAAGTAGCTGCCGCAAATATCGACCAGTATTTAGGCTTTAACCATCAGATAACCTGTGATGTTGAAATCCCCGATCCGGATCTTTCCGACCGTGTTCCTTGCGGCCGTGTAAATCTTAAGGAACGTGATGCAATAGAACGTAAAGGCGACTTCACAATTACACAATGTGGAATGAGCCTTAAAGAAGCACAGCAGGAATCCAAGCGTTGCCTCCGCTGTGACCACTTCGGCTACGGCAACTTCAAAGGAGGACGCATAAAATCATGGTAAACTCTATTTCAATAAAAATAAATAATAAAGAAGTACAGGTTCCCGAAGGAACTCGTATTATAGACGCTTGCAGAAACAACGGTTATAAAATCCCGTCTCTCTGTTTTCTTAAGGATATAAACGAAATCGGTGCCTGCCGAATCTGCGTTGTTGAGGTTAAAGGCATAAGCCATCTTGTTCCGTCATGCAATAATACCGTACAGGAAGGCATGGAGATACTCACAAACTCTCCCCGTGTCCGTGAAGCAAGAAAAATCAATGCAGAGCTTCTGCTTTCACAGCACAATGCGAACTGTCCAACCTGTGTACGCAGTTCAAACTGTGAGCTTAAGAGAGTTGCAAACGATTTGGACCTTACCGATAACTGGTATAAAAACGAATATCCCGAAGCATTATGGTCAAAATCATTTCCACTTATCCGTGACGCAAGCAAGTGCATAAAATGTATGCGTTGTGTACAGATATGTGACAAAATCCAGACCTTAAACATATGGGATGTATCGGGAACAGGCTCACACACAACGGTTGACGTATCCAACAACAAAGAAATCAAGGCGTCTGACTGTTCGCTCTGCGGACAATGCGTAACTCACTGTCCGACAGCCGCATTGCATGAGCGTGACGATGTTGAGGCAATCAACGGAATAGACGGAGAGCTTGCAAATCCCGAAAAGGTAACAGTAGCAATCGTTGCACCTTCGGTTCGTGCATCATGGGGCGAAGAATTCGGTCTTTCTCCCAAATTTGCAACCGACAAAAGATTTGTAGCTACATTGAAGTCAGTCGGCTTTGACTACGTTTTTGATGCAGATTTTGCCGCAGACCTCACTATAATGGAGGAAAGCAGTGAGCTTATCGCAAGATTAAGAGAGCCGGAAAAATACAGCTGGCCTATGTTTACATCATGCTGTCCGGGCTGGGTAAGCTTTGCAAAAACACAGTATCCGGATATTCTTCCACAGCTTTCAACAGCAAAATCGCCTCAGCAGATGTTCGGAACTGTAATAAAAACTTACTTCGCACAGAAAAAAGGTATAAAGCCGGAAAACATCTCCTGTGTTTCGCTTATGCCCTGTCTTTCCAAAAAGCGTGAGCTTACACTTCCTGGAATGGACAGTGCCGGAACAGGACATGATATTGACTATGTGCTTACAACAAGAGAAATATGCAGACTTATAAAAGCCGATAACATAGACGTTACACTTCAGCCGGAAACAAATTTTGATGATCCTCTCGGAGAAGCAAGCGGAGCAGGCGTTATATTCGGAACATCGGGCGGTGTTCTTGAGGCTGCTTTAAGAACAGCATACTTCAAAGTTACGGGCAAAAATCCCGATTTAGGCGAAAACAGTCCACTTAAGGTTCTCCGAAATATTTCATCTCACAAGGAAATAGAAATAGAGCTCGGAAATAAAAAACTTCATTGTGCCGCTGTTAGCAGTCTTGGAGAAGCAAGAAAGCTTATTACATCAATAAAGCGTGGAGAATGTCATTATGACTTTGTCGAAGTCATGGCTTGTCCCGGCGGTTGTATAAACGGCGGCGGTCAGCCTATTCACCCGTCATATAACAGCATGCCGAACAGCTACACCGAGCGTGACCATTGCCTGCGTGAATATGACAACAGGAATAATATCCGTTTCAGCCACGAAAATAAGGCAATACAGACTCTTTACAATGATTATTTGGATTTTCCTATGTCCGACAGAGCACATCATCTGCTTCATGTCGAAAAATATTAACATAAAATTTTTTCGTTATTTATGCTGATTTACATTATTAACTCCGTATGCTACCATAAATATAGGCAGTATATATATAAAGGAGGAATACATATGGAAATCAAAGGAAAAGTTGCTCTTATAACCGGCGGCGGTACCGGCGTAGGTAAAGGTGTTGCCCTTCGTCTTGCAAAAGAAGGTACAAATATCTGTATCAACTATGCCCATTCCGAAAAGGAAGCCTATGAAGCAAAGGCAGAGGTTGAAGCATTAGGTGTAAAATGCAATGTGTACAAAGCAGATGTTTCCAATGACGAAGAAGACAAAGCTATGATAGCCGCTATATTACAGGATTTCGGTCAGCTTGATATTCTTGTAAACAATGCCGGAAGAACTCACTTTGTTCAGCACAGTGATCTTGACGGTATGAAGAGTGAGTATTTTGATGATATTTTTGCATTAAATGTAAAAGGAACCTTCTTTATGTGTCGTGCGGCGGCAGATGCTTTGAAAAAGAGCCATGGTGTTATAATAAACATAACATCAATAGCCGGTGTAACAGGCTTAGGAAGCTCAATAGCGTATGCAGCAAGCAAGGCCGCAGAAATAAGTATAACAAAATCTTTAGCAAGAGTTCTTGCTCCCGAAGTTCGTGTAATCGGTGTTGCTCCCGGCATAGTTCTCACACGTTGGGTTGACGGTCATGCAGACCATATTGACAAGCTCGCCGGAGAAACTCCTCTCCAGAAGGTTGCCGAACCCGCTGATATAGCACAAACCGTTTATGCTCTTATAGCACACGCTGATTTCGTTACAGGACAGAACCTCATTGTTGATGGTGGAGCGTTTATCTGATAAAATAACCGATACAAAAGTATAATTAAAAACAAAACCCTGCCCATTTCGAATTGATTTGGGTAGGGTTTCATATTTTATGACTATCACCTGAACTAAGGTTCACAAAATTATCATTCTTCTGTTTCATAGACAACATCTCCGGTAAAATACAACGAAAGCGACATCTGGATTAAATCATCTTTTCCCGGAAAATTAAGATAGCCAATATATTCAACCTGATTGTAGCCATACATTTCATCTATAATTTCAAAGAAATACTCATCATACTTTTCAACAAACTCCTTTAATGACAGCTTCGTTCCTTCAAAATCGCCATATTTCCCCAATTGGCTTAACAGCAAAACACAAGCAAACTCCATATCCACATCTTCAATGGTAATGTTTCCGCTTACCTGCGTATATGGTTACTTTGTGCTTACATATCCATAGTTGAATTCAAAATGAACTGCGTTGTTTTGTAATGTAATTCTGTTCACAACTGAATCATGTAAGCTATATGGCATATTCATTTTCTGCTTAAATCTTATTATCATTTTGTTCGCCTGTTTTAAATTCATAATTTAATATTACTCAAATATCAAAACAGCCCGGCCTTTCGGTCGGGCTATAAGCATCTTACATTTTATTATTTGAAAGCCTCAAGGAATGTGTTTACTGTATTAACTTCAATAACATCCTTGATTTCTGTAATATCTGTGTAGAAGCTGTAGCTATGAGCTCCACCATTTGCATAAACAACATCAGCGTGGAAAGCATCTGCTACTTCCTGGCTCATCTTAGGTGCTACTGTGTCATCATCCTGACCGTATATAACAAGTGCTTTTCCTGTATACTTGCCAGCATCTTTAAGAGGATCTGCATTTACAATATCATCGAACCAAGCCTTTGAAAGCTCCTGAACCTGACCATATTTTGTTGTGAATACAACGTAACCGTCCTTTGAAGCTGTAGCATATAATTCATCATAAGTTGCTTTGTCACCCATAAAGTCAACATAGTCAACCTTGCCTGCGAAAGGAGCAAGCATAACAACGCCCTTAAAGTCAACCTTACCTTCTGTTGCAACTGTTGCAGCAATACGTCCGCCCATGCTGTATCCAAATACACCAACCTTAGCTGAATCAATAGCAAAGTTAGCTTCAACATATTCGATTGATGAGTATACATCGTTTACCATATTTGTCATTGTGTTAGCCTGGAAAGATTCCTCACTCTTACCACATCCGGGGAAGTCCATACGAACTGACGCAATACCTGCTTTTGCAAGTGTTTCTGCTACGCTTGTAAGTCCGCCGTTTTCTTCTCTGTTTCCGCCATGGCCGTGTGCGATAACTACGAGAGGAACTTTAACGCCGTCTGCTACCTTAGGCATAACTACTGTACCTTTAATAGTTGTTGAACGAACTGAAGGCATTTCAACCTCTGTTGATGTAAATTCATATGAAGGTGTTATTGAAACAAGACTGTCTCTTCCGTCCCATGATACATTGTATCCGAATGCTTCCGCAAGATAACGTGCAGGTGCATATGTACGGTCGTTTGTAATAACTGCTGCTGTGTCCATTTCAACAGTTGATGCTTTTTCGCCTTCTGTTACCTTTAATTCTTTTGCTCCGATTGTAAAATCAACTTTCTTAGCTCCGTCTTCTGTTGCAAATGTAGCTGTTTTAGCTTCGTCGTCCCAGTCAACCTTAAGGTTGAGAGCCTCTGCGATTGCACGAAGAGGTACAAGTGTACGATTGTCGCTGTTGATATAAGGTGCTGCGTCTGTGAACGCTACCTTATCTCCGTTTGCAGTAACTGTGATGTCTGCTGCAAATGCTGTTGCCGGAACCATGCTGATAGCAAGTGTTGCCGCAACTAATCCTGCAAATAACTTTTTCATTTTTTGAATCCTCCTTTAATAATTTGTCCTTATATTTTAACTCATTTTTACAATAATTGCAACTTAAATAAGCCTTTTGCAATGTAATATTGTACAAAAGACTTATTTTGTAAGTATTGGATTTTATTAATATTTATTATGATAATACTTTATTTAACACTTCTTCATCTACATAATTATATCCGTTTACATTATAAAGTGCCAAATCAACAGCTTTTCCGTTTATCTCAACAGTCCAATCGGAAGACTTTCCTACTTTATTAATATATTCATCAACTTTACTGTCATCTGTATATTCATAATTTTTTCCGGTTTTAATATTTACTGTTCTTTTTTCACTGTCAAAATCAACATCAAATGCTTTTTCGGTATTTCCTGCTTTTTCTGCAGCCGCTCTTAACATAATATACTTTCCGGTTGATTTTTTCTCACTGAATAGCCAGAGCTGAGCCGGTTCTGTATTTTCATCAATGCTTATTTTTACATCGGCTTTATTATCATTAAGACTATATTCTTTTTTCTCCGAATCATAAACATAATCTGTAATATCGGCATCATTGGCCGTATCATCTACAACAGTTGTAATTCCGAAATCATTGTCATTAATTACAGCTATTGTTTTATCATCGGTCATACATATTCCTTCCGCCTTCTCCGCCGTCCAGCCGTTAGCACGAAGATCAATATACGGTCTCTTCTTTGCAAAATTTATGTTTGAAAGCTCATCAGCCGATGCATATTCAAGCTCTTTGCCTTCATATTTAATATCACTGATATCAGTTGCCGATGAAATATCCACCTTATAAACCACATTAGACATCTTTTTATCAGCTTTCTTGCCTTGCTCTATTACAAGAAGTGTATTGTCATCAACAGCATATATATCACCTATTTTGCAATCCTTGGGCGATTTATACATTGTTACATCAACCGGATACGCAAACATTTTTGTTTCCTTTGTTTTAGGATCCAGTTCAACAAAACGTGTAAAGCAAGCAGTTTTTTTAGTTTCTCCATTTACGTCGAGAACACTTTGTACAGAAGCAATAACCTTTCCGGACGGTGTAATTGTAAGTCCTTCAAAGCCTCTGTTTGGTATTCTGTATTTAAGCACATCAGGAAGTCCGTCACCGGGAGCATATTTTTCAAGAATGTTTCCGTTTGCATCGACCTTTACTATAAACGGACCATATTCGTCGCATATCCAGAAGTTTCCGTCAGAATCTACCGCAATACCTTCTGTATCCAATCCGTCGTTATCATATCCGATATTGTTCATATTCATATCAAGCGCTGTTTCTCCGGTAGAGCCTACACTGCCCGGCTCAAGCGGAAGTCCTGTTATGTTCTTACCTTCTGAATTTTTAAGCTTAATTTCGCTTTCCGCAACAACGCCGCTGTCTGTAACCGTAAGCACTGCTATGCTCGGTGTAAAATCAGGACATGGGAATATCTTGCTGTCCGTTATTTTATCTCCATCTTTATATTTTGGTGCATCTGCATTAGGTCCTCTGTCCGTTATGGCATAAAACTGCATCTGCCCCTTGTCATTATAGCCTTTAAATGTTACCGCAGAGCCAAAGCCTGTTACAAGTCCGTTTTCAAAATAACCTTCCTTAGAATTTTCAAAAGGAACTCTGAGTTTTTCCGGTACGGAAACATCGTATGCCTTTACATTAAAATCAGCCGCCATAGCAGGTACGCAATTTGCTGCCGCAACAATAGCCATTATAGCCGTAAATATTTTCTTTTTCATATTAAATACTCCTCCTTTACGGGCTTAATTTTAACGTATAGCACTCATTGGCATCTATCATTGTTTTGTTAAATAAAATTTAAAACCTTGTATTTCCTCATAAACGAAAAATCCCCCAATCCATTAAAGGATTGAGGGAGAGAAAAGACCTAAATTTAATTAGCAGATACCCTGAGCGAGCATAGCCTCTGCAACCTTCTTGAAGCCTGCAATATTAGCACCAACAACAAAGTTGTTTTCATAGCCATATTCCTTAGCAGCCTCTGACATTTCTTTGTAGATGTTAACCATGATGTCATGGAGTTTAGCGTCTACTTCTTCGAATGTCCAGCTGAGTCTCTGGCTGTTCTGGCTCATTTCAAGAGCTGATGTTGCAACACCACCGGCATTAGCTGCCTTTGCAGGTGCAAATAATATCTTGTTTTCAAGGAAGATGTCGATTGCTTCAAGTGAGCTGGGCATGTTAGCACCTTCACCAACTGCGTAGCAGCCGTTAGCAACAAGCATCTTAGCGTCGTCAGCAAGAAGTTCGTTCTGTGTTGCACAAGGAAGAGCTATATCACATTTAACTGACCATACGCCCTTACCTTCATGGTATTCAACACCGGGTTTAGCTTCTGCATATTCTTTGATACGTCCACGTTTAACTTCCTTGATTTCTTTAACAAGAGCAAGGTCGATACCGTCTTTATCATATACCCAGCCGTTAGAGTCTGACATTGTAACAACCTTACCGCCAAGCTCCTGAGCCTTCTGGCAAGCATAGATAGCAACGTTACCTGAACCTGAGATTGTGATAACCTTATCCTTGATGCTCTTGCCTGCTGCCTTAAGCATTTCATCTACCATATATACAAGGCCGAATCCTGTTGCTTCTGTACGAGCAAGTGAACCGCCGTATGTAAGTCCCTTACCTGTAAGAACGCCTTCGTATTTGCCTGTAATTCTCTTATACTGTCCGTAAAGGAAGCCGATTTCTCTTCCGCCTACACCGATATCTCCGGCAGGAACGTCAACGTCTGCACCGATATATTTGTAAAGCTCTGTCATAAAGCTCTGGCAGAATCTCATGATTTCGTTGTCTGATTTACCCTTAGGATCGAAGTCTGAACCACCTTTGCCGCCGCCGATGGGAAGGCCTGTAAGAGAGTTCTTGAAGATCTGTTCAAAACCAAGGAATTTGATTACACCAAGGTTTACTGTAGGATGTAAACGAAGTCCTCCTTTGTAAGGTCCGATTGCGCTTGAGAACTGTACTCTGTAACCTTTGTTTACATGTACCTTGCCTGCATCATCAACCCAGGGAACTCTGAACATAATAACACGTTCGGGCTCAACAAGTCTTTCAAGAAGGCCTGCCTTCTGATATCTTTCATCCTTTTCGATGATTGGTTTAAGTGAGTTAAGAACCTCTGTTGCTGCCTGATGGAATTCGGGTTCACCGGGATTCTTTTTAATCAATTCTGCTAATACTTCATCAACATAACTCATTTTTCATTTCCCCCTAATAGATTAATTTATTCGTTCCCATGCCGACATATATGCTGTGGCACAAGGACATCTTCAATATTTTAAGCAAGTTTATTATATACATGTTTTTCTTTTAAAGCAACAAAAATTTTTCAGAACTATGAGTATTTCTAATTTTTATAACCGCAAATTTTAACGATTTTTTCTTATATTTCTGATAAAAAGCCTACTTTCGGATTATCGGTATAACCAATTTTGTCATACTTAGGCCTTAAAAACGAGCAAAAAAATAAGCCGATATGTTTATCCGCTTAAAATTTATATAAAATTCCCAGAATGTCGTTCCTGCATTTTGACACCTAGCCAAAGCTAGGTGGGTGTCCGCATTAAAGTTGGCTGTCCTCCGCTGCCCAAAGGGAATTATCTTGCGGCCCGACATTCAACCTTCCATATAGAACTCCCTTATGAGTAATGTAGGTTCAAAATAGACAGGCTATCGAGCATTCCAGGAAAATTTTATTAACTTTTTTGTATGAGCTTATTATACTACTATTCTTTTATAAATTCAACATTATATTACACCAAAGATTTAACAATCGTAATCAATCCTCCGAAAAGTGCAACTACATCGGCAACATTGAATATCGGAGCCTTTGGTGCATCAATATAAATAAAATCCGTTACCTCTCCGTGAACAATTCTTTCGATAAAGTTGCCTAATCCGCCGCCGAGTATAAGCGCCGGACCTATTTTTGCCGAAGGCTTTGCTCCGGAACGGATTAAATAAACAAGTGCCGCAAAAACAGCGGTCACTCCGGCACCCGATGCAAGAATGACCTTATTCCTTTCATCTTCAAATTTATTATATGCCAGTCCTCTGTTCTTTATGTGCCATAAATAAAGTCTGCCTTTAATATGCCTTTTTTCGCCGACACGCATTTCTTTTTTAACTTTTTCTTTAACTCCGATATCTGCCAAGGCAGTAATTATTGAAATAAATATATACTTCATATTCAGTCCTCCGATTGATAAATACAGTATAGCAAAAATACTACGTCTTTTCAACAAATGTACGAATTTACACGTCTAAATGCCGAAAATGTTCTTTTTTTGCGGCTTATATACTTATTTTATTGTTTAAGACCTCTTGTAACATTAATTTTAATGTATTATAATTTTAAAAGAGCTTATACTGAATATATAATGCTTAAAATTAACCGTTATTTCAAATTTACAGTTTCTGAAAGGAGTTTTTCAAAGTGGCTTTGGTAACAACAAAAGAAATGTTTGAAAAAGCATATAACGGAAAATATGCTATTGGTGCTTTCAACATCAACAATATGGAAATTATTCAAGGTATCGTAAGCGCCTGCAAAAAACATAACTCTGCAGTAATACTTCAGGTTTCAAAAAGTGCTCTTAAATATGCACATCCGCTTTATCTTAAAAAAATGGTAGATGCGGCAGTAGAAGAAACAGGTCTTGATATTGCGCTTCATCTTGACCACGGTCCCGATTTTGAGACCTGCAAGCTTTGTATAGAATCAGGATTTACATCTGTTATGTTTGACGGTTCACATCTTGATTATGAAGAAAATGTAGCTAAAACAAAAGAAATCGTTGACTATGCTCACGAAAGAGGAATTGTTGTTGAGGCCGAGCTCGGCAAGCTTGCCGGTGTTGAAGATGATGTTAAAGTTGCAGCAGGGAATGCAACATACACAGATCCCGATCAGGCAGTTGATTTTGTAAAACGTACAGGCGTTGATTCTCTTGCAATAGCAATCGGAACAAGCCACGGTGCATATAAATTCAAAGGTGATGCAAAGCTTGACTTTGACCGCCTTGAGCTTATCACAAAGAAGCTCGAAGAAGCAGGCTTCCATAACTATCCCATCGTTCTTCACGGTGCTTCCGCAGTTGACCAGAAATCGGTTGCAACATGCAACGAATTCGGCGGACAGATTAAAGGCGCAAAAGGCATTCCCGTTGAAATGCTCAGAAAGGCCGCTTCAATGGCTGTCTGCAAAATCAACATGGACACAGACATCCGTCTTGCCATGACAGCCGCAATCAGAAAGAGCTTTGCGGAAGATCCTGCCGCATTCGATCCCAGAGGTTATCTCGGAGCAGCAAGAAACGACATCGAAGCTCTTGTAGAATACAAAATTACAGATGTACTCGGTTCAGAAAATTCAATGAACTGATTTTGTCTTTAAGAGGGCGTTTTTACGTCCTCTTTTTTATTTTAAATATGGCCAAAAAAGGCTTTATTTTTTTGTGAAAAATAACTATAATATACCGTATGTATTTCAGAAAGGAACGAATTTAAAATGTCAAGCAAACAAAAAGGTATATTATGTATAATTCTTTCGGCGCTTTGTTTCGCCTTTATGAACGTATTTGTACGTTTATCCGGCGATCTGCCATCTGTACAAAAAAGCTTTTTCAGAAATTTTGTTGCAATGCTCTTTGCTTTAATACTTCTTGCAAAAAAGCGTCCCGAAATTAAACTCAACAGACAATCGACCATCGATATAATAATGCGTTCAATATGCGGAACTCTGGGAATACTCTGCAACTTCTATGCAGTTGACCATCTTGTGCTTGCCGATGCGTCCATGCTCAACAAGATGTCTCCGTTTTTTGCGGTAATATTCAGCGTTGTTCTTCTCAACGAAAAGGCAACAAAATTCCAATGGGGTGCAATAATAACTGCATTTATAGGCTGTATATTCATATTAAAGCCTTCACCTTCGCAAATGGCGTTTTTCCCGGCAGTAATAGGTCTTTTGGGCGGTATGGGAGCCGGAATAGCCTATACATTCGTGCGAAAGCTCGGAAAACAGGGTGTGCCCGGACCGTTTATAGTATTTTTCTTTTCGGCATTCTCATGCGTAGTGACACTGCCGTATCTGATACTCAATTATCACCCTATGACAACACATCAGCTTTGTATGCTGCTTTTGGCCGGACTTTCGGCTGCCGGAGGACAGTTCTCCATTACTGCAGCATATACTCATGCTCCTGCGGCTGAAATATCAATATATGACTATTCCCAGATAATATTTGCCGCATTTCTCGGTTTCGTAATATTCGGTCAGATTCCCGATGTTCTCAGCGTAATCGGTTATATAATTGTCTGCTCTGCGGCAATAGCGGTATTTATTTACAACAACAAAAGAACAGCTTGATACCAAACATAAAAAAGTCCGGCGTGCCGGACTTTTTTATTGATTATATTTAATTTTTATCAGTCATCAGTCTTTAACCGATTCCGCAACGCCGTCAGCGTCAAACTTAACCGTTACGTCCTCGACTTCATTCTTATTGATCGATTTCTTAAGACTTTCGATATTTTCCTCATCATAGGTTGTTCCGTCTATGCTTATTCTTGTGTCACTGTCGAACTTGAATTCAACATCGCCTATGCCCTTCATATCGAGCCAGAATGAACCTCTTAAACGGCTTGCATTGCTTACTGTCATTGATGTAAGTGTACCTTCGGCTCTTGATACATATCCCGAAATTCTTGTAACCTCACTGTTTTTAACCGTAAGCTCTACATAAACTTCAGCATTGGCATCTAAGAGTGCCTCAAGCGCTTCATCTCCATCCATACCACCGAAAAGGTCATTATCATCAATATCCGTTGCACCGACTGTTATGTCATATTTTGCATTGCTTGCAATATTGAATTTCTTTGACGAACCGGAAACCTTTATTGTATCTCCGTTAAATGAGCTTATTGTTCCTTTATAATCTTTCTTTTCATCTTTATAGTTACTTGCTGTTCCGTCAACCTTTGTAACCTCATCGTCCTTGTTGAACGTAAGCTTTGCTGTTATATATTTGTTGTCATCATCAAGGTCATCATATTTTTCCATGAAATCAGCCTGTGATGAAACATTGTTTCCGTTGAGCTTATAGGTTACATCATCGGCGAAATCATAGGTATATGTCTTTGAGCCTGATAATATCGAAATTTTCTTTCTGTTAAGTGCCGTTATTTTTCCTTCGTTCTTTACAGACGCCTCTTTTTCGGTTACCTCAACCTTTGTTGCCTCATTTGTTGTTGAGCTTATTTCAAGAACAACATATGCTGTTGATTTTTTTCTTGACATATCGCTGAGCTGGCGCATTGTGGCTGTCTTTCCATCAAGAGTAATCTTTGCATCTGTCGCAATTACATAGGAAACTTCTCTGTTGCTCTTGTCGAGTATCTTTATGCTGTAATTTCCGGCACTTATAAATTCACCCTTATCGGTAATTGTCTTGCCAAAATCCTGTCTGTTTACAATATTTGCATCAACAACTGCATCCTTTGTAATTGTTACCTTGGCTATCTCCGCATTGTAATGCGAAACCTGAACCGTATCTCCGAGTCCTATTCCTTTAGGGCCTACATTGTTTGTTGAGTTAATATATACAGGCGTTGAGTTATCAAGCACAAAGCCTTCTGTTCCGTTTGCTGTAAGTATACGGAGAAGCCATGTTCCGTTTGTTTCGGCAATAGAGGCAACAACGCCTGTCGTCTGTGTATAGCCCGATTCGGAATTCGTAGGAACTCCCTTCTTCATAAGATCGTATGTTTTTGATGCAAGAACCGCAACCTCTGCTCTTGTGATGTTTGCTGAAGGATTGAATTTATTGTTGTTATCTCCGCTTACTATTCCCTTTACATTAAGAAGCTCAACGTAAGGCTTTGCCTCTGCCGAAATAGATGCAGTATCACTAAATGACAATGATGTTCCGGAGGACACGGGATAAACCACAGCAAGTGCCTTTCCGAAAAACACAGCCATATCCTCTCTTGTTATGTTGTTGCTCTTTCCGTTTGTTGTGAATTTTGTAAGGTTATAAGCTGTTATGATTCCTTTTTCCCTGCAAAAAGCAACTGCCTTCTGTCCCCATGCGGGAACGCCTTCGGAATTCATTTCCATAGTATATTTCTGTATTCCTGTTTCGGTAATATCATCGGAAAAGCCTGTTGACTTAACGATAGTATATATAAGCTGGGCAGCCTCGGTATATGTCATGTTATCTTTTCCTCTGAATACCTTTTTGCCGGCTTTGTTATAATCTCCGACCATAAGTCCTTTACCGGCAACACTGTTTATATAGGTTGTTGCCCAAGGAATATTATTTATATCAGCAAAGCTGCTTGCTGCGTATCCGATTGACGAAAACGCTGTACAGCAGGCTATTGTCAATGCTGCAAAAGCATATTTTTTCATTCATATCTCCCCTTGGTTAATATTCTTCTATGTTATTGATTATATAATAAACAGAGCAATATTGCACTACAAAAATATACAAAAAATCTAAAAACTTAAAAATGCATTCAAACATATGTTATGCTTGAATGCCACCTGTGCTTATTCCTCTGTTATGTTGTTTTCCTCCGGCTGTCCGTCCTTTTCATTGAACAGCTCCATAAACTGCTCGCCTGTTATCGTTTCCTTTTCGATAAGGAATGCGGCTATTTTATGCAGCTTATCTATATTTGCACTTAACAGCTCTGTTGCCTTTTTATGGCAGTCCTTTATTATTTCAAGTGCCTCATAATCTGCCTTTGAGCCAGTTGCGTCCGAACAGAGCATTGCTGTTTTTCCATCAAGATACATATTCGAATTTTTCTCAAGTGCCATCATGTCAAAGCTTTCGCTCATACCGAATTTTGTTACCATGGCTCTTGCCAGCTCGGTTGCACGCTCTATGTCATTTGCGGCTCCGGTTGTTATTGTATTGAATATAATCTCTTCAGCTGTACGTCCCGAAAGAAGTGTAACAATCTGCTCGGTTATTTCTTCCTTGGACATAAGATAATGCTCTTCCTCCGGCATCTGCATTGTATAGCCGAGAGAGCCCATTGTTCTCGGAACAATTGTAATTTTCTGAACCGGCTGTGTATTTTTCTGCAAAGCTATTGCAAGTGCATGTCCAACCTCATGGTATGCAACAATCTTTCTTTCCTTTTCGGTAAGTATTCTGTCCTTCTTCTCTTTACCGGCAATAACAAGCTCGATTGCCTCCATAAGGTCGCTCTGTCTTACCTTATCTCTGCCTTCTCTTACGGCAAGCAGAGCCGCCTCATTGACCATATTGGCAATATCGGCACCGGCACAGCCCGATGTTCCCAGAGCAATCTGTTTTAAGTCAATATCATCATCTGTCTTTACAGCTTTAAGATGTACCTTAAGTATATCCTCTCTGCCCTTAAGATCAGGCTTATCGACAACAATCCTTCGGTCAAAACGTCCCGGTCTTAAAAGTGCCTGGTCAAGAACCTCCGGTCTGTTCGTCGCTCCTATTACGACAATTCCTTTTGTAACATCAAA